>Ga0213828_1000872_pt1 | contig 27050 bp, 23 predicted proteins | sample MC6MC0897MG_FD_180664 | JGI IMG/M metagenome (GOLD analysis project Ga0213828, IMG submission 180664) | Enriched soil aggregate microbial communities from Iowa State University, Ames, United States - MC6-MC0897-MG | ecosystem: Environmental > Terrestrial > Soil > Unclassified | place: USA: Iowa... | reverse complement strand
AAAACCTATTCCTTCAAATCTCATCGGGCACCGTCCCATCCGTCGGACAGCCGGCATGCCTGGCCTTGCCATGAATCTGGCCGGTCGTTGTATGACATTGATGATTGTCTGGTTATCTGAAGCCGCTATTTACGCAGGAGGCGTGAGACTTTTGGTCCGGGTCCCTGTAGGAAACTTCAGATTTGTGTGTGCGGATGATACGCGGGTTGGGGGGGGCGGAAAACCCTGGGTTGTGGGAAGGGTCACATTGCTGCCGGACGGGTATACGCGCCGACACCACCAATGGGTGTGGGAGCGGTGAAGCCAAGTAGATATCGGCCGGCAGGGCCGGCCTGTTCGCGGGTTAACCCGCCCTGGCACTCGGCTGATGCGCCCTCAATAAGCCTTGCCCTGAATCAAACCCAGCAGGTACTGCCCATAGCCGTTCTTGGCCAGCGGCGCTGCCAGTTTTTCCAATTGCTGAGTGTCGATCCACCCCTGGCGGAAGGCCACCTCTTCCGGGCAGGCCACCTTCAAGCCCTGCCGCCGCTCGATGGTCGCGATATACCCGCTCGCCTCCAGCAGCGAATCATGTGTGCCGGTATCCAGCCAGGCATAGCCACGCCCCATGATTTCTACCGACAGCCGGTTCTGTTCCAGGTAGGCACGGTTCACGTCGGTGATTTCCAGCTCACCCCGCGCCGACGGCCGGATGCCCTTGGCAATCTCGACCACGTCGTTATCGTAGAAATACAAACCGGTCACCGCATAGTTGGACTTGGGTTTGGCCGGTTTCTCTTCCAGGCTGATCGCCTTGCCCTGCCCATCGAACTCGACCACGCCGTAACGTTCAGGGTCTTGCACGTGGTAGGCGAATACACTGGCGCTGCCTTGGCGCTTCATGGCGCTGCGCAGCAACCGCTGGAAGTCGTGGCCGTAATAAATGTTGTCCCCCAGCACCAGCGCGGTGGGTGCATTGCCGATGAACCCTTCACCAATCAGGAACGCCTGGGCCAGGCCGTCGGGGGATGGCTGCACCGCGTAGGTGATGTTGATGCCCCAACGGTGGCCGTTACCCAGCAACTGCTCGAAGCGTGGGGTGTCCTGAGGGGTGGAGATGATCAGAATGTCATGGATACCCGCCAGCATCAGGGTGGTCAGCGGGTAATAGATCATCGGTTTGTCATACACCGGCAGCAGTTGCTTGGAAATTGCCAGGGTCGCTGGGTGCAGCCGGGTACCCGACCCGCCTGCCAGAATGATGCCTCTACGCTTCATATTGGTCCTTTCTCGTGGATTTCCGCCAGCATGCGGGCCACACCCAAGCGCCAGTCGGGCAAGGTCAGGGCGAAGGCCTTCTGTAATTTACGAGTATCAAGACGCGAATTGGCCGGTCGCCTGGCCGGGGTGGGGTAGGCAGCGGTAGTCAAGGGTTTTACCTGTTCGGCGTGGGCTTTCAATGGCACGCCCTGGGCTGCCGCCTGCTGCAGCACGTAGCGAGCATAGCCGCACCAGCTGGTTTCACCACTGGCGGCCAGGTGGTACAGGCCGGCCAGGGCCGGGTTGCGCAGGGTGGCGGAGATGGCGTGGGCGGTGATGTCGGCAATCAGTTCAGCACCGGTCGGGGCGCCGTGCTGGTCGTCGATCACGCCCAGGCTGTCGCGCTCCACCGCCAGGCGCAGCATGGTCTTGGCAAAGTTGTTGCCACGCGCGGCATACACCCAGCTGGTGCGCAGGATCAGGTGCTGGCAGCCTGCGGCCTGAATGGCCTGTTCGCCGGCGAGCTTGCTTTCACCATAGGTATTCAGTGGGGCGACGGCGTCGTCTTCGCGCCAGGGCTGAGTGCCCTGCCCCGCAAACACGTAGTCGGTGGAGTAATGCACCAGCAACGCACCGCAATCGGCGGCAGCATGGGCCAGCACGCGGACGGCTTCGGCGTTAACCTTGAACGCCTGCTCACGGTCGCTTTCTGCCTTGTCCACGGCAGTGTAGGCAGCGGCGTTGACGATTATATCGGGGGCATAGGCACGTACGGTTTTGGCCAGGCCTGGCAGGTTGGCCAGGTCGCCACAGTACGCCTGGCTGCGGGCATTCAGCGCCAGCAGATGGCCCAGTGGGGCCAGGCTGCGTTGCAGCTCCCAACCTACCTGGCCGTCCTTGCCCAGCAGCAGTACCTTCATGCAGAGCGTCCTGCGTAATTTTTTTCGACCCAGTCGCGGTAACTGCCCGACTGCACGTTCTGCACCCACGGCTGGTTGTCGAGGTACCAGGCCACGGTTTTACGAATGCCCGTTTCAAAGGTTTCAGCAGGTTTCCAGCCCAACTCGCGCTCCAGCTTGCGGGCGTCGATGGCGTAGCGACGGTCATGCCCGGGGCGGTCGGTCACGTAGGTGATCTGGTCGGCATAAGGCTTGCCGTCGGCGCGGGGGCGCAGTTCGTCCAGCAGCGCGCATACGCGGTTGACGATTTCCAGGTTGGGCTTTTCGTTCCAGCCGCCAACGTTGTACACCTCACCGATTTTGCCGGCCTCCAGTACACGTCGGATAGCGCTGCAGTGGTCCTTTACATACAACCAATCGCGAATCTGCTGGCCGTCGCCGTACACCGGCAGCGGATTGCCCGCCAAGGCGTTCACGATCATCAGCGGGATGAGCTTTTCCGGGAAGTGGTAGGGACCGTAATTATTCGAACAATTGGTAGTCAGCACTGGCAGGCCGTAGGTGTGATGATACGAGCGCACCAGGTGGTCACTGGCAGCCTTGCTGGCGGAGTACGGGCTGTTTGGCTGGTACGGGTGGGTTTCGGTGAACGCCGGGTCGTCGGCAGCCAGCGAGCCATACACTTCGTCGGTAGAAACGTGCAGAAAGCGCAATGCACGACGCGCCAGCTCATCCAGGCCGCCCCAGTAAGCGCGCACAGCTTCAAGCAGGTGGAAGGTGCCGACCACGTTGGTTTCAATAAAGGCTTGCGGGCCGTGGATCGAGCGGTCGACATGGGACTCGGCGGCAAAGTTGACGATGGCGCGGGGTTGATGAGTGTTCAGTAACTCTGCGACCAGCCGGCGATCGGCAATGTCACCGTGCACGAAGATGTGGCGCTTGTCAGCCTGCAAGCTGCTCAAGGTCTGCAGGTTGCCTGCATAGGTAAGTTTGTCCAGGTTGACCACGGCTTCATCGTTGCCGGCCAGCCAGTCCAAAACAAAGTTAGCCCCGATAAAGCCTGCACCGCCGGTTACCAGAATGGTCATGTTTGTCTGCTTCCGTTGTCAGGGTCTGCTCTTCCACTTTCAGGATTCTAGACTGTTGGCGGTTGATTCGAGAGCGAAGACGATGGCAACGTGACATTCAGGTTGGAATGGCGCAACGCAGGGCCACATTGCGGCCCTGCGAAACAGGCTCAGGGCTCCAGACGGCGCTGCTGATAGATCCAGTCGACAATCTCGCCTTCCGGCGAATAGCCGCTCACGGTCTCGCGCAGCAACTGCCGTACTCGCACAAAATCATCGGCCGCCGCTGCCGCCATCAATTGCCGCAGCGCGTCCTTGAGCGCATCCCAGGCCAGGAAGTCTTCGTCGGCACTCATGATCATCGGGTGGCGGGTAGCAATCACGTTATCGCCGATCAGCAGCTCTTCATACAGCTTTTCTCCAGGCCGCAACCCGGTGAACTGAATGGAAATATCGCCCATCGGGTTGCGCTCGGAGCGCACACTGAAGCCAGACAGGTGAATCATCTTCTCGGCCAGTTCCACAATCTTCACCGGTTCGCCCATGTCCAGCACGAACACGTCACCGCCCTTGCCCATGGAGCCGGCCTGGATCACCAGCTGCGCAGCCTCGGGTATGGTCATGAAGTAGCGGGTGATTTTTGGGTGGGTAACCGTCAGTGGGCCACCTGCCTTGATCTGCTTGTAGAACAGTGGAATCACCGAGCCCGACGAGCCGAGCACATTGCCGAAGCGGACCATGGTGAAGCGGGTTTTGTTTACCTGCGAGACATTGCTGCTGTCGCCGAACAGCACAGGGGCCACTTCGCGGCTGAGGGCCTGCAGGGTCATTTCGGCCAGACGCTTGGTGCTGCCCATCACATTGGTGGGGCGCACGGCCTTGTCGGTGGAAATTAGCACGAAGTTGGCAACCCCGGCCTGCAACGCCGCCTGGGCGGTGTGCAGGGTGCCGATGACGTTGTTCATCAGGCCTTCGGCTATGTTGTGCTCCACCATCGGCACGTGCTTGTAGGCCGCGGCGTGGTAGACGGTGTCGACGTGCCAGGTTTTCATGATGTCGAGCATCTGGGCCTGGTTGCGGACCGAACCCAGGATGGGCAGCAGGCACACCGACAGCGACTCGCGGGCGATGCGTTGCTCCAGCTCGGAGAGGATGCTGTACAGGTTGAATTCGCTGTGGTCGAACAACAGCAGCGTTCTGGGTGACTGGCCCAGGATCTGTCGGCACAGCTCCGAGCCAATCGAACCGCCAGCCCCAGTGACCAGCACCGTCTGTTCGGTAATGCAGCGCTCGAGCAGATCGGGCTGGGCCGGCACGGCATCACGCCCGAGCAAGTCGGCAATGTCGACTTCCTGGATGTCATCGACCTTTACCTTGCCGCTGGCCAGGTCGATAAAGCTGGGCACACTGCGCACGTGCAGGGGGTAGCCCTCCAGAAAGTTGAGAATTTCGCGACGACGGGTACGGGTTTCCGAAGGCAATGCCAGCAGTATCTCTTCTGCCCCCGTTACATCGATCATCTTTTGCAACTGATCAGGGTGGTAGACCTGCAAGCCGGCGATCACCCGGTCGGTGATGCTGGGGTCGTCGTCGATAAAGGCGACCGGACGCATCATTCTGTCCATGCGTAGCGCAGCAACCAGCTGGTTACCTGCGGCACCTGCACCGTAAACGGCCACCCGAGGCATGCCGTCAGCTTTCTGGGCAAACGGCACATGCTGCACCGCCGCGGCAAACCAGTCGCCGAGGAAGTACTGGCGCATGGCCAGGCGCAAGCCACCGACCATGATCAGGCTCAGCCACCAGTAATTGAAGGTGATCGAGCGCGGCACTACGTTCTGGTGGTTACCTGCCCAGTAAATGATGAACCCGAGAATAAGCGCGGAAAGGGTAACCGCCTTGATGATGGCGATAAGCGCGTCGTTTCCGAAATAACGCATCACCGCCCGATACAGGCCAAAACGGATGAATAGCGGAATGGAGACAAGCGGCGCGCACAGGAACAACCACGCGTGGTCGATGATCGGGTTTGCCAGCTCTTCGATACCAAGGCGGACCACAAACGCCAGCCACAGAGCGCCCCATATCAGCACAATATCGGTCAGCACCTGCAACATGCGCTTGTGCCGGCGAGGCAGAGCAAGCAGTTTCGTACGCACTTTTCCCATAACCCCTCTAGATGCTCTCCACGTATGAACCGACAATCCGTTGTCCCATTACTCTAGTGTCAATTTTCCAGGTCGCCCGCACGAAACCGCACCGCCAGCACAATCAGCGGTATGTACGCCAGCACCACGCCCAACGCGCCATCCAGGCCCAACCGGGCAACGCAGTACGCGATAGGCAGCAGCCAGCAGACATTGAGGGCGGCCACTGCAACGGTTACCGGCAGGTGCTTGCCATACACGCGCGATGCGAACTGATACGCGTGGCTGCGGTGCGCTTCGTACACCTTGTCACCGCGCAACAGGCGCCGTACCAAGGTATAGGTTGCATCGACAATGAAGACGCCCAGCAGGATCAGCCAGCACCAGAACATGGGCGGCGATACCCACGCGGCCTGTAGCGACAGCCCACCCAGCACGATACCGATAAATCCACTGCCCGCATCCCCCATGAATATTTTCGCGGGAGGGAAGTTCCAGTACAGGAAGCCCGCCACGGCTGCGGCCAACAACAAAGGCAGCACAGCAGTACCACCGAGCCCAGCTAGCCAGTACAGCCAGGCTGCGCCCAGGCACGCGGTAATGGCCTCGACACTGGCGATGCCATCGATGCCATCCATGAAGTTGTACAAGTTGAGCAACCATACCAGGTAGACAGCTGCCAGCAGCCCTCCCAGCCACCCCATGTCCAGCGTCCAGCCGAACATCGTCAGAGGCGGCAATCCGCCTAGCCAGCCCAGCATCCAGGCGGCGGCGACGAAATGCCCAAGCAGTCGCCAACGAGCAGCAATATGGCCATGGTCATCCATGAAGCCAATGACCGCGATCAATGCCCCGCCCCCTCCCAGCGCCAGCAGCGTGCTGATCTGCTCGATACCAGATGGCATGAGGCCAACCATGGCCAACAAGAACGTCAGCACGATCGCCACTCCGCCGCCCCTTGGGGTGGGGACCGTATGCGAGCTACGTGCGTTGGGCACATCTATCACACTGCGCGCCAGCGCATAGCGACGCAGACCCGCTGTCATCACGAGTGACAGAATCAAAATGGCCGGAAGAAACCACAAAAGCATCATTTCTTGTCGTATTCCTGATAGTGCCTGGCGGCAGCTCGAAGCGCAGTATCCACGTCTATTGGCGGGCGCCAGCCGAGCAAATCGCGGGTTTTACTTATATCCACCTGCAGTGACCCACACAGGCGCTGAGACAAACTGCCTTTACCCAACGCTTTGGCGCCGGCACTCAGCAAGCCCGCCGGTACCGGCAGCAGCCGCGCTGGCCTGCCCAGTGCCTGACCCATGCGGCGCAGAAGCCCGGTGGTGGACAGGTCTTCGCCATCGCTGACCAGAAACACCTGGTTGGCTGCTGCCTCATGCCCGATGCAGGTGACCACCAGATCAACCAGGTTCTCGACGGCGACCAGGCTTCTTCGATTGTCGATGGCGCCAAACGGCAGTGGTATGCCACGGTCGAGCCAGCGCATCATGTTGAGGAAGTTGGCCTTCACTCCGGGCCCGTATACCAGTACCGGGCGCACGATCACCACCTCAAGGCCGGTGTCCCGGGCCAACGCCTGCAAAGCTGTCTCCGCCTCCAGCTTTGAAGTGCCGTACGGATCCTGCGGCTGAGGGGTGTCATTGGCAGAGTAAGGTCTGCCCGGCGGGGTGCCCTCACCGTTCACCTTGATCGAACTGATGAATACAAACCGTTTCACGCCGGCAGCAATAGCCTGGCGGGCCAGTGCCAATGTGCCATCCACGTTGACGCGTCGGAAGGCGGCCAGCGGGTCGCTCTCGGTGTCGTTCATCACATGAACACGCGCCGCGCTATGGACCACGACATCACACTCGGCCAGCGCTCCATCCCAGTCGTTATCCTGCTCGAACGACTGGAACATTACGCTGCGCACTAATGGCGACGGCGCCACACCCGCCTGCCTCACAGCAGCAACCACGGGAGTTCCATCGGCGACCAGCCTGTGCAGGATCGCGCTCCCGACGAAGCCGCTGGCTCCAGTGAGAAATACCTTGTGGTTCATCGTCCTGACCTTCTCAAGGTGGCGTTGCCAAAAAGGCGCTCCAGACGCGCCAGCAGCGCAGGCCGAGCAAATTCCTGTTCGTAGTATTGTCGCCCCGCTGCACCCATCTGCTGGCGCTGCGCGCAAGGCAGCTGGGCCAGTTTACGGGTGATCTCGGCCAACTCAGCGCCATTACCCGATTCGCAGGCAAAACCGGCCCCGGACGCTTCAATGACTCGGGCAGCTTCACCGTTGATCATACCGAGTATCGGCCGGCCAGATGCCAGGTAAGCCTGAATCTTGCCAGGAATAGTCTTCTCGAACACATCATTGGTGCGCAGCGACACTAGCAAGGCATCAGCCTGTGCAAACAATGGCGGCATTTCTTCCAGGGGGTGGCGCCCGAGCAGCAGTACGTTGTCCAGCGCACGGCTGCGGACCTGCTCCTCAAGCCAGCTACTCATCCGGCCATCACCGACGATCACCCAGCGCACCGATACCTGGCCACGCAGGGCCTGTGCGGCGTCAAGGATGGCCGGAAAATCCTGCGCCTCCCCCAAGTTACCGGCAAACACCACGGTGAACGTCGCAGCATCAGCCTCAACCAGTTTCGACGGTTCCAGCGTCTGCGCCGAAAAATCATCTTCGGCCCAGCTTGGGAAGTACACCAGGCGGTCCGATTCGATGGCTTTGGTGCAGTAACGGCGCACGTTGTCGAAAAAACCGTGGGACTGCAGCAACAGGTAATCAGTGCGGTTGTAGATCCACGACACTGCGAGACCCACCAGCCCCAGGACCTTGGGGTTATGGATGATATTCACCGCGCGCAGCGTTTCCGGCCACAAATCAAGCACCCAGATAAACAGTGGCGCGCGCTTCAGCCGGCGCAGCACCACTGCAGGTATCGCGGCAAGGATTGGCGAAACTGCATAAACGAATATTGCATCAAACTGCTTGCCTCTCAGCTTCAACGGCCCCAAAAGAGACGCCGACAGCACGAAAGAAAAATAGTTGAGTACCAACTGGATACTGCGCTTGCCGCGAGGTACCAACGGCACCCTGACCACCTCGGCCCCTTCGTAGTTGCCAAACTGCTCGGGGTGGTCCTTGAACCGCTGGTAGACCTTGCCCTCGGGATAATTTGGCCAGCCCGTGAGCACTGTAACTTCGTGGCCTTTTTCGGTGAAGTCACGAACCATGTCGTTGATCCGCATGTTCTCTGGCCAGAAATATTGACTGACCACCAACACTTTCAGCTTCTTGCCGGCTATTTCTTCCACAGGCTCAGTACCGTTTCCAGACCGTACGGTTCACATAATCGGTGTAGCTGTGGACGATACGCACCACCTTGTCAGAGACATTGGGCATGCTGTAGTCAGCAACCAGGCGCAAGGTGCGTTGCTCGCCGCGCAGCTGGCTTTCAAGAATGCTCAGCCCCTGCAGCACGCGCTCGGCTTCCAGCCCGACCATCATCGCCGCCGCTTCTTCCATGCCTTCAGGGCGCTCATGGGCCTCACGTATATTCAAGGCCGGGAAGTTGAGGATCGAAGCTTCCTCGTTGATGGTGCCGCTGTCGGACAGCACCGCCTTGGAGGTGAGCTGCAGCTTGTTGTAATCCTTGAAGCCCAAGGGCTTGAGCAAGCGGACATTGGCGTGGAACGTAACCCCCATGGCGTCGACGCGCTTCTGGGTACGGGGATGGGTAGACACAATGACCGGCAAATCGAATTGTTCGGCAATGGTGTTGAGTGTGCCAACCAACGAAAGGAAGTTTTTGTCCGAGTCGATATTTTCTTCACGGTGGGCGCTCACCACAAAGAACTTGCCGGCTTCAAGGCCAAGCCGCTCAAGCACATCGGACGCTTCGATGCCGTCGCGGTAGTGGTTGAGTACTTCGAACATCGGGCTGCCCGTCTTGATCACCCGGTCGGCTGGCAGGCCTTCGCGTAACAGGTAGTCGCGGGCGATGGTGCTGTAAGTCAGGTTGATGTCGGCAGTGTGGTCGACGATACGGCGGTTGATCTCCTCGGGCACACGCATGTCAAAGCAGCGGTTGCCTGCTTCCATGTGGAAGGTGGGGATCTTGCGGCGCTTGGCGGAAATCACGGCCATGCAACTGTTGGTGTCACCCAGCACCAACAACGCCTCTGGGTTCACTTCGGCCAGTACCCGGTCAACTGCAATGATCACATTGCCGATGGTTTCGGCACCGGAAGCGCCTGCGGCGCCAAGGAAATGATCCGGCTTGCGAATACCCAGATCCTGGAAAAAGATCTCGTTCAGTTCGTAATCATAATTCTGCCCGGTGTGCACCAGGATGTGTTCGCAGTGCTCATCCAGCGCGCTCAGGACCCTGGACAAGCGAATGATTTCCGGGCGTGTTCCTACAACGGTGACGATTTTGAGCTTTTTCATACAATCCTCATTCCTGAGCCAGCCGTTTTATGGGCAGACCGGCAGCGCATAAGTGTCCGGGTGTTCACGATCGAAGATCTCATTGGCCCAGAGCATCACGATCATCTCGTCTTCACCGATATTGGTGATGTCGTGGGTCCAGCCTGGCACCGTCTCGACGATGGTCGGTGACTCGCCACAGGTCTCCAGCTCATAAAACTCGCCTGTCACTACCTGACGGAAACGGAAGTTAGCCTTGCCTTTGATGACCAGGAATTTTTCGGTTTTCGAATGATGGTAATGACCACCACGGGTGATGCCAGGGTGCGCCGTAAAATACGAAAACTGCCCGGCTTCGGGCGTTTTCAGCATTTCCACGAAAACACCGCGCGGGTCGCCATACTTGGGCACCTCGTAAGTGAACGCAGCCGGAGGCAAATAGCTCAGGTACGTCGAATACAGCGCCCTGATCAGGCCCACGCCGACGTTTTCGGTCACCAACGTATCCCGGCTGGCTCGGAAGCGGCGTATCTGCGCGGCCAGCTCACCTACGCTGGTGCTGTAAACCGGCTCTACCTCTACCAGGCCACTGTCAGTTGCCTCCCCATCCATGATGGCGAGAAACTTGCTGACCACGTCGTCAACATAGACCAGGTTCAACGCCGCAGATTCGTCATGAATCTGAATGGGCAGGTCGTGGGCAATGTTGTTGCAGAAAGTCGCAACGGCCGAGTTATAGTTCGGCCTTGCCCATTTACCAAACACATTGGGCAGGCGGAATATGTAAACCGGGCTGGCGTTCTGCTGGTGCAGTGCCATCAATGCCCGCTCAGCCGCAAGCTTGCTGAGCCCGTACGGGTTGTCGCGCTCTGCCTGGGTGGAGGACGAGTACAACACGGGTATCTTGCGCCCGGACGCCTTGATCGCATCGCACAGCTGCTGGGTCAGCTCGCTGTTACCACTGTCGAACTCCGCCGGGTCCTGGGGGCGATTCACGCCCGCCAGATGGAAGATGCAATCCGCGTTGGCGACCTTGAGCTTCAGGGCAGCCAAGTCATCGCCGCGAACAAACAGGTTCACCTCGATGTCCTTGCGCTCTTGGAGGTGAACCAGCAGGTTGCGCGCAATGAAGCCGTTGCCCCCGGTAACCAGAACATTCATCGCTCACTCCTCCGGTGTAGCGTGTTCGCCACGCTGAATGGCCTGGATGAACTCGAGCTTCAGCAGCAGTGCCTGCATGCCCGTAACGTCGAGGCGCTCGGTGTTGTGAGAGTTGTAATCTTCGGTACGGGAAATTTTTTCTTCGCCTTGCTCGACGTACTTGCTGTAATTCAGGTCGCGCAGGTCTGGTGGTACCCGGAAGTAGTTGCCCATGTCATCGGCACACGCCATTTCCTCACGGCTAAGCAGCGCCTCGTAGAGCTTTTCACCGTGCCGGGTACCGATTACCTGTACCGGATGCTCGGGTTTGCCAAGCAGCGAGGTCAACGCCTTGGCCAGGGTTTCCACTGTCGCGGCAGGTGCCTTCTGCACGAACAGGTCTCCGTTGTTACCGTGCTGGAAGGCATACAGCACCAGGTCCACGGCGTCTGCCAGCGTCATCATGAAACGGGTCATGTTCGGGTCGGTGATCGACAGTGGCTTGCCGGCCCGAATCTGTTCGATGAACAGCGGAATCACCGATCCGCGCGATGCCATGACATTGCCGTAGCGTGTACCGCAAATGACCGTGTTGGTCTGGTCGAGGTTGCGCGACTTGGCCACCATGACTTTTTCCATCATGGCCTTGGAAATACCCATTGCATTGATTGGGTACACCGCCTTGTCAGTACTGAGGCAGACCACGCGTTGCACCTGGTTCTGGATCGCCGCTTCCAGAACGTTCTCGGTACCAATGACGTTGGTTTTCACGGCTTCCATCGGGTGGAATTCGCAAGAGGGTACCTGCTTCAACGCGGCCGCGTGGAAGATGTAGTCGACCCCTCGCGTAGCATTCAACACGCCCTGGTAGTCCCGGACATCGCCGATGTAGAACTTCAGCTTGGCGCTGCCGTAGCGCTTGCGCATGTCGTCCTGCTTCTTCTCATCGCGGCTGAAAATGCGGATTTCGGCAATGTCGCTCTCGAGAAAACGCTTGAGTACAGCGTTGCCGAAAGACCCGGTGCCGCCGGTGATGAGGAGTTTCTTACCTTTGAACATATGATCTGACCCTTGCGACGCGCGGTGGAAGTTAGCGGGCTCGGAGAGCGGAATAAATGATGTCGTCTTTCTGCTGTGCAGTCGGGTAGCTGATCAGCACAGCGCGATAGGGCCCCTTGAATACGAAGAAACTGCCTGCTGCCACGCCGACCACACCGCACGCCTTGACCACGCTGGCCATATCATCGAGCGAACCTCCCCCACCCAGTATGGTGATAGGGATATGCACCGCAGCGCGTAGCTTGCTGGCCAACTCCAGGTCGTAGCCCTTCATCTTCCCGTCATTCTCGATGGAGTTGAGCACAATCTCACCTGCACCAAGCTTTTCCAGCTCTTGTGCGACTTCAACGACGTTGCGCTTGGTATTGCGCGTGCCGTTGTGCGTCCAGACTTCCTGATGCTTGCTCAACAAGCGCGACTTGTGGTCCAGCACGACCACGACGCTCTGGCTGCCGATTTCCTCGGCAATCTGGGTCACCAGCCCAGGGTTATCCAGGGCGGCTGAACTGATGGCCACCTTCTCGACGCCCAACTGGATGATCTTCTTGGCTTGCTCTGCGGTGCGAATACCCCCGCCGTAGCACAGTGGCATCCGGCACTCGGCTGCAAGCTTGGCGATCTGGGTATAGTTTGGCTCGACACCATGGGCAGTGGCATCGATATCAATCACGATCAGTTCATCGGCTTCCTTTTCGTTGAAGATCTTCACCGCATTGATGGGATCTCCGACGTATTTCGGGTCCTTGAACTTCACCGTCTTCACCAGCCCACCGTCTTGGATGAGCAGGCATGGGATAATCCGTGGTCTTAACATTTGTCAGTTCCCGCTCACAGTTCGGCGAAGTTTTTCAGCAGGCCGACACCGAAGTGGTGGCTCTTCTCAGGGTGGAATTGAACGCCGTAGACGTTCCCGGCCTGAACGGCGCAGCTGAACTCCAGCCCGTAAGAAGACATCGCGGCGCGATGCTGTTGCTGCTCGCAATCAAAGAAGAACGAGTGCAGGAAATAGAAACGCGCCTCTTCTTCGAAACCCTTGAACAAGGGGTTTTCGTCGAGCGCAGCCACGTCGTTCCAGCCCATGTGAGGCAACGGCAGATCTGTGAGGTTAGGTACCGACTTGAACGACCGGACGCACCCCGGCACCCAGCCCAGGCCGGGCAGGCGCCCTTCCTCGCTGCTGTTGGCGAGAATTTGCATGCCCACACAAATGCCCAGTACAGGAACCTTGTGCTGCTGCACCATTTCCTCGAGCGCAGGACGCATGCCCGATGCGTCAAGCCGTTCGATCGCGTGGTCGAAGGCGCCGACGCCGGGGAGAATCAGCTTGGTTGCACCATCGAGTTGCGCTGCGGTTTGCGCGACCGCAACCGGAATGTGCAAACGTCGATAGACGTTGACGAACGCCTGGATGTTGCCCAAGCCGTAATCAATGATGGTAATCATCTGAACAGCCTTCTTTCTAATCCGATAGCGCTGAGCACTCTCGCCCCAATGCCGATCAGGAAACGTTTGTTTTTGTAGTCACGGAAGGTCTTGTTCTGACCTTCGAAAATGCCCTGAAGCTCAGGCACAGTCAAGTCCAGCTTGTGCGCGACGTACTCGAACTCGGATTTCAGGAAGTTTTCGTCCATCTCAGGCTTGGCAATGCGCTCAAGGGCCGCCTCGCGGGTCAGCTGGCCGGTCATGATCAGGCTGGAAAAATGCGCGCGGCGCTTTTCGTAACCGAACTTGCGGGGCATCCAGTAATCTTCATAAAACCGCGTGAAGCGTGACTCGTGGTGCTTATGCTTGAATCGCTTCCAGCCGAACAGCCGCTCCAACGTGGCCTCGGCATCGGCTTTTACGTAAGGCACGAGATTGAGTGGTTTGACAATCTGCATACCCAGGATGCGCTGGTAATAAATCTTGTAGGTCATGATATCAACCAGCGGGAAGCTCTTCAGTGCCCGCTTGCCAAATTGACCGTGAATATCACCAAAGAGTGTCTTGTCGATACCGGGGTAGCCGCCCCACTCTTCGGGCTCGCGGCAGCACTCCGTGGAGTAATTCGCGCCGGTGAGAACATATTTGATCTTGTGCTGGCGTGCGAACTTGTAGAGCGATGAGAAGAAGGCGGCATCCTGCGGCAGATCCTGGTCGGAAATCTGCGAACGCAGGAACGCGACTTGCAGGTCCTTCATCTCTTCCCAGTTGATCACGTCGGTATAGAGGTCCAGACCGAGGCCGTCAACCAGGCGCTCAATGTTGCCCACCGCCTGGTCAGTGTTCCAGCCTGCGTCCACGTGGAACAGCAATGGTCTCAGGCCCATGACAGTCTTGGCGATGTAGGCGGCATAAGAGCTGTCAAGACCGCCGCTCAAACCGATGATGCAGTCGAAATCCTTGCCTTTGCCATGTTCTTTGATTTTTTCTGCGAGCGCCATCAATTCGGACTGGCCGCGCGCGCCGGTGTCCCAATTGGGCTTGATCTCGCTGTTGAAGTTGGCGCAGTACTCGCAAACACCCTGCTGGTCAAAGCGAATATTCGGGTCACTGGTATCCATGATACAACGCGTACAAATTTTGTAATTTTTCATAGTAGGTTCCAGCAATTAGGTCAGCAGGCGCTTTGCCATGTGACGATAATCCAAAAGACTCGTAGCAATTTCGTAAGACCGCTTCGAGTAAATATCCAATATTCCGGGGTCGGCCTCAATTTTTGCAAAGGCGCTGAGCAAATCGCTTTCGTCGCGAACGGCCCATCCATTTCCCTGCACAAACGGAACATGACTGGGCACGTCAGCAACAATAACAGGCCGGCGTGCGCAGAGGCTCATCTGCATTGTCGCTGACTGGCTCCCTGGCTGAACATAGACATCAGCCGCGCACAACAAATCATATAATTCATCGGCAGGCTTCCAGCCCAGGAAAGTGATACGGGGGTCCCTGGCAATGAGGTCACGCGCCTCATCGGCGATGGAGTCATGCAGTTGCCCAACGATCAAGAACCGGAAATCTTCAGATTGCGATCGCGAGAACGCCCGAAGACTTTGAACCAGCTTCTTTTTTGCATCAAACTTCCCAGACTGAACAAACACTATTTGACCGAGATCGACACCCAGCGCCCTGCGTGTTTCAGACCGGATTTTTGCATAGCTTGAATCATCAGCGATCCTCCCACCCAGTGGAAAAAACTCCATAGACGCATCGTCTATACCATATTGCCTGCGGCAAAAATCGAGAGTTTCTTGAGAAATGCAAAGCACCTTGTCTATATTTGGCAGCGCCGCCCTGATGACTGGACGATAGTAAAAATTGTGAAGCAGTTTTGACAACGTGCTCACTGCGCTATTATTTGCATCTTCATGGCTATCGACATAGAGCTTAACATTCGGGTGCTGGTATTTGTACCGTGCAGCGGTGCGCAACTCCCAGCCACACAACCCATGAAACATGATCACATCTGGAGCGAATCCCTCAAGAATACGCCCCAATTCTGTATGAATCCTGAGCTTCTTTTTCAAAAAGAACGGGCCGAAGCCACCGTAGGGCAAACGTATAACCCGAGCACCATCCGTCCCCATATAATCCCCTGGCGCGGTATAGCCAAGGGTCAAATTATCCAGATAGGTTTCCGTGGACGCCACCACTAACACATCGTGACCGGTGGCTACGTGCTCGCGCACCAGTTCATTTTCTTGATACCGATAGCCATCTATATAAAAACATGACACACACAGATGAATTATTTTCATAGCAAATTCTGACTTCTCAAAAAAGCTTCTGGATCGGTGAAATGAACAGCAGCCGCACTCAACTGCTCATCCGATAGCTCCCACCAACGACTTTTCAGAAGGCCGTCAATAATGGACTCAGTAAATCTGTAACGTATCAGGCGTGCCGGGTTACCGCCGTAGATAGCATAAGGAGGGACATCTTTGGTGACCACGCTGCCCATCCCTATCACAGCCCCGGTTCCGATCGTAACCCCGCCCTTGATCAAAACGCCCTCCCCGATCCAGACATCGTGCCCTATCGTCGTGGTAGGCTCCCAACGGTAGTCATGCCGAGAGAATTTCTTCTTGATACTCTCTTTATGCGCCAGAAACACGGGACTGGTAGAGACGTACTCGATTGGGTGTCGCGCGCCCCCCACCACAACATTATTGGCAACTGAACAGAATGACCCAATAGTAGTTTTTATAAACGTGCAATCATACCCGCAAAAGCTATGCTCACCAAAGCGGGTGGTAAACAAGGTACTGCCAGATTCCACTTTAGAACTACGAGGCACATGCGAGTCGATCAGCGCAGATCCTCGTGATTTTTTTAGTATCCGCGAGATGATATATCCAATCACAGTCGATGCCCCCATAGTTTAATTCTGAACCTGTCAAACCAAAGCACTGCGATCCACAGCCCCCCGCCAAAGGAAGCCAACATGGTAAAAAAAGGTCCATTCGTGGTTACAAATGCGAGGGGGAAAAGTGCCGTCAGGAGCAACACCTTGTTCCACCCTTGGGACACCCAATCCAGTGCAATCAACCAAGCTGTGTAAAGCACAAAAATCACCAGTATCCCCGGGGCACCGGCAGCGGCCACACCATCGGTAGCTACAAAACTCGCATTCGACTGACTCTGTACACCGAGCACCCGTTCAGCCAGAATTTTGCCAAGAAGCGGCCATTTTTCATCAGTTGCAAACGCTGCAGGGACATCAGCTAACCGACCGATACCAGACACGTGAGCCCAGTAAGTAAAACCTTGCGCAGCGAAAAGATCATAATATTGGGTAACAAACAGACCAGGGTACGCGATTAAACGCGTATAAAAATAGAAGCCCAACTCTCTGAAAACACCAATCTGATCGTAGAGCGCTGCAATCAGGCAGACCATCACCCCGCCGCCCGTAAACAAATACGCCGGGTTATTAGGATTGCTGCCGCGTCTTTTGATAATGAACGCCATCAAAAACATCGCGAAAGGCATCAGAAACACCGTTCGTTCAGCGGTGATCATGAACACAAAAATAAAACCAGCAAAACCGAGCAGAGCGATCAGGACACGCCTCGACACCAAACCGGTAGCAAAAAGCACTGGAGAGAAAAAATAGGCTAAGTAAACCTGGCAATACCCTATAAACAAAGAGGTGGCCGCCCCCTTCTCCCTTTGCGCGTAAATATCATCCACGCCCGAAAATGAAAGAATGTCCCGGTACGTCAGGAGCAAGACGAAAAAGGAAGTTAGCGAGCCCAGCACGCAGGCAAGCAACAGAGGCCTCGATAACGATCTGGAAGCGCTACTCCGCGAGGGAACACAGCGAACAGCTAAGCAACACCCGACAAGACCGATGCAAAAACAAAAGAACAACCAGAAGTAACGCTCGACGGAGTCGGCATGATTAAGCATTCCGATGACGACCGCTGGTAGGTAGACGCAAAACACTAAAGCATAGATAAATAAAGTGGACGGCCGCGTCAGATACAATGGCATAACAAAAGCAGGAACCACCCCCAAGATTATAATGAGCAGCATATTGCTCAGATAAAAATTAGGTGAATTGAACCCCCAAAAGCCCTGCTCCAGAGAGAGGTATCTATCATGGCCATAAACAAGAGCAAAAAGATAAAATACCACGGCGACCAATAGCTTTATGCGTGGCAAACTTACTAATAGCAGAGAAGCTGGCAGCACTGAGGCATCCTGCTCCCTATAACGACCCAATATTTCATTGTCCATTATGATCTATCGCTCTCGGTTAGCCGTCGCATTGTCGTTTCTGCCGATACAATTTTCTTTACCTATCACAGCACACCCACGCCAAGCTTTTAACTACATCCATCAACACGTCAAACTTTTTTCATTGCCGCCTCGCTGACCCTGACCGCGTAAATGATCAAAAAACGAGCACATAAGAGATCTAGGAGATACACGGCCGACACCTGCACGACATAAAATAGCAAGAATTCTTTGAAATCAAGGGCAAAATGAGTAGCTACCGTAAGTAGCACTCCTGTTGCCGTCAACCTGAACACATGTAATGCAGGCATGTACCAGTTGTAGCGAAGCACCAATGAGACGCGATCCAAGGGGGTACTGACGAAGGCACTGAGAGCGGCCACCATCAGAACTTGCGCGTACTGTCCGGCATCAACCCATTGGTCTCCCAAGACAAACGGATAAAGCCAAGGGGACAAAATACCAGCGCACAGGTAGATCGGAATTCCAAATAACGCCAGTTTTCGTAGGGTCATGTTCCAAAGCCCTCTGAGCACCAGCGGTTCCTCCGCGTGCGACGCCGCACGCTGATAGAAAACCTGGCCAATGGCGGCACCTATCAATCCAGAAGGAAGGAAGATCGTTGCCATGACCATCGAGAATTGCCCAAGGACTTCCGTACCGTATACCGCCGATATGTAAAAAATGGGTGCCGCACTGCTAACCGTAACCAGGATATGCGACATCACCAAGGCGTTGGCACCACTGGCATGTTTTTTTAAAGGGCTCACAGTACCCTGTGCATGTACGCGAGCGCCGAAAATAAGGTCTTTAGAGTAGGGAAGAAGGGCGCCAATTTTACCCAATGCACTAAATAATGTCGTAAAAATTAGACCGCTCGCGGTTACCGCCGCCAACACTGCACCCGACGCAATATAGGCTGACTTACCAAACACTTCCGATAGTGCGGAGATCTTGTAGGCACCTGAGCGCTGGGCATTGTGTTGAAACGCCAACGCCAGAGACACTAGAAATGCGCTGATCGGTGCAACAAGTAGTACTTCAGCGCCTTGATCAATCAACAACAATTGCGCAATGTCCGCCGAGAATGCGTACAATGCAACGGTGAGTACAACCCCCGAAACGAAGCCAAGTTTTATTACCCCAGAGAATAACCAACGCGCTTGCTGGTCATCTTTAAGCATCTGAAAAAAGTACTCATACCTCCAAGTCATTATCCCCGCAAAAAACATTACAAGCTGCAAGAAAATATTCTGTACCGCGAACTCCTGAGGCGCATATAGCCTCGACAGCAACGGAATACCTAACACCCCTATAACTTGTGCAACAGTGTTTCCTGATGCTTGCAAAAAAATATCTCGCCAATACGACGAGACATACGCAAAAACTTTCATTTACTCGTACCGCACGCATAGATCAGAGCGTCTGCTACAACTTTGATTTCGGCATCACTCAAGTAGGGGTGCATCGGCAAACTCAAAACCCTGGTCGCCAGTGCGTCCCCTACCGGGAGATAAGTGTCAGAAGCGACGGCGGCTTGTTTGTTAAGAGGAATGGGATAGTGAACCACACTCGGCACACCCTTTATTTTCAACTCCGCCTGGACTTTTTCTCGATTCTCTACCTGGACAGTGAATTGTGCAAAGACCGAGGTATTATCCGCTGCAATGTGGGGGAGTTTGATTGAATCCTGCCCACTCAAAAGTTCAGAGTAACGTTTCGCCACCTGCTGACGAAGCATTATTTCGCTATCAAAAATATCGAGCTTTGCCAGAAGTATAGCGGCTTGTAGAGTGTCTAGTCGGCTGTTGACGCCTACCCTTATATGGTGATATCGCTTTTCCTGGCCGTGCCGGGCAATCTGGCGAATAACGAGAGCAAGCGCTGGGTCGTTAGTAAATATTGCACCTCCATCACCATAACCGCCGAGGGGTTTACTTGGGAAAAAACTGGTGCATGCCACTGTGGTCAACCCACACGAGCGCCGCCCGTTATACGTAGCCCCGAAGCTCTGCGCCGCATCCTCAATAACGGGTAGATTATATTTTTCTGCAATCTGGTTGATCGCATCAAAATCAGCGCACTGCCCATACAGCGAAACGGGCACTATCGCCTTCGTTCGGGGCGTTATGGCAGCCTCCAGTTGCGCTACATCCAGGTTGCATGTCCGTTCATCAACATCGACGTACACAGGCTTCGCGCCGAGCAGCGCAACGGTTTCAGCCGTCGCAATGTAGGTGAAGCCCGGCGTGATCACTTCGTCACCAGGACCGATACCAAGTGCCATTTGAACAATTTGCAAAGCATCAGTACCGTTGGCGCAGGTAATGCAATGCGACACCCCTACATAAGCCGCTAGACGCTCCTCCAACTCGGCTACTTCAGGGCCCAGGATGTATTGGCCATGACTCAATACGCGCTGAATACCGGCATCGATAGAAGCCTTGATGCGTGTTTGTTGCTGTTTCAGGTCGATGAACTCAATCATGATCAAGCATCCAATTTTTCAAGGGAATTACCGCGCACTACATACGTTGCACCAGTTGTTGAACAGATGGCCTGGCCATCTGTGCCTATCTCCAATTGCTCGCCAAACTCGCTCATCCATCCGATCTGTTTGGCCGGCACTCCGACCATCAACGCATAAGCCGGTACATCCTTGTTAACCACCGCGCCCGCACCTACAAAAGCAAATTCGCCAATTGTGACCCCGCAAACAATCGTGCAATTCGCCCCCAGAGTTGCGCCCTTTTTCACAAGGGTGTCTCGATACTGGTCCTTGCGCTCGATGAGCGAGCGTGGGTTGTAGACGTTGGTGAAGACCATGCTTGGTCCGCAGAACACCCCGTCCTCCAATGTAACATTGTCGTACACCGACACGTTGTTCTGAATCTTGCAGCGGTCACCAATCACGACCTTGTTGCCGACAAAGACGTTCTGTCCAAGTGAAACACCTGCACCGATCCGGGCGCCGCTACATACATGGACGAAATGCCAAACGCGCGAATCTTTGCCAATCTGCGCGCCTTCATCGACGATTGCACTGGGGTGCTGATAATGATTCATTGCTTGAGACTCACGCTGGATTGAGTTTGGTTGAACAACTGCTGTAGCCGTCCGCCCGCAAAATGTCCGTAGCGGCGCGCGCCAATTTCATTCAGATGGTGGTTATCCATGTAGATAAGCGCTCCATGCTCGTAAGGTGCGTCAGCAAAAAAGCCTGAATTGGAGAAATCCATAAAATGCACACCTGCCCTGCCCGCAGTAAGCCTTTCCAGCTGTTGGTTGGCGACGCGCCATTCACTATTGAAAGCCAGCGTTGCTGGCAGCCCAAGCTCCCTGAACCGGCGCACCCGTTGTACATCGGAGCGAAACATGGGCACTTGCCCCAGGATAATAACCTGCTTGCGTGCTGCAGCAGCATCCTCCAGAAACGCCTGGAGCGCCGTTACAAACGCCGGGCTTTGCATCTGGTACTGCCACATGCCGGCGATAATCACTTTATCCATTATCGGCAGCGCCTGCTCTACCGCTACGATCTGCGCGCGGCAAGCCTGTCGAGCATAATCAGGCAGGCGCTCTATGTCGAAGCGCGGGATAGGCACACAACTACTCGCAGTGAGGACGCGGTAAGCAACCCCCTGTTCGACGCCGGCCTGATCAAAAAAATAGTTCAGCTGAGCGGCGTGGCTATCCCCGATAACCAGAATCGAAGGGACCGTACTGACCAGGCCCCGTTTGCATTCACCTACCAATTGCCCGTGACAAATCAGCTCAGGCGCAGCATAGCGAGCCTGCTCGACCGGCACCGGGCCTACCAGCAACGTGTTTAGCCTCGCACTCAGCAGAGTAACCAAAGCGATACCGACCGCTACAACCGCAAAGCCAGGCGCCAACTGTCGGATGCTCCGCAATAGACGCGCAGGTTGCTCGATAAAGCGATAAGACAGCCAGGCCAGGCCAAACGAAGCCACCACAACAACGGATAACCACTGTCCGCTTAGCTCATACTGCCCTGTGTAATAGCGAATAAATGCCAGCACCGGCCAATGCCATAGATACAGAGAATAAGAGATGCCGCCGACCCATACCAAGCCTGAGCTGGCCAAGAGATTATTGACCGGGCCTCGCCGTGCCGCGATCAACAGTGCGGTACCTAGGCAAGGTGCGAGCGACCAGAAACCGGGGAATCGAGTTTTATCAATCAGCACAAAACTGGCTGCAAGCAAGCCCAGGCCCAGCAAGCCGAGAAGCGTCGAAACAAGCGAGGGTATTTCACGATCTCGTAGACCGAGAGCGACTGCGCCCCCCACCAGGAATTCAGGGGTGCGAGCGAGGAGCGAGAAATATTGGCTGCCCTGCGCCCCCTCCTGCACTCTCATTGTGCTCCACACTAGCAGAATGGCCGCCGTCAGCAAGAGGCCGGGCAGGCGCCATGAACGCGGCAAACAAAGCAGCACCAGAGGGAAGAACAGATAGAACTGCATTTCTATGGCCAGCGACCAGGTATGCAGCAGCGGCAACTCTTCTGCACGAGGGGCGAAATAACTGCCAAAATCTGCGAAATAATGATTACTGGCAAAAAACACCGCCGACTTCAAGCTCTGGTGAAAAAGCTCGTAGTCCGCAGCTAGGAATAGTATTGACGACACTAAGCTGACAGCCGCCAGCATTGCCGCGTAGGCGGGAACGATGCGTTTGATACGGTTCAGGTAGAAGCCTGCCAAGTGGATCTTCTGCCCCGGCTCAGTCAGTAGCGCCGTAATAATAAAGCCCGATATAACAAAAAACACAGAGACGCCGACGAACCCCGACGGGAGCCAGGTGCTGTCCATGTGGTAAATAAGAACTGCCAAAACCGCTATCGCGCGCAGCCCCTGAACGTCCAGCCGCATGTCCTTACGCGACCGTAACCAGTTCAAGTTCTGCGATAAAGTCTCATTGTTATTGGACAAGCTGACTAAGACCTTATTGGTTGTATCGCATCTGGAAAGGCGGCCTACAGGCCGCCCGATATCACTGGGGCTTCAGCGAGAAAGGCCGAGGACGAAAGGGTGCGCCTCGTTATCCTTGGCCTGCGCGATCGCGGCGCTACGGATTACGTTAACAGTCTCCACACAATGGCGGGCGTCCTCGATACCATAGCCACGCCCTGCCAGAATTTCTTCATAGCTGGTGGTGTGCAGGTCGGTGAAGCCTTCGGAGAACTCCATTTCTTCGCCATCCACAGTGATTGAACGGTAAGTTGGCTTTTTACCCTTGACCGACTCGGGTAGGTCGTCGGCATCTACCGAAAGGAACCAGCGTACTCGCGCTTTCTCGTACTCAAGGTAGCCGGCGGCCTTGTACTCAGATGAATAGTGCACGACGTTGCGCTGCAACTTGCCAAAAATGAAATGCAGCATGTCGTAGAAGTGGACACCGATGTTGGTAGCAACCCCAAACGACTTGCGAGGGTCACCTTTCCAACTCTTCAGGTACCACTTTCCGCGCGAAGTAATATAGGTGAGATCGACTTCGTATTTGTGTCCACGGTTCTCGGTGGCAACCTTGTCCTTGAGCTTGATGATCGCCTGGTGATGACGAAGTTGCAGAATGTTATACAAACGCTTACCCGTTTCACTTTCGATGAGCGAAAGCTGATCGAGCATTTCTGGCGTGGGAACCAGCGGTTTCTCGCAGATCACATCGCAACCCAGGCGTAAACCCGCAGCGATATGTGGGTAATGCAGGTAATTCGGCGAGCAGATCGAGACATAGTCCAGCGCGCTCGCGGCTTCTCGCTTCAGGCTGTGTGCATGCTCGAGGAAAAATTCAAACTCGGTGAAGAACTCGCTTTGAGGAGAGATGCTGTCGATGATGCCCACAGAATCATTGATGTCGTAGGCCGAGACCAGGCGGTTGCCAGTGTCTTTGATGGCCCGCATATGCCGGGGGGCAATGTAACCAGCGGCGCCGATCAGTGCGAAATTCTTCATGAACTTTCCTTACCAAACAGGTGAACCCGCCCAGAGCCAGAACCCGGGCGGATGGGTAAATCTACTCGGAGTTCAAGCCTTGATGATATGAGCAGCCGGAGAACGGTACTTACCACGGCTGTCTACAATCAACCTGGCCTTGGCTTCGATCAGCGCATAGTCGAACTTGTCGTGGTCGGTAGCCAACAGCACAGCATCGAACGAAGCCAGGTTCTCTGCCGTCAAGAGCTCACTGCGAAGGTCGAAATGATGCTCGCGCATTTTCGGGAATACCGGCACATGCGGGTCACTGTAGGCAACCACGCCACCTTTAGCCTGGATCAACTCCATGATCTCGACCGAGGGCGATTCACGCATATCATCGACGTTCTTCTTATAAGCAATGCCCAGCACCAGGATTCGGCTCCCTTTCAACGCCTTGCCTGCTTCATTCAAACCATCCATCAGCTTACCAAGCACATACTCCGGCATACCCTGGTTGACCTCACCCGAGAGCTCGATGAAACGGGTGTTGACACCGTACTCACGCGCCTTCCAGGTCAGGTAGAAGGGGTCGATAGGAATGCAGTGTCCGCCAAGCCCTGGGCCGGGATAGTAAGCGGTAAAACCGAATGGCTTGGTTGCTGCGGCATCCACCACTTCGAAGATATCGATGCCCATGCGGTCAGCGACAATTTTCATTTCGTTGACCAGACCGATGTTGACGGCACGATGAATGTTCTCCAGCAGCTTGGTCATCTCGGCAGCCTTGGTCGAACTCACTGGTACGACTTTTTCGATGGCCTGGTCATACAGGGCGATGCCTACTTCCAGGCAATTTGACGTATGCCCACCGATGACTTTGGGGATCGTGCGTGTTTCGAAGTTCGGATTGCCCGGGTCTTCCCGCTCTGGTGAATAAACAAGGAAGATATCCTCCCCTACCTTTAAACCACCTTCTTGCACGCGCGGGAGCAATTCCTCCTCGGTGGTACCGGGGTAGGTAGTACTTTCCAGAGACACTACCTGACCGCCCCGCAGATAGGGCTTTATCGCATCGGTTGTATTGATGACGAAGCTCATGTCAGGTTCGCGATATTTGTTCAGAGGCGTAGGGACGCAAAGAATGAGGGCGTCGCACTCGCTGGCCCGACTAAAATCTGTGGTCGCCTCGAACCCTTGCTGGCGGGCCGCGGCGATTCGCTCACTGGAAAGATGCTCGATGTAGCTCTGGCCTGCGTTCAAGCGTTCAACTTTTACTTCGTCAATGTCTATGCCTAAAACGTTAAAGCCTATAGCGTTGTAACGCAGCATCAAGGGCAAGCCAACATAGCCCAGTCCCACTATACCGATCAGAGCTGTTTTACCCTTGAACTTCTCAACCGCCTGCTTCTTGAGATCTGTCATATCGCGTGAACCACCCTTCTCTATTACCCGCCTGCACACATGACAGGAGGCGGGGTGTTTAATCTATTTCATCCTAAGATGAGATGAACTCCAGGTAAACAGTACGACCGTGGCTCGAGGCGCAGACCCGCCATGAACTCGGCAACGACAGCCCGCCAACGCGCTTTATCCGTGATAGGCCGACCATCCACACTACACCTTTGCACAGCCTTACGTCATCAAGGGCAGGCCCTTGCCCTCTGAAAAACGACCATCGCCCCGCACGTAATACTATTTTGACATCAATCAATATCGATGGCACACCAGCGGGTGATGAGGGTACTCAAGATGGACGACGCCGAATCCAGAGGTCTCTGCCGAATGCAAACAGAACACCAGCCCCCAGACCTAGCACTGCGCTCAGTACAACGATAAGCGCCCTTTTCGGCTTAACTGGTCGGTCCGGCAGCTCCACAGCACCATCCTGTTCAAACACATTTATGCTCGAAGGGTCAATCTTCAGATTACGGTAAAACGTGACCTTTTCTTGCATGGGACGTAGGCCACGGATGAATGGCTCATCAGAGGCGCGCGCTTCAAGGTTCGCAATCTCGGACTCCAACGCTTTGCTCCCTCGCATGTAGGTGAGCGCCCCCCCCATTGCAGCAGACACTTCGTCAGTCAGCGGTTGCGAAATGACTGGCGGTTTTTCCAGGCCAATGGATTTCGCAACCAACAGCGCCTCCTTCAACTGGGCGATGCTGTCTTCACGCTCCCGCCGCGCGCTGGCTTTCTGAGCGTCAATCTGCATTTGCAGATTGTCTGCCTTGACTAACATGTCACTACGATTGCTTTCGAGCACCTCATGCTTGGCGTTGTCCGCAGCAAGCTCGTTGTACGCTACTACCCACTTAGCCGCCTGCTGAGGGTCGGCAACGGAAGCAGTGACCGTGTAGCGCGTAGATGAACCTTTACCTGCGGGCGCCACGGTCAGCAAATTGGCAAACTCGCCGTACAACGAATCGCGCGAGCCCTTACGGCTTTCTTCACTCAAGCTTGGCAAATACACATCACGGAAAAACGCGTAGCGCACACCCTCTGACTGCAATGCCTGAAGGTGAATGTCATACACATCCTTCACGGTCAGGTAGCTCAACCCAGAGTCACCGCCACGCCCGAAATTCAACTGCGCAATATCATTCTGGCTGGGCGGCTCGACGAACAGCTTCGCCTCGTACACTGGCGTGGCCAACAATGCATAAGCAACGCCCGCCGCTACAATTGGTGTAGCGACCAATCCCACCCATAACCTCTGCCGCCATATTCCCTGCATCAAGTCGAAAAGTTCGATTTCATCATCACGATTTGGGCGCTGAGGTTCGTTAAGCATTTATTCTGATTATCCTAAAGGCCGTCTAACATCATTCAAAAACTGAGCTCATCCATGGTACGGGCCAAGCGCTTGATCAACAGGCCTCACCATAGAGGTGCGAGGCATCGCGCTGAGCCAATTTGCCTGCATGCTTCACGTGATTGCACCCTACCCGGAACGCCCGGTCAAGATGAATGAAACGAAGACGGCTGGAGCTCTTATGATGTCAGTGGTTCCTTGGTAGCTGCGCCCCCCCCAAATCTCTGCTGAATGATCAATCAGGAACTGAAATACGCGTACTTGATTCCCCGCGCGCAAACGCTTGCCCTAGTACGGCTGCCAGCATATTTTTCGATGTTTTGCCTCCGTGCACCAACACTATCTCAGTGGGCGCATGCTGTATTCCGGTCGCGAACATCAATAGGCCGATCTGATCCGCATGCCCAGAATACCCACTCAACGTCATCACCTTCGCCCGAATCTCACAAGCCTCCCCATCCAAATCAACACGCACAACCCCCTTCGCCCCTTCGCTAGCCTGTATCACCGCCCCCGGAGTACCCTTGGCCTGGTACCCCACAAACATCACCTCATGCCGCGGATCCCCCAGCATGGCCTTGAGGTAATTGACAATCCG
>Ga0213828_1000865_pt1 | contig 27125 bp, 32 predicted proteins | sample MC6MC0897MG_FD_180664 | JGI IMG/M metagenome (GOLD analysis project Ga0213828, IMG submission 180664) | Enriched soil aggregate microbial communities from Iowa State University, Ames, United States - MC6-MC0897-MG | ecosystem: Environmental > Terrestrial > Soil > Unclassified | place: USA: Iowa... | reverse complement strand
GGCGCCGAACGCGGCGAAGTCAGTATCGGCGACAGCGTTGCGGTATTCGCGCTGGGGCCGATCGGTCTGTGCGCGGTGGCCGGGGCGCGGCTCAAGGGCGCGAGCGTGATCATTGGCGTCGACGCGGTGGCCGAGCGCATGAGCGTCGCGCGGCAGTTGGGCGCGACCCATGTGGTCAATTTCAAGGACGGCGACGTGGTCGAGCAAATCATGGCGTTGACCGACGGGCGCGGCGTGGATGTGGCCATCGAAGCCTTGGGCACCCAAGGCACGTTCGAGTCTGCCTTGCGGGTGTTACGCCCCGGCGGACGCTTGTCGAGTCTGGGTGTTTACGCGTCGGACCTGCGCATTCCCTACGATGCCTTCGCGGCGGGACTGGGCGATTACAGCATCGTCAGCACCCTGTGCCCCGGCGGCAAGGAACGCATGCGCCGGTTGATGGCGGTGGTGCAAAGCGGTGGCGTCGATCTGTCGCCGCTGGTGACCCACCACTTCAAGCTCGACGATATCGAAGCCGCCTATGAACTGTTCGCGCATCAGCGCGATGGGGTGATGAAGGTGGCAATCACGCCGTAATCGGCAACGCGCCCCGCAACGTTTAAAGGTGCGGGGCGCAGGAATGTCGCTACAGACTCAGGCGATGAATGACCTGATGGGCATCATCAGGATCGCTGTGGGTTTCAAAGCCCAGTGATCGGGCGAGGTCGCGCATGGCCGTGTTGCTGGCCGAATCCACCGAATACAGATGCTTGAAACCGTTGTGCCGGGCAGCTTTGATCAGGTGTTGCATCAGCAACGTGGCCAGGCCCAGATGCATCCACTCATCGGCGACCGTGACGGCGCATTCACAGTCCTGTTCGCCCGTGGCGGCGTAGCGGCTGATGCCGATCTCGATCAATTCTCCATTTTCGTGAGCCAGTGCGACGTAGGCCGCGCGTTGCTTGCCGTCGACGTCCATCAACTGATCGAGCAACGCGGTGCCCGGCTCACTGATCTGCGCGAGAAAACGCAGGTGCCGGGACTCGGGCGACAAGCGCTTGATGAACGTGTATTCGCGTTCACGATCCTTGGCGGCCAGGGCACGGATCAAAACGTGGCGGCCATCCCTGAGCGACTCGATCCAGTATTCACCTAGGTGCGCGGCATAGGCCGGCGCCGCGCGGTCATTGTGATCTTTGACAGTGAGCATGAGATGAGCCTCCATCGGGGCTGAACGAGCAACGCGCAGGAAAGTGCGCTGAGTCTGTTCTACACCGATGTCAGCCCCGGAAGCTGATCTGGATCAGATTCCGACGCGCGGCCACTGTTTTTCAGCGGGCGAAAATGCTTCTGTTTCCGCAACAGGCTCAACTCTGCGGCGGCTCGCGGGTGCTGCGTTGCGATGCGGGGCGCGGTTGCCCGTCGGGAATCGACAAGGTCGCGCGCAGGCCGCCCTCAGCGCGGTTGACCAAAGTGATCCGCCCGCCCAACTGCGTGGCGATGGTGTTGACGATGGTCAGTCCCAGCCCCGCGCCGTGGGCATTGCCGCGACTGTAAAAGCGTTCGAACAAGCGCGCCCGGTCCGCTTCATCGATGCCCGGCCCCTGATCTTCGACGCTCAAGTGATAAAACCCCTCGGACTGGCTGAGCCGCACGGTGATCACGCCGTGTTCGGGGGAGAAGTTCGCAGCATTGGTGATCAGGTTGTTCAGGGCAATGTCGATCGTGCCGGGGCTGGCCATGATGTTGAACGGCTGGGCGCTGTCTTCGAAGGCCAATTCCAGGTGTTTGCTCAGCAACCATGGCGTCAGTTGCACCAGGCTGTTGCGCACGGTTTCGCTGAGGTCGATGGGTTGCAGCGGCGGCGGATTGGGTTTCGGCTCCAGACGCGCCATGGTTAGCAACTGGTTGACCAAGCGACTGGTGCGGTCGACCCCGGCGATCAGAAACGCCAACGATTCGCGGCGTTCCTGTTCGGTGCCGGCCTCCTGCAGGTTCTGCGCATGCACCCGCAGCACCGCCAGCGGCGTACGCATTTCGTGGGCGGCGTCGGCGATAAAGCGCCGCTCGCGGCCGAGCACTTCCTGAATTTGCGCGAGCATACGGTTGAGCGCTGCCTGCATCGGTTCCAGCTCACTGGGCAGCGGCGCCAGTTGCAACGGTTCCAACGAACCGCTGTGACGGGCGCGCAAGGTCTCGGCCATGTTCGCCAAGGGCTTGAGGCCCCAGCCGATGGCCAGCCAGACCATCGCCGCGAGCAGCAGGCTGCCGACCACGTTCGGCCACAGGGTGTGGCGGACGATGCGGTCGACCAGATCGGCGCGCACATCGTCGCGCTCACCGACCCAGATGCGCAGGCCGTTCTGTTTGTCTTCAAGGAGAAAGGCGCGCCAGTGACGATTGTTCAGATCCACCACGTCGCTGAAGCCGGGCTGAGTCGGTGGCGCCCTGAAGGACGGTGCGCTGGCGGTGTGCACCAACACATCACCGGCAGGATTCCACACCTGAAAGGCGATTTTGCGTTCGTAAGGATGACCCTCGCCGCGCGGCACCGCTTCGCCCAGCGCCGAGTTGAACGCCTGGTAAAGCTCTGCGTGCTGTTTGCTGGCCAGGGGCATGCGCATCACCCCTTGCAACAAGCGCGCGTTCTGCGCCAATTGTGCGTCGTAGACTTCGGCGATTTCGTGGTTGCTGTCGTGCAGGTTGAAGGTGCTGAGCACCGCGAGGCCGGCCAGCAACAGGCCGATGATCAGGGTCAGCGTGCGGCGGCGGATCGAGGTCATCGACGCTCCTCCACCAGATAACCTACACCACGGATGGTGCGGATCAGGTCGGTGGAAAACTTCTTGCGCAGGTGATGAATGTGCACTTCGAGGGTGTTGCTTTCGGCTTCTTCGTTCCAGCCGTAAAGCAGCTGCATCAGTTGATCGCGGGTCATCACCCGGCCCGGCGGCGACAGCAGTTCGTGCAGCAACTGATATTCCTTGGGCGTCAGGGTCACCGGTTGGCCCTGATAGCTGACTTGCTGGGTGCCGGGGTTGAGGCTGATGCCGGCATGTTCGATCAACGCCTGGGCGCGCCCGGCACTGCGCCGCAACAAGGCGCGCAAGCGTGCCTTGAGTTCGTCCAGATCGAACGGTTTGATCAGGTAGTCGTCGGCCCCGGCGTCGAGCCCGGCAATGCGATCTTCGGTAGCGTCGCGGGCGGTCAGAATCAGTACCGGCAGATTCGAACCGCTGTCGCGCAGGCGGCGCAGCACTTGCAGGCCGTCCATACGCGGCAGACCGAGATCGAGCACGGCGACATCGAAGGTTTCACTGAGCAGCGCATGCAACGCGCTGCTACCGTCCTTGAGCCAGTCGACGGTGTAACCCTCGCGGCCCAGCGCCTGATGAATGCCTTCACCCAGCGCGACGTCATCCTCAACCAGTAATAAACGCACGCGGACTCCTGTCAGTCGAGTTTCTTGTTCACGTCCACCAGCAGGGCGGCGATCTCTTTGCGGCGCCCGGCATCGGCACTTTCCCGGCCCGGGCGAGGCGCGGCTTGCTGGGCTTTGAGCAGCGCAGCTTTGGCTTCAGCGTAGCGCTTCTGACGGTAGAGGTGATCGCCCCAGAAGTACAGGCTGTCGATGCCGTTGGGGTTGAGTTGCAAGGCTTGCCTGAGCAGTTGCTCGGCCTTGTCGCTGTCGCCAAAACCGATGGGCCAGCCGGGCACGCGGTCATACAGTGCGGCGAGGCTGGTGTAGGCCGAGCCTTGCAGGGCTTTGGGATCGAGGGTCAGGGATTTTTCCAGATCGGCTTTGGCGTCCTTGGCTTTGCCCAAGGCACCGAGGCCGCCCTCGGCACCGGCCCAACTGCTGGTGACGATGCCTTTCCAGATCCACGCTTCGGCCACCGCCGGGCGCTGCGTGGTGAACGCGTTGGTTTCGCTGGCCAATTGTTCGAATGCGGCGGCGCGCTGTTTTTCCGCCACCTCATATTGGATGTGCGCCCAGCTCTGCTGGATGCCCTCAAGACGTTGCTGGTCGGCCGGTTCCAGCGCCCAGACGCTTTGGCTGAGGGCGGCGAGCAACAGGCATGCGGATAGTTTTTTCATGGTTTTGGCGACTCGTTGTCAGGTTTTTCACTGAGGCGGCGGATCAGCGGCAACTGCTTGCGCAGGCCTCGATCCACCAGATGCGGGAGCAGATTGTTCAGGCGGACGAAGAAGCGTTCCGGCCAGCCCAGGTAGAGGTCGCGACGATCACCGGCAATCGCGTGGATCACCGCCGAAGCCACGGTTTGCGGGTCGTCGACGTTGGCCTTGAGCGCGTCGTTCAATGCTTGCGCGGCGGCGCTGTTCATCGAGGTGCGCGTGGCGCGTGGCGCGACGTACAGCACGCTGACGCGAGTGTCGGCGAGCTCCCGGCGCAGCGCCTCTGAGAACCCGCGCAAAGCAAATTTGCTCGCGCAGTAACTGGCGTAACCCGGGTAGCCGATCGAGCCATAGGTCGAACCGACGTTGACCACCATCGCGCTGTCAGCCTGCTTGAGCAGCGGCAACAGCAGTTTGGTCAGGCACATCGGCGCACTGATATTCACCGCCAGCATCGCGTTGATGTCGCTGTCATCGAGCTGTTCGAGCATGGCGAAGTGATTGACCCCGGCGGCATTGATCAACAGGTTGATGCCGCCGATGGCTTCGGCGGCGACCAGCACTTTGCGCCGGTCGCTGAGGAAGGTCAGGTCGGCGCCGACCCAGCACAACGACTCGGGGTAGCGCTTGAGCAACGGCAACAGTGCCTCCTGATGCCGCGCCACCGCCAGCACGCGGGCGCCGGCAGCGCACAAGGTTTCGGCGATGGCCAGACCGATGCCGCCACTGGCACCGGTCAGCACCACCCGCGCGTCACGCAGCTGCATGTTGAGCCTCCGCGCCACGCGGCAAGCCACGGAACATGTCGGTGTACAGGCGATAGACGACCTTCGAGGCATGGATCACGGCGGCTTGATCCTCCGGATCTTCGAGCTGATTCATCAGCCGCCGATAGGTTTGCATGTGCTCGATATCGAGCGAACCGTGGGAACTCAGGTAACTGAACGCCGTTTCCGGCAAGGCCAGACGCTCGCGAATGCTGCCTGCCGCGTGGGTGGCCAGGGCTATGCTGGTGCCTTCGAGCACGTTGACCATGCCGAACAGACCCACCGGATTACCCCGGGCGATCAGGTCGTAAAGGAAGCTGACCATCAGCTCGATCGACAACGACGGCTGACCGTCGCGCACCGCATCACGATCACCGCCACACGCGGCGATGTCGTTGAGCACCCAGTGCTCGTGGCCGTATTCGTCTTCGATGTACTCGGCCACCGCTTTGCGCAGCCATTCCAGACGCGTCGGCAGGCGTGCACCGCAAGCCATCATCAGCGGCACGGTGTGGCGCACGTGGTAATACGCCTGTGCCAGAAACGCCCGATAACTGTCGAGGCTGACCTTGCCTTGCAGGGCATCGACGATGATCGGCAGGTTGAACAGTTCGTGGCGTTCCTGTTGCGTGGCTTCTTGCAGGGTGTCAAAAAAACTCATGATGCGGACTCCTCGGAAACAGCGGATTCGGTCAATTGCGCGTGGTATTGCGCGACGATGGCGTCGCGGCGCGGGCGGCCGTTGGCGGTGAGCAAGCCATTGGCGGCAGTGAAGGGTTGCGGCAGGCGCGTCCACTGATGCACCTGGGCGTAATCGGGCAAAGCCTCGTTGGCTTCGGCGACGGCAGCGGCCAGTTCGGCGTCGGTGCAGTCCGGGCGATGCGGCCAGAGCAGGGCGTGATTGCGCGGCAAGGCCTCGCCGTAAACGAACGCCTGGGCGATGTGGCGGCGCTGGGTCAGTTCGGACTCGACCCATTCCGGGTTGACGTTGCGCCCGAAACTGGTGACGAACTGGTGCTTCTTGCGGCCCTTGAGATAGAGAAAACCTTCCGGGTCGAACTCGCCCAGATCACCGCTCGGCCACCATTCCTCGGCGTACGGCGCGTCGCCCAGATAACCGAGCAGCGTCGAACCCTTGATCAGCACTTCGCCGTCCTCGGCCAGCCGCACTTCGACATGCGGCAACGGTCGGCCGACGCTGCCGGGGCGGCGTGCGCCGGGGCGATTGAGGCACACCACCGAGGCGCATTCGGACAAGCCGTAACCTTCATAAACCGGCAGCCCGACCCGTTGTGCACGGTGCAGCAGATCCTCCGAGACCCGCGCACCACCGACAGCGGCAAAGCGCAGGGTTTGCGGGTCGAAGGCTTTCTGTTCAGCGGCACTGACCAGTAACAGCAACAGCTGCGGCACCAGGATCAGGCTCTCCGGCGCACGGCTGGCCAGATAACCGAGCAGACGCGGAATCTCGACGCCACTGGCGCCTTGAATGCCGAGGGTTTTCTGGCTCGGCAAACTCAACATGGCGCCGGCATACAGCGCGGCGTAGCAGCCGAGGTTCTCCAGCAGGATCGCCAACGGCAACAGCGCCAGATGATGCTGCGGGCCGGTGGCTTCGCTGGCCTGATCCAGCTCCCGTGCCACCCGCAACAGGCTGTCGGCGCTCAGGCACACACCTTTCGGCGTACCGGTGGTGCCGGAAGTGAAGGTGAGTTTCGCGGTGCCGACCGGCATACGACTGGGGCCACTGAACGCGCGGCACCAGAACTCGCCACGTTGTTCATAGCCGGCCGCGAGCAGTTCTGCGTCCAATTCTGGCTCGGCGATCACCCGTTCGGCCTGGCTCTGTTCCAGACAATGGGTGCGCTGCGCCGCAGTGAAAAACGGCGGCAGCGTCACGCAGGTCAGGCCTTCGAACAGCACAGCCAGATCCCAGAGCATCGCGTCGACGCCATTGTCCAACGCCAGCGCAATCACCTGCGCCTTCTCGTCGCGCAAACGCTCCTGGCGATACAACACCTCGGCGTACAGCGTGGCGTAATCGAGTTTCAGCGTGTCGCCCCAAAGGGCCGTCGCGTTGTCATTGCGCCGGGCATGGTCGCGCAGGGTTTCCTGGAAGCGTTGAAGTTCAAGCGACATGACAGGCTCCTTCAATCGAACCCGGTAATCCCAGGCGGGCAAACAGGCCGATATTGCGCAAATGGACGAACCCGGCGCGGATGTTGCCGACGTGCACCCAAGGTTTACTTTCGTAATAACTGCCCCAGTGTTGACGCTCGTCACCCAATCGTTCCGGATCAGCGGCGCACAATGTCACTGGCTTCAAACCCAGGCGATGGAAGCTGTTGACCAGCCCGATGTTGCCGGTGAACGTCACCCATTCCAGGCCGCCCATGGCCAGCAGGTAGGTGATGGCGATGATGCTCAGGCGCGCGCTGCCGGTGTCGCTGGCGGCGAGATTGCCGACTTCGACGATGGCGCGGCGCTCGACCGGACGATCCGCCGCCGCGCTGATCAAAGGCTCGATCGGCTCATCCAGATAGCGCTCAAGGAACAGTGGTTCCAGATGCGCGCGACGCACCCCGGCCACGGCGCACAACTCGCCATCGCCGTTGTGCATGCCGAACAGCTCGGGCATGAAATGGCGAATGTCGGCGCCGTGGGCCTTGCGAAAGCGTTGCTGGATAAAGCTTTCAAACGTCGCTCGCAGAGTGTCGTCGGGCAGCGCGCCGGTCAGTGTCATCTGCGGTGTTTCGGCTTGACCGAAGCGCAGGGGCAGGGCGATGTTCCAGTCAAAATCGGGCATGGGCAGAACGCCTCCCTCAATAGGTTTGAGGCGAGTATCGGAGGCATTTCTTAACGAAGTCTGAAGGTGAAAAAAGGTTAACGTGAGGGTCTGTCTTCAGACTCTCTTAAGACTGGGCGGGCAGGGTAACGCCGTCGGTTCGCCCAACAACCGGAGCGAGGCCGTCGAACGAATCGGCCGTCACTCACGACAATCACGAGGCGCAGCTTATGACCCGCGACACCGCCGTAACCCGTTATGGAAAACTCTCAATCACCCTGCACTGGCTGATGCTGGCGCTGTTTGTCGGCGTCTACGCCTGCGTCGAAATCAAGGGCTACCTGCCCAAGGGCAGCGAAGCACGCGGCTTGCTGATGGGCTTCCACGGCCTGTTCGGCGCGAGCATCTTCGCCCTCGTCTGGCTCCGCCTGCTCGGCCGCCTCAGCCCACGCCCACCGATCACGCCCAAACCCCCTGCGTGGCAGACCGGCATCGCGCACCTGACACACCTGGCGCTGTACGGCCTGATGATCGCCACCCCAATCCTCGCCTGGCTGATGCTCGCCGCCGCCGACAAACCGTTCCCATACTTCGGCTTCCACGTCCCGGCACCCGTGGCCATCGACCCGGACTTCGCCAAACAGCTGAAGTACTGGCATGAACTGATTGGCAGCACCGGTTACTGGCTGATCGGGCTGCACGCAGCGGCTGGGTTGTTCCACCATTATTGGGTGCGGGATAACACGCTGGTGCGGATGCTGCCGGGCCGCACCGAATAACCCTGATCCACTACAACCCCTGTGGGAGCGAGCCTGCTCGCAAAAGCGATGTGTCAGCCTATGATGATGTCGGCTGGCACGGCCCCTTCGCGAGCAAGCTCGCTCCCACAGGTTTTTGTGGTGTGTTCGAGTAACCGACACTTCAGGTTTTGCGTCTGCCTGCCGATGAAATCTGCACGATTTCAACGGATGCCATTCATGAACAAGGTTGTTGCTGTACTGGCGCTTACTGCCCTCGTTGCAGGCTGCAAATCCCACCATCGCCCCAATCTTGCGGACGATGAATTCCCCAGCTTTCGTTGTGCGGCGTACTTCAAGCAAGCGTCGATCACTGAGCAGCAGTTCGACGAGATCCGCTATCTCAGCACCCAGAACGCCAACTGCAAGGTGATCCTCGGTGAGATGTACGAGCAGGGACATGGCGTGCCGAAAAACACCGAGAAGGCCAAAGACATCTATGAGTCGGTGGCCCGAAACGCGCCGAATGTCTACAGCCGCCTGGGCGATATGGCGGCAGCCGGTGTCGGCGGGCCGGTCGATCTGGTGGCTGCCCGGGACTTTTATGAGCGCTCTATCGCGGAGCCCGGCAATACCGCAATGGAACTCAAAGTCGCCGAGTTTCTGGAGAGCGGCAAAGGCGGCCCGCAAGACCTTCAGGGGGCGCTGAAGCTGTATTTCAAAGCCGACTCATGGGACAACCTCCAACGCCTGCGCACCAAAGGCGTGGTGATGACGATCGAACAACAACAGCAGTACAACAAGGTTTATCTCAATAGGATGCAGTACGGCGTCAGGGCGAAGATTGAAGGTATCGAGAAAGCGCTGGCGCAAGAAAAGCTGTCGACCCCCGAGCGCAAGTCGGTGCAGCTGGAACTGACTTACACCCCCGGCTCGTTGGTGCCAGTGATTGCCTTGCGGCAAAGTTGCGGTAACAGTGCCATCGACCAAAAAGTCATGCAGGGCTTTAGCGATTACCGATACCCCGGCGAACCGATCCTTTCGCCGGAGCAGAAAAACCACACGACTGTCGCCAGCGTCAGGACCGATGGGCTGACCGATAGAGAGCGACTCAGAGCGCTATCGAAAAAATAAGCGGTGCCGTGTGGCCCGAACTGATCGGCGGGCCACTTGCCGGAACAGCGTCTCGCGTCCACTCTATGACCTGCCGACAAGGAGCGTCCGCCGACCCTCCGTCGTGAGCACAGGGAGCTTGCAGCATGAGCGAAAACAACAAGGTAAAAGGCCCGGCGTCGTACTTCCCCTCCATTGAAAAGAAGTACGGCCAGCCCATTGATCATTGGCTAAACCTGCTCGCCGGCATCACCGACAAGAAACACATGGAACTGGTGGCGTGGCTCAAGGAGGAACACGGCATCGGCCACGGCCATGCCAACGCCTTGGTTGCGCATCATCTGGCGGGTAAAAAGTGAGGGCAGGGCAGCGATGAATTTCTCCCACCGGCCCGTGACGGCCGACGACGTCAACACCCTATGCAGCTTTCCCCAAGGCGAACAAGAGCTGTTCTTCATGTTCCCGAAAGCCAACTTCCCGCTGACGGAAGAACAGATGCACAGCGCAATCAGCCAACGCTTCGACTCCACGGCTTTTCTGGCCAGCGGCGAGTTCGTCGGCTTCGCCAATTTCTACCGGGCTGAACACGATGGCATCTGCTGCATCGGCAACGTCATCGTCGCGCCCTACGCCCGTGGCCAAGGTGTGGCGCGGTACATCGTCGAAACCATGACTGCGCTGGGTTTCGAAAAATACCAGGCCAAGGAAGTGCAACTGTCTTGCTTCAATGAAAACACCGCAGGCTTGTTGCTTTACCCAAAACTTGGCTTCGTGCCGTTCTCCATCGAAGAACGCCCGGCGCCGGGTGGTCGGCGTTCCGCGCTGATCAACATGACGCGCCACCGACCATAGCCATCCTCCAATCTCTGTGGGAGCGAGCCTGCTCGCGAAGACGTCAGCCGGCAAAAAACGCACCAAGCCTTGGCCCGAATCCTGTGGGAGCTAGCCTGCTAGCGATGGCGTCAATTCAGTCGACGCATCAAGTATTGAGGGGCGTGCAACCCGCGCCCCGTGAATGATTCATCAACATAGCGAATAAGAATGGACACTCTGAAAGACAGACCGCGAGCAAAAGAAGTGCAAGCGGCATGGCAGTCACTTGCTGGTCAGATGCTCAACACACAAGCGGTACACCGTATCGAACATCTGGTTTCCAAAAATCATGCTGTCACCGTACCGCCGAATGCCGGAGTTTATGCATTCTGGTGGGTGGGATGCCGTGAGCAGCTCATGAACGCAAATCGGCATATTATTTTGAAGGGCCCAGGAGGTTCTGATGTCGATGTGCTCTACCACGATTGGTGGCCGGCAGACGCACCGTACCCGTGTTTGTACGTAGGTAAGGCGACCAATTTAAAACGTCGACTGAGGGAGCACCTTTTACCTCGCACAGCTGGTCGCGCGCACCCACCGTTAACCCGAAACAATAAGGCAAAGCCTCGAACAACCTCCTGCCAATTACGATTTGGCATCGAGCATGTATTTCCTACGGAAGCTGCACCCCTTACATTGATAAATGACAATGTCGGGTTTTCCTGGTGCGATGACTTTCCGGATAACGCAGTGGCTGAACGTTTCTTTGCCGAAGATAGACTTGTAGGGCACCTTCGGCCGTGGTTCAACATCGATTCGGAGCGCTAATGTGCGACAAGGGGCTGGATTGCTAATTCGCGTTCTATCCCGGTTTTGCCACATTTCAAAGGTTTTGATCATGTCAGACATACCACCACGCCTGATCTACAGACGCCCCCAACGAGCAGACCTACCCACCGTATTCGCGATTTTCGGCGACCCGCAAACCAACCAATTCAACCCCGCCGGCCCGATGACCGAAATCGCCCAAGCGGAGGCCCTGCTCGATCGCTGGCTGCAACACTGGACAACCCACGGCTACGGATGGTGGGCAATCAGCAAACCTCAGGCCCCCGAAAAAATCCTCGGATTCGCCGGCATCGCTGCCCATGACTATCTGGGAAAACCGGTCATCAACCTCGGCTACCGCTTCGCCGTCGAAGCATGGGGCCACGGCTACGCAACAGAAGCCGCCCAAACCGCGCTGACCCACGCATTTCACCACCTCGGCTTACCCGAAGTCTTCGGACTGGTCAGACCCGAACATTCCGCCTCAATCCGCGTTCTGGAAAAGATCGGCATGCACAGCTTCGGCGATCTCGACGACGTCCCGGGCAAAGCCCCCAGCCTGGTATTTCGCATTCAACGACCTGACGTCTAGACCGCATTCCCCTGTGGGAACGAGCCTGCTCGCGAAGACGCCAGCCCAACCACCGCAAAATCCAAGCCGACCACAATCCCCTGTAGGAGTGAGCCTGCTCGCGATAACGCTAGCCCCGTCACCCCATCAACCACTGACCGAAATAAACAGTAAAAACCACCCCTGTTTAAACGAAGCCTCCGGTAACCACCAAAACCCTACAACGCCTTGCGCCGTTACCTACGACTAAGCCAGAATCCGCCGGCTTGTGCGTCTAGGTCGCGGGTTCTATCGTCTGTCGGTCGCTGAAAAACAGTGATCGGGTTTGGTAGCCCGGTGTTAGATGTACAGCTCCACCATCGCCGAAACTTCTTCGTTTCGAATTTATGGTGGTCATGTGCAGGGCGTCCTAGGGCGCGCCGGATCCTAACACCCGGTCTACCAACCTGCGCATGGCCGCCACCCTTCGTTTGGTAGCGAAAGGGTGAAGCCTCCTCTAAATGTGTTAGGAGCTTCATCTATGTTCAAAGTAACGCCGAACCCACCAGAAACCGACCCGACATCCCCCTACGAATCCCTCGACTCCAAACGCTTCCACGAAGCCGCCGAACGCGCCCTCGACCACTACCTCAAACCCGCCAGCCAAATCATGGCCAGCACCCAACAACCCGAACGCATGTACCTCGCCAACCCGAAGTACAACAGCGAATCCCTGCTCGCCAACGCCAGCGAAACCCTCGGCTCCGCCAGCGAAATGCTCCTCAACTTCGCCGCCATGCTCGACACCCCGCACCGCAAAACCGCACTGGGCATCGCCCAAGTCGTGATGCTCGGCGAAATCGCCGTCAACCAAGCGCTGGATAACGTCGAAATCGCCAGCTAACCCCCACCTCGACGAGGGGAAACCCTCGTCGAATCCCGCAGTCATACCCTGGCTGGCACACGGCCACGGCTTGCGCCCCTCAGCCACGGCTGTCACGCTTCGGGCCGTTCTCAAGGATCAGAACCAGGAATCACGGATGAGTGGCTACGTACCCAACCCCCCGAAAAATTATCGTTACGAAGAAGCCAAACCCGTCGATATTCACGCCCAGCGTTGGGCGGAATATGAGAAACACGGGAAAGAACCTGCGCGCGAACCTGAGAAAATCGGGATTGCGTTGAGGATTGGGGTGTTCTTTGATGGCACTGGGAATAACGCGAACAACACGGCGGCTGGATTGCTGTGTGGGGCGCAGCATCCGATTGCGCCGGAGGATATTCCTGCCAGTTGTCAGCCCTATATGAAGGATCCGGACAGCAGTTATGGCGCCGGGCCTACCAATGTGAAGAAATTATTTTCCTTATATAAAAAGACCCAGAAAGCCGAGGGTGATGGCTTTCTAAAGGACGTATCAAGCCCAATTTACGTCGAAGGTATCGGCACCGACAGCAATAAAAAAGACAGCGTCGTGGGCTCCGGAATGGGGCGGGGTGAGACAGGTGTTGTGGGGCGTGTGCAGGCGTCTTTTACGCAAATAAAACAGGCTATAGAAGAAGCACTGCAAGAAAACCCCAACTGTGAGATAGCCTCTCTGACTTTTGATACATTCGGTTTCAGTCGTGGGGCCGCCGCTGCACGGCACTTCTCGAACGAAGTCGTGCGGGGTAAGCAGGGTGCTTTAGGAAGTCTGCTAAACAGTAACGCCAGAGATTTCAGCCGCAACTTTGATAGCCAATTCGGAGGCGGCATCAAAATGGGATTCATCGGGCTATTCGATACGGTGCCCTCCATAGCCGGTTTTACCAATTTTGGTCGCGTGAAGAGTCCCATCGCTCCTGGTGTGAGGCTTTACTTGGATCGTCGATACTTCACGGATGTAGTCCACCTCGTAGCCCGTGATGAATGCCGCGCCAATTTTGCCCTCAGCCGAGTAAAACCCGCCCACCCCGAGTACGCTTTTCCCGGTGTCCATTCGGATATAGGCGGCAGCTATCTCGATGAAGTCGAGGAGTGCGTTCTAGTCAGTCCTATGCAAACTCTCGCGGTACCGCTGTATGTCGACGTTTCAACCACGTCGATTTATCAAGATGCTGCGCGTGTGAAAAACGAGTGGATTGCTAAAGGATGGCCGGCTCATCTACTGGAAATTGTCACCCCCGCCTCCTTCGAAATACCCCAAGAGCATCAAGACAGGCTTTCGCCGGGGCAGAAGCGCGTGTTCGCCGCTCTACAACTAAAACGTCCCGTCAGCGGTAAGCTCTCAAGGATCTATCTGAGAGTCATGCATCAACTGGCAAAAGAAAAGGGTGTTCAGTTTTCAGACATACCCGAAGAAGACGAATACTCCGTACCCGCAGAACTCCAATCCCTGTGTGATCGATTTCTCGCCGGAAACTACAGAACCACTCCAGAGGATGAATCTCTGCTTAAGCTCAAGTACATCCACGCCTCCGCGAACTGGAATCACCCCCTCGGAAGAAGAGACGGAAGCGGTATTGATGCTGTTTACATCAATGCCCCGACGCAGGACGCGATCCGTGTACAACACCCCCACGTACCTGATTGGAAGCTTTGGTAATGAAGGTCTTGATAGCTTTGCTCGGCGTTCTACTGTTGATGGGCTGCCAAACCGGAGGTTCCGAAAGTGGAAAAAATGACCCTAAGTCTCCTTGGTGGCAACTAGGATTCGTTGAACCGAGTTATATGAAAATCTGGGTGGAAGACAGCTCAGTCCTCGACATCAATAACATGATGTTTTTCAGAGTCGGCGCAAAATCCGCCCCCGGAGGCGAACCAGAAGATGGGACGGAGTCTGCCCGAGGTTGGGGAACTGTAGGTGGCTCGGGAGTTCCGGTTACCGGCGCTGATCTTCCAAGGATGGTCTTTGTCCGTTGGCAGTCCATATCAGAGCAAAAAACCTATAAGGGCTTTATAGAGATTCCAGAAGAAGCGAGGCAACTGATGGTGAAGTCAACACATCAGCGCTGTCCGGAGACTCCAGAAAGAGCCGCCCGATATATGGCTACGTTGTATGTGGGCCTAGCCCCTGGCGGTGTGCTTCAAGCTTGGGTCAGAGATTCATGCCACCGTCCAATAAAAGTTGCCCATGCCCAGGGAGAGATCGAACCGTTAGGCCCGGAGCAGGGAAAACACGGTGGTCGTTACGCCTATCCAGTGAGTGAAAAGGCGAAGCGGTATATCGACAAGTACGGCATTCCGTACGGGAGTTGGTAAACCGTCAGCCAATGAAGCAACTCATTACGATGCTGTGCATCTTGCTGGGCACTGGATGCCAAGTTGCTGAACCACTATCAGCCAAAAACGACCCGAAATCCGAATGGTGGGAACTGGCTTTTACGGAGCCGGATTACATGAAGGTTTGGGTAGAGAACAGTTCTGTTCAAGACATTAACGGCAGGATTTTCTACAAAACCGGCGGCGGCACCGCTGCGGGGGGAGAGCCTGAAGATGGCACGGAGTCCGCCCGAGGTTGGACAGGTGGGGTAGGCGGCAGCGGAAGGAGAGTGGTGGGTGCAGATTTACCTGTTCGCATCTGGGTCCGTTGGCAATCGATTGTCGAACAGAAAACGTGGCAGGCATGGGTAGAAATCCCAGAGGAAGCCAGGCAGTTGATGGTGGCGTCCGTCAATCAGCGTTGCCCGCAGACGCCTGATCAGGAAGCGAGATTTATGGCGTCGGTTTATTTAGGGTTGGCCCCTGGTGGTGTTGTGCAGGTTTGGGTAAGAGATTCTTGCCACCACCCGGTCAAAGTCGCTCGAGCGCAGGCAGAAATTGAGCCGCTGGGGCCGAGCCAAGGTAAGAACGAAGGGCGTTACGCTTATCCGGTGAGTGAAAAGGCAAAGCGGTATATCGAGAAGTACGGTATCCCTTACGGTAGTTGGTGAGTAGCGTGCTTATGACCTCCAACCTCATCCTTAATGAAGCGCCTAACGAGGCTGTTCTCGTACGCCACCTGAGCGTCGCATCATGTTTGGTCGGCGCTGGTCGAATCACGGAAATTTATTGTGAGAATTGAAAAAGCTACACGCTTCGATGATGTCGACCACGACGCGGGATATGGGTGCCGTGGTTTCAACTACGTGATTCGGAATGAAATGGATGAGTTTCACGTCAGAACTTACGATGGTGACCCCGGTAAGGCAACGGTAGTACGCCCGACTTCTATGTACAAAAACTGCAACCTCAGAATGCTTGTTGATTTTTTACAATCCGAACTGAATGCATCCTCGATCTGCCTCTATAAGGGGGAGATTGGTGGCTATGAAGAGATAGATCTGAACGGGTTGATACTTAAAAAATAGGCCTGTCGCCGCTTTTGTAATTGTTCGTCAGGTGGTCGTAGGGGTCTCCAGATAAAGGTGAAGCTCTGACAGAAACCTACAGTGCCCTTTGACTTTTTTGAGCTCGGCGAGCAAGTCATCAATCCGAAAAACCATCAACTTAGCTTTGCCATCATCTAAAGTAGCGCCATCGCGCTTTTCCGCATCGGACTTGCTCCTAGTGAATGCCACAAGGAACCGTTCATCAATGTAACTTTTGACGACCCAGTGAGAAAAGGTATGTCGAAAAATCCTATGCATTTCGATAGTTTCTACTGCTGAGATAATCCCTGCGGTATCTATATTAAGATCAGTTTGCTTGGCCTCTTTTTTGGTATGGAGTAAAACGTCCGCATCATTGAGAAGGAATGCAAAATCACTTGGAGAGCCAAGCCGCTTTTCTCGAAGCATTGCAGTCAATCCTCTGCACAACGCGTCCGACATGCAATACATCTGGATAAGCTCACCGATGAGGGCGAGCTTATCCTTGCCGATATCCTGAAGAAGCAGAGCTAGTTTAGTGTTATTCGCGGCTTCTAGCCGACACATAACCTCAATCATCTCTTCGTCAACCACCCTTTGAATCGAATCAATTGTTTTCATTTCTTCCTCAATTACTGATACGACGTGTTTTGCGTCAGCGTCAAAGATGCTCGTCTAGGAGTTCACGGAGCCCAGAGAGCTGCGCTCCAACGTCTCTGATGTCCAATTTCTCCCACTCCGCGTGAAGAGCGTGGTTGCGGACCGCTGCATATGATTTCAAGCGCTTCGCCTTTACCTGCGTAAAGACGCTGCGCTTTGTCAGTTCATCAATTAGAGGTTCAAGAGACACACCACCAACCGCAATCTCGAATTTCCGCGCTATGCGCTTGATAGTGTCTTCGAGCACTGCAGAAGCAAGGACAGCAGCTTCGTTGACCTTGCCGGCCTTGTGATACTGCGTCGCGTGATCAAGGAAGTCATCGAATGCTGAGGCGACTACTTGGTCCTCGAGCTTGACCAGTAACCCTGCATGCGCTTCAAGCTGCACCGAATGAAGCAGGCCTAAGAGTTTTTCGATGGAGGAAATAGGGAAGCCGCTTTTGAGCTCCTCATGTTCGACGATCCTCTGCAACTCTGCTATGTAGAAACTGCCCGGCGGGGCGACTTGGTGTATCGCGTTAGCCGCGGACGAGAACCAACTTTGCGCCTCTACGACGTCTTTCATCCAGTAGTCTTGCGATGATTGTGAACGGGCGGCGGCATTGCCCCGCGAGATCAGTTCATCGATTCGCTTGAGTACGTGATCCTGCATTGTGAATTACCCCTGCTGTTGTAGAGCATTGAATGGCTGCTTTTTGGCCGAAAAAATCGACACTCTCCCGAAAGCGGCCCCATCCGTAATTCCATATATGTCCAAGCACTGCCAGATCAACGGAATCCATCCGTGGCCTTATCCAGCAACGATGTCAAACGCAGTACCACCCAATACCTCCCCATTAACCATCATCCAAACCCCATGCCGCCCCAAAAAATGCTTCCGCGTCGTAAAGTCCTTAATCACCTGCCGCCTCCCCACAACCACACTCTCAAACCCCACCAAAACCACCGTCTTCAACTTAAAAACCTTCCTAGAAACCCCGCCATTCGCCTTCACATAGTCAATCGCATAATCAATCACCAACCGCTGCTCATGCGCCACCGTCGACTTCACCACAAACGACAACGTAATCGCTTCCCCCAACCTCACCACCGCCGGCTCAACACGCACATCCAACAACTCAACCTCAGCCTTCGCCCCGGCGCCAATCACCGTCAGCGCCCGCAAGTCCCCCTGCTTGATCAAACTCCGCAACGCATGCTTGGCAATCCAACTCGTGTGCTTATTCTCCAACGACCAACCTTCAATCGTGTCCAACACCCACCCCGGATGCACCTTCGTCACATCATTCAAATGATTCGCCACGGACTTGCGCACGTACAAACTCTCATCCGCCTTCAACCGATCCAGTATCCCGGCCGCCAACTGCGGATCCGCCTGCACCGCTTCCAACCGAAACGACCAAGGCAGGCGAGGGCGGCTGCCTTCGCTGGCGAGGCGTCGAACGTGGTGATTTTCTTCGCGGGTCCAGTCGTGCATCCGTTCCAGCGAGCGCTCGAGGTCGCTGCGCAGAAAGTGGCGGATGGCGAATTCGGAGGAGCCGAAGGTGGTGAAGTACTTCAGGGCGTCCATGGAGGTGTCGAACGCGTGTCCGCCGTAGCTTGCGACGTAATGCGGCAGGCACATGCTGACGAATCCGCTGTTCAGCCTCGGCGCGAGTTCACGCAATACATCGAGGGAATCTTCGTAGTCCAGCGGCAACACGGCATGCAGGCTTTCGCTGACGCGGGCCATGCGTTGCATCACTGATAATTCAGCGAGTCCGTCCTGGGCATGTTTGAGAAACGCCTTGGCCTTGAACGCCGGGTACACGGCGCTCATTTCGCGGGCGATGTGTTGCAAGCGCTCGGCGTTGAAGATTTCCTTTAACGCCGGGGCGGCGGTTTCGGTGGTGCTCATGGTCAGGTCATCGGGGTGCTGACGAACGCTTCGAGGGTTTCGGCGTAGGCGGTGTATTGGGCGATGTGGGGGTAGCGGCGGGTGTCGATCTGTTCGGGGACGACGAGGTCGGTGAAGCTCCAGGCGACGGCGAGGCTGATGCCGGCCTGGGTGAGGGTGCCGTCGGTGGGCAGGCCGGTTTTTTCCAGTTCTTGCTCGAGGGCGGTGAACGCGGCGGCGAGTTGGCCTTCGACGCGTTCGACCCACGGTTGGTATTGAATGTCGGCCGGGCGCAGGTTGCGTTCGTAATAAAGCTGCACGGCTTTTTCGCAGGCGGCGAGGCTGAGGCCGATCAGGCGCAGGGCGTGGGCGCGTTGTTTCAGGTCGCTCGGCAGCAGGCTTTTGCCGGAACTGGCTTCGAGGTAGTCGAGGATGAGGGTCGAGTCCATCAGGATCACGCCGTCGTCGAGGATCAGCGTGGGGGCTTTGACCACCGGGTTGATCTGCTGGAATTGCTCGAAGTGGCGGAACACCGAGACCGACTCGTGTTCGAGGTCGATCCCCAAGCGTTTGGCGGAAATCGCCACGCGGCGTACGTAAGGGGAGTCCAGCATGCCGATCAGTTTCATGACGCGTTCCTTCAAGTCAAACCGGTGGGAAGGCATAACCTAGCCGACGCTGAGGCAATTGTCAGTCGTCGAAGCCGGGTTGTTCGTGAATCTCATCGACATTCAGTTCCAGCCGATACGCCACCGCCACAAACAACGCCTGGCACAAACACAGCGTCGCGCTCAGCGAACGAAAGGCGAGGGCGCTGCCTTCGTTGACCAGCAATACGCTGTTGGCGAGTTTTGCCAGTGGCGAGAGGTGGCTGTCGGTGAGGATCAGGGTGTTGGCCTGCTGCTGGCGGGCGAAGCGCAGGCAATGTTGGGTTTCTTTGGCGTAGGGCACGAAGCTGATGGCGATGACCAGATCGTTGGCGCGCACGCTGCGCATTTGCTCGCGATAGCTACCGCCTAGTCCCGACACCAGATGAATGCGCTTCTGAGTGTGTTGCAAGTTGTAAACGAGGTAGTCGGCGACGGCGAAGGAGCGGCGCACGCCGACGACATAAATGTTGTCGGCGTTGACGATCAGGTCGACGGCTTTTTCGAACGCGGCGTCGTCGAGTTCTCGGCCCAGGCGTTCGATGCCGGAGCGCGTGGCGTCGATGCATTCGCGGGCGAGGTCGCCGGCGCTGGTTTGCTGCGACTGGTTGGCGATCATGGTGCGGATGCGTTGCTGGTAGTTTTGCACCGGCGAGGCTTTGTGCGTGTAGGCGCTGCGGAACAAGGCCTGCATTTCGCTGAAGCCGCTAAAACCGAAGCGTTGCGAGAAGCGGACGATGGCGGACGGGTGGACTTCGCACTCGCGGGCGATGTCGCTGATGCGGTCGACCATGATCCGGTCGCTCTGTTGGCTGATGTAGCTGGCGATGCGTTTGAGCTGGCGCGGCAGGGCGTCGTATTCGTCGGTGATCAGTTGCAGCAGGCGCTCGGCATTGATCGGGGGGCTGGCGAGTGAAACCTCGTCGGTGGCCGGCAGATCGGGGCGGGGCATAGGTCATCCTTCAGGCTGTTTGATCTCACGGTGGGCCTGATAGTAGGGGGGCTTTTGCGGTTCTGCTTTGCTGAAACGATGCAGTGCGTGGTAAAAAATTGCGTCTGGGCGCTGCGTGGTTAGCCGTTTGTCTTCTATATACAGCCGCTCGACTGAATTTCTTGCTATAAACGCACTCCGATGGCCGTGTCAGAGCAGTTTCCGAACGTTGTCGGGCAAATTCCCTGTATTTACAGTTGCTGAGGCCTCATTCGGGCCTTAGACTGCCGCCCCTCGTAAATTGAGTGCCGGGTGGCATTTGCAATAAACGATGCCTTTTCGCCGACCGCACGCGGTTCGCCGAAACGCTCCCTAATTCGCCTTAATGCACGTTTTTTTATAGAGATATCAATGACAAAGGACAAGTTGCTGGCCATGCCGGCAGATGACTACATGAATTCCGAGCAGCACGCTTTCTTCACTGAGCTGTTGCAGAACATGAAAGTCGAAACCCACGAGCGCATTGAGCAAAATCGTATCGCCATCGAAAGCCTGGACACCCCGGCTGACCCGGCGGACGCGGCTTCGGTTGAAGAAGAGCGCACTTGGCTGGTGAACGCGATCGATCGCGACCAGCGCATGCTGCCGCAACTGGAACAAGCCCTTGAGCGCATCAAGGAAGACAGTTTTGGCTGGTGCGATGACAGCGGCGAGGCCATTGGCCTGAAACGCCTGCTGATCAGCCCGACCACCAAGTACTGCATCGAAGCTCAAGAGCGTCACGAGCAGATCGACAAGCACCAGCGTCAGGCCTGATTTTTCCGGCGCTGTGATCGCGGGCAAGTCCGCCCCACAAGGTTCAACACCGAACCTGTGGGAGCCGGGCTTGCCCGCGAAGCTTTTTATCGTCCGCAATATTTCCGCGCGATTCCATTGACCTGCCACAGACCCCACGACTAACGGACCATGGATAATGGCGTTGTAGTGGCGTTTAATGCAGTCACAACAATGAGAACAAGCGTGGGGTGTTGATATGACGAGAGATGGATCTCTGGTTGGGGCTTTGCCTGCACCAGTGCTTTTGCCGAAAAACCGCTGGATCACTCCGACCCTGCAAAGCATCACCCTGATGTTGTTGCTGGCCGGCATGACGCTGGGTGAATGGTCGCTGTACATTGGCATGCCGCTGGCGGTGCTGATTGTCTGGCTGCCGCGCCTGCGTTCCCGCACCATCCCCGATACCCAGCCTGCCGACAGCGGCAGCGCCATGTCCGAACTGACCCGCGACCTTTCCTATACCACCAGTCATAACGCCTTATCGGCGGCGGGTGTGGCGTTTTCGGTCAAGGAACTGGCGAGCAAACTCGAATCGCAACTGGATGCGGCGGCGCAAATCGTCAGCAATGCCGAGGTGATGATCGCGACCGAACACGCGACTTCGCAGCTTAGCCGCGCCGCACTTGAAGCAGCGAGTCAGGCCCATCACAGCAGCGCGGCGGGGCGCACGGAACTGCTGGACTCGATCTCGCGCATGCATCAACTCAGTCAGCGCGCCAATGCCAGCCGTGAACTGATCGAAGCCTTGAGCCTGCGCAGTGACGACATTCAGCGCGTGACGCTGGTGATTCAGTCGATTGCCAGCCAGACCAATCTGCTCGCGTTGAACGCAGCGATCGAAGCGGCGCGGGCCGGTGAGCATGGTCGTGGTTTCGCAGTGGTGGCGGACGAAGTGCGCGGGTTGGCGGCGCGCACGGCCTCGGCAACCGGTGAAGTGGGTGAGATGGTCGCTGACATTCAGCAACGCACGGCGCAGGTGGTGGAGCAGATTCGCCACCTGTCGAGTGATCTGCAGACCGGTGTCGAGCAGGTCGAGCACACCGGCCAGCATCTGGAGAACATCGCGCGACTGGCCGCCGGGGTGGAAACCCAGGTCGGTGAAATCGCTCAGGGCGCGGAAACCAATCGCGAACAACTCGACAGCCTGTTCAAGGCTATCGAGCAGATGCGCAGCGACCTGGCGATCAGCGATCAACAAACTCGCCGCCTCGCCGAAGCCGCAGTGCAGATGGAAGGGCAGGCGGAAACCATCAGCGAGCGTCTGGCCGAAGTCGGGCTGGATGACTATCACCAGCGTATCTACGATCTGGCCCGCGAAGGTGCGAGCCAGATTGCCGCGCGGTTCGAAGCGGATGTCGAGCAGGGGCGGATCAGCCTCGAGGACTTGTTCGACCGCCAGTATCAGCCGATCCCGAATACACAACCGGCGAAATTTCAAACCCGTTTCGACCGTTACACCGATCAGGTGCTGCCGGCGATTCAGGAGCCACTGTTGCCGCGTCACGAGGGGTTGGTGTTCGCCATCGCCTGTACGCAGCAGGGTTATGTGCCGACCCATAATCAGGCGTTTAGTCAGCCATTGACCGGCGATGCGCAGGTCGATGCGGTCAACAATCGCACCAAACGCAAGTTTGCCGACCGCACCGGTATTCGCTGCGGTAGCCATCAGCAACCGGTGTTGTTGCAGACCTACACCCGCGACACCGGTGAGCTGATGCATGACCTGTCGGTGCCGATCATGATCAAGGGCCGGCACTGGGGTGGTTTGCGTCTGGGCTATAAGCCGGAAGGTCCGCGCTGAGGGATTGTTACGCCCGATGCAATGAATCTGTGCAGGGAGCTTGCTGTTTCCGTTCTAAAGAAACCATTAATCTGACCACTTAGTTAGGTTGCTAATGATTTCGGGAGGGCTGCATGCAGTGCAGAGTTGATGTTGCCGTGATGATCGGCAGTGGCGTGCCGTCCGGTTTGCGCGCAATGGGTCGCAGCGTTTGCTGGGTGGTGCTGCTCAATGGCGAGCGTCGCGGCACCGCTTTTGCCAGTCGCGACGAAGCGGAAGAGTGCAAGGCTGCGTGGCTAGCGCAGATGCACGCCGAGCCGACCGACAGCCTTCACTGCCCCGTGATTACTTGCCGCGATGCAAGCGTACATTCAGCTCATCGACCATGACCGCTTCTTCACCGTCGGCCCTTAGCCATTCCTTGAGTAACTGTGCTTGTTGCGGCGACCAAAAGTCGGCGTCGATAAGTTTGGTATTGGCGTCCAGTGGATGCGCCTCGATGAAATCGTCGATTGCGTTACCTTCTGAAGGCAGTCCCAGTTGATCGAACAGGGTTTTCAGATCGTATGCTGGCAGTTCCATCGTGTACTCCTTTGGTGGGCGCCGGTATGGCGCGTTCGATCGCTCTCTTTATCTGAGGCAGCCGTTCGCCAGGAGTTCGATCTTTGACTCGAGTGAGCGGGCAAGGGCGCAGGCTTCGTTGTGATCTTCGCGGAAACCTCTTACGCGTCCGGTCGATGTTTCCTTTATGTGAAAGAACGCGTTGCCGGCGGGCACGACCTGAAATCGGGGACAATGGTCGTTGATGTCAGTGGCACTCAGTATGAGTGGTGATTTGATCCGGTCGTCAGCAGTCATGGCAAAGTGAGTCAGAGTGCACATATGAAGTCCTTTTCATCAGTCGGCCGGGATTTAAAGGCCGTTGCGGGTAGTCGTAATGAGCATCGCTGCTCTAGAATCGCCAGTACCTGTTGACGACAGGGCTTATCTAAAGCAATTTTTCGCCAGCGATATGTCGGAAAAGTGCTTTTTTTCGTGAGAATTTTCCCTAAAGTTCGTAGTCAGAATGCTCTTGCCGACGCTGAGGATTTTTCCTTCAAGTTTTGGCGACATCGGGATGAGTTTCGCGGGTGACAATCCAGTAGTCTTAGCAACCTCGCGTTGAATGAGCACTCTGCTCGATTCGGGCTTTATTGATTTGTTTGCAGTGACATCGGCCTGGCCGGTTTTTTGCCGTGCGCGTTTTCCGTGTGCGGTTTTTTCAGATGTGGGGATGTTTCTTTGGCAGTCAGTAATCTCGATATGCATGCTCTGTTCGTGTTGGGTGATTTGCGTGCAAAGCTGGTCAAGCTGTTCCAGTCGCGTTTTGTTTACATCACCGAACAGAACGCTGAAGGCATTTACGTGGCCGAGATCGACACCGAAAGCGCCTTGGTGGTCGATGACAAACCGGGGCTCAAGCTCAAGGTCGGCGATCATTTCAGTGCATCGGTCTTGCCCAGCCGCGAAGGCGGCAAGATGGATATCCGTTTTCGCGAAATCAAACTCACGGTGTATGGACTGGGCGATTACGCCTTTGTCGACACTGCCGACGGGCACGCGATCCTGTTCAAGGAAGGCCACAGCGTGGTGACCGTGTTTGCGGCCAACCAGCAGTTGCAGGAAGGGCTGACCAAGACCCTCAAAGCCGTTACCGCCAAAGCCGCCAAGTGGCGCAAGGGCGAGCTGGTGACGTTCAAGGCCAGCGAGTGAGCCGCGCGGATTTCCATGCGCAGAACCTCGACACTGCACGCGAGGAGGCTCGGCGTTTATTCGCCGCCAAGGCCGAACTGCAAGGCGCCTGGCTGAATTGGCTGGCTGCGCAGATCTACACTTTGCGTCCCGCGGAATACGCCAGCATGGTCAGACGCGAACTGCAAAGCCTGCAGGAAAAGTCTGATTCATAACCTCGTCCGGAGCGCGGCCCGGAAAAAGCAGGAACCTCGGCTACAGTCAGTTGACTGAGTATTCAGAGGCTTGCGGTCTTCTGTCAGGCCATCCTGCCATTGCTGTGAACAGCACGAGGTGCAATGCATGAACGGATTTCGACGGTTATTGGCCGCCAGCGTGGCCACGTTCGGTTTGCTGACATCAGCGCCATCGGTGACGGCCGCCCAGGCGCCGATCCACTTTGCCGACCTGAACTGGGAAAGCGGCAGCCTGATTACCGATGTGTTGCGGATCATCGTCGAGAAGGGTTACGGCTTGCCGACCGACACCTTGCCCGGCACCACCATCACGCTGGAAACCGCCCTGGCCAACAATGACATTCAGGTGATTGGCGAGGAGTGGGCCGGGCGCAGTCCGGTGTGGGTCAAGGCTGAGGCCGAAGGCAAGGTCGTCAGTCTTGGTGATACGGTCAAGGGCGCTACCGAGGGCTGGTGGGTGCCGGAGTACGTGATCAAGGGTGACCCGGCCAAAGGCATCAAGCCGCTGGCACCGGATCTGCGCAGCGTCAGTGATCTGAAAAAGTACAAGGACGTGTTCAAGGATCCGGAGAACCCTAGCAAGGGCCGGTTTCTCAACAGCCCGATCGGCTGGACCTCGGAAGTGGTCAACAAGCAGAAGTTGACCGCTTACGGCTTGCAGGATGATTACACCAACTTCCGCAGTGGTTCGGGGGCGGCCCTGGATGCCGAGATCAGTTCTTCGATTCGTCGTGGCAAACCTGTGCTGTTTTACTACTGGTCGCCGACGCCGCTGCTGGGCAAGTTCAAACTGGTGCAGTTGGAAGAGCCACCGTTTGATGCCGAGGCGTGGAAGACCCTGACTGACGCCGATAACCCTAATCCAAAACCGACCCGGTCGCTGGCGTCGAAGCTGTCGATTGGCGTGTCTACACCGTTTCAGAAGCAGTACCCGCAGATTGCCGAGTTTTTCAGCAAAGTGGATTTTCCGATCGAGCCGTTGAACAAGGCGTTGGCCGAGATGAGCGAGAAGCACACGGCGCCGCGTGATGCGGCGGTGGCATTCATGAAGGCGCACCCGGATGTGTGGCAGGCCTGGTTGCCGAAGGATGTGGCGGAGAAGGTTTCGGCTGATCTGAAATAAAGGGTCGAGACTGATGGCCTCATCGCGAGCAGGCTCACTCCTACATTTGGAATGCGTCCCCCCCTGTAGGAGTGAGCCTGCTCGCGATGCTTTTAAAACTTCGTCTGCACCGCTAATTCAAAAGTACGCGGTGTTCCGAGGTAATACGCCGGCGACACATGCGCAAACTCGGCATACACCTCATTGGTCAGGTTACGCACGCGCCCGGTGACGGTAGTGTGCGAGTCAACCTTGTAGCTGAGGAAGCTGCCGAACAAGGTGTACGACGGCACCGTCATGGTGTTGGCCGTGTCCGCATACACCGACGCCACATATCGCGCATCAACCCCACCTTGCCATTGCGGCGAAAAATCATAAGTCAGCCATAGATTGCCAACTCGATCCGGCACATTGGTCGGCGTATTGCCCTTGCGTGACACCACCACGCCGGCAGCATTCTTTTCGGTGAAATCATCGTACTGCGCATCGACCCAGGCGAAGTTGCCTTCGGCCAGCAACTTGTCAGTGATCCGCAGCGAACTGGCGATTTCCACTCCTTTCGACGTCTGTTGACCGACTGGAATACTGCCGGCCGGATCCAGCGGATCAGTCACGGCGAAGTCCTTTCGCTCAATGGTGTAGGCGGCAATCGTCGCCGAGCCGCGCCCGTTCAGATAATCAAATTTGCTGCCAATCTCCCATTGCTTGCCGGTCGAGACGTCAAAGTCCTGCGTGCCATTCGGTTGCTCGGCGGCGGTGCTGTATTGCACGTAGACGTTTGCCGATGGAATGAATTGGTACGTCAGGCCGGCGCGACCGGTGACTGGCTCCCAACTGCGCTTGAGGTGCTTGGGGTTCGCGGCGGTTACAGTGCGATGGTTGGTCACGTCGAGATCAATGTCGTCATAGCGCAGACCGGTGAGCAGCGACAGTTTGTCGGTCAACGCCAGACGGTTTTCCACGAACAGTGCCTTGGTGGTGACCTCGTTGGTTTTGTCGCTGATCAACTTGGGGTTGGTGCCCGGGATGTCGTAGAAATGCCCCGGACGATAGTTGTTCGGGTCAACCGTGCTCGCACCTTTGACGTTCAGCGGCGAGTTGGTGGTCTGGTTGACCTTGTATTCGAAGCCCCCCGACCACGTCGTGTCGAGACCGAACAGCGTGTTGTCGTGGCGCAGTTCGAACTGGTTGCCGTTCTGCTCGCCCTGATGGCGCACCTGATACGCAGTGGAGCGATTCACTGCCGTGTTGTCGGCGTTGTACTGGTAGGTTTCGAGATTGCGGTAATCG
>Ga0213828_1000864_pt1 | contig 27129 bp, 34 predicted proteins | sample MC6MC0897MG_FD_180664 | JGI IMG/M metagenome (GOLD analysis project Ga0213828, IMG submission 180664) | Enriched soil aggregate microbial communities from Iowa State University, Ames, United States - MC6-MC0897-MG | ecosystem: Environmental > Terrestrial > Soil > Unclassified | place: USA: Iowa... | reverse complement strand
CACTCACATCTTTACCTGCGGTGAAATCGCAATTCTCCAGTTTGATGTTGAAGGGTACCGGTGTTGATTTACCACCCGCTGCCAACTGCTTTTTCGATACCTGACCCAGATCAATGGTTTGATCCTGGGAGCCTGGGTTGATTGAACAAGGTGCATCAATAATTGAGCCCTTGATGGTGACAGTACCCGCGCCATGGCTATTGACAGCGTTAGCCAGGTTGGCTGTCATCATCAATCCCAAGCCGATTGCGACTAAGATCTTGTTAAATTTCATAATATTTACCTGTTCCTATATGGGTGTTCGAAGGCGCAAAGGAAAAGAACCGCGACAGTGATGAGCAAAATTTGGTTTTCCTTAAACGATCCATTGCATGTGCACGAATTGAAGGGCGACAGGTTTCTCGAAAAAATTAATAGGAAAAGTAAAATATTACTATCATGAGTAATATTCAGAAAAATAAAGGCTTTTCTTTTCATTCTTAAAGTATTAATAAGTTTTGTGCTAGTGATTCTAAGGTGGAAATATTCAAATTAAAGACATGTCTTATGCACAGCAACGAAAATGTCCTAATTTAAAATAAACGGCTATGTTTCCTGATAATAATCATGTTCTTCTTATGAATAGTTTTCGCTACCAGGTACAGGGGGAGATTTACGAAGATTTGATCAGGGCGGATATCTTTTGAATTCCTAACTGTTATTTTATGCATAAGATTTCCCGGTCTTAATCTGATGCTTACCAAAGAGAATAAATTCTATGACACATAAACGTTTGCTGGATTGCTCGGCTTCCGAGCTGCTGCCGATGGATAAAGATGCGTTGATATATGCTGTGCGTGCCAGCGAAGGGCGGGTGGTAGTCAGCGAAACTATCGGCATGACTTCACCCTTGCTGCATAATATTACTAACGCCGAATTAGCGGCCTCTCAGGGGGCTGATATTATATTGATCAACATGTTCGACAGTGAAAACCCTGTTATTCATGGCATGCCCGCAAACATTGCGCCGGAACAAACTTTACATGAATTATGCCGGCTGACCGGGCGTATTATTGGGGTCAATCTTGAAGCGGTAGATCCTGATTTTAATGCCGCTCATCTTGATGGATTACAAATGGTGCCAGGGCGCGCGGCAACAGCGGAAAACGCCTGCCGTTTAGTGCAAATGGGAGCCAAAATTTTGGTTCTCACGGGCAATCCTAATAACGGCGTGAGCAATCGTGCATTGGCTAAAGCGGCGAAAATGATTCGCGAGGCGGTTGGTAACAGCGCACTCATTATCACCGGTAAGATGCATGGTGCTGGCATTGTTCAGGAGAGTGGCAGCGACATCCTCACCGAGCAAGATATTGCTGAGTTCGTACAGCAAGGAGTTGATGTGGTGTTGGTGCCTGCACCCGGCACACTACCGGGTATGAGTCAGCAGAAAGTTGCCTCACTCATCGAATGTATTCATTCGCATGGCGCTTTGGCGATGACCGCGATCGGGACATCGCAAGAGGGGGCAGATGTGAATACCATTCGTCAAATCGCGTTAATGAGTAAGATGGCGGGCGCAGATCTTCATCATATTGGTGACACCGGTTACATCGGGATGTCATTGCCTGAAAATATCATGGCTTACAGCATTGCCATTCGCGGTATCCGACATACTTACACGCGCATGGCACGCTCAATAAATCGTTAACCCACATTAATCGTCAAGCCCGTAGGATGACGGACTTGACGTTATTAATGGAGGGCGTGATCACTCAATATTCTGAATCTGATTATTGAGTAGGTGGCTTTAGCCCTATCTATGCTTGGCTTCTTAAAGTGGCGATTTCTTCAGGGGTACACACTTGTGTACACGTTAAACGAAGGTGCCCGCTGGCTTTGATCATAATCTGATCGCCGCTTTTTTTACATAGAAAAAATGCGTACCAAAGGTGCGTACCAATGTGCGTACTTCCTGCCGCGTACCTTTACACAGCTCCGACGAGATTTACCGGCTTAACATACTGCCGCTAGTTTTCTGGCCCGCTCATGGGCCAAATGTGTAAAGGTGAATAAAAGTAAGTTTGGGTTCAGCACATATCAAGGGCGACGCTTATGACGGCCTAAATGGAAACTTATCGTGGAAACCACTCTGGAAACCTCCCAAATGGAAACCATGCTTTTTGGTGGATACCTAAGTGGATACCTCTCGACTGGATACCCTACCGTAATCTAACCGTTCCAGCTTAGGGTCGATTAATCTCATTCTACTGATAACAATCTGTCAGGCGTGGGCCAGTCACTTAATCAGCCATGTGTAGGCACGTTGTAATCCATCAAAGTGTGAAAAAGCACTTTGCCTCTAGTGGGGATAGAGCTGATTGCTCTCGGCTGAATTGGCCCTTATAAAGATGGCCGCTTGCAATCTTGGTTACCAAACCCGTTTACTGGTTACCACTAATGGTTACCATTCCGTGCTCACGTTATATATAAGCAAAAACATGTCGTTCAGTTGGTTCAGTTGGTTCAATTTGTAAAGGCGTCTGTTTTGTAAGGTTTATTTTTGAAAAAGTGAACCAACACAGCCCCCAATTGAACCAACAACAATGCCAAGTGAACCAACATAAGCGAGTGTCTTACGTTGTCTTACGGTGGTAAAATGCTCACTTCTTCCCTGATGCTGGTGGCCTATGAGCAAATCCCTTTCTGTGACGTTCCGAGTACCTGCTGAGTTAAGCGATGATTTCACCGATGCGGTTATAGCTGCTGGTGGTGATAAAACAGCATGGCTGGTCGATGCTATTCGACAGAAACTGAACCGGCCAGACAGTAACCCTGAGTTTAGAATGCTGGCTCTGGTGGAGAGGATGGAAGTCGCAGCAGCTGCGCTTGTGGTTGGTAAGAAGGGAGTGCCGGGACTACCGTATGATGAAATGGCAGTGCTACGCATCGTTGCTGAGACTATCCGGCAGGGCTACGACAACGGCCGCATTATCTCAGAGCGTCTAAACGAGGCTGGCTATCAGACGAAAGCGGGCAAGGCTTGGGATAAAGATATTTATAGCGCTTGGAAGAGAAGGTGTAAGTAGCAAAAAAAAGCCCTCATCGAGGGCCTTAGTGCATGTGAGTAAGCTCTTTTACCAGTTCAGGTATAAAACCTGTTTTTACTGGTTGGTTGTCCAGACCAAGCTTAGGATAGATTTCACCACCTATGCCCGGAATAACTTCGCCAGACTTTTCTTTAACAGCATCTTGGGCAAAGTAAATGAACTTGAACTTTTTACTTATCTTCGATGGAAATTCACTCTTAAGAGAAGCTTCAGAGTTTTTGTGCATTACTGGAGAAACGATATAAATTGTTTGAGCTTTCACTTGCTCGATAACTTCCAATAGATTTGTTCTAACTACACAACTACCAGAAATTATTGACTTAACAACTACGAGTTGACTCGACTTCTCATAGCCAGGCTCTAAAAATTTGTGGACGATCGGGGCAATACTGGTGCCATTGTCCAAAGAGTAATGGTTGTTCCAAAAGACTGCTGTTTTAGCAATGTGATCGTTCTTTAAACCATCCAAAACTCCGCGAGAGAGATAATCCGCGTCCTCAGCAGTAGATACTACAAGGCATTTTGCTGAGTTTGGAATCAAAGGCGCAAGAACATCGCCCAGCAATGAGCCCAGCTGTTTCATAGCTGCTTGATACTCTGCAGGATTCACATCACTTTTCAATAGACTTTGAAGCGCAGCTTTAGCACCGTCGCTAGCGTATTGGCTAAAGCTTCTATTTTCCGGAGTGGCCATTGTCCCTCCTCACCTCATTTCTGTACCAGGATCAAAGCCTTAAAGGAAGCTTTGTTTAGTAAAATCAGTCAGCAGTTGCACAAATGCGTCTACTTTCTTTATGGCTAATAATTTTTTTTCTAAGTCAGCGCTTAAATCTTCAGGCGCATTGGGCACTGAGATCTCTAAACCATTGTAGCGTACATAAACGACGCCGGATTCTACACTAGCGTTACAACCATGGAAAGCCGCACATTTTTCCATCAACCACTTAGGAACCTGTCGTTCTGGGACCAAAGAATGGAAAATGTTTGGTCGAGACATTTTCTTGGCTTCTCCAACTATATCGCCCACAGTGCGTTTTGCTTTAGAGCTGCTTGTTGCCCATGCACTGTGAATGATTTTAAAAGCCGTATCAAGTGTCTGGAGATTACTTTCTGCACAAATCTTTTCCAAATCATTTCGTAATGGCTTGTGGGCAAGTATGAGCTCTACAGAGCTCTCAAGATAGGGGAAATGTTCGCAAAAGCAGTATGTGCGCATGTTCTGAGGGATTTTTTTTATGTTTTTTTGTCTCCTAGACCTTGAACTTACTAGCAGAACATTTTTTGACGTCTTGGCACCGTGATAATTCAAATCAATATTTTTTTGGTAAGAACAGCGTTCCTCAATGTCCTTTGTCCAAGACGCTGCCGGGCCTGAAGAGTTCTTTGCTTGATAGTTTGTTTTTTCATTCAAATCTTGAACTTTATAACAAACATCATCTACAAAAGCGGGCTCCTGTGCGGACACTGTATAGTTATCAAAATTGGAATCATTCAAAGAGGTTGCTACTGCAGAACAGATTTTTGCTACTGCAAAAAATGATTCGTATCTGTTGCCTTTCTCATTGCTAGTGCCACCTGTTCCAATTCTTTCTAGTTTCTTTCTTGAATCTAAGCCGAGATTCTTCTCGACAAAATCAGCGACAGTCAATTTTCCACCTACGTTTGGGCAAGGAGTGAAAAGCATAAAAAAGGGAACTTATGTTATTTTCTAATGTATTTTAATGGAAGATTTTTTTGTTTGATTTTTTTGCCATTATTTTCATGATGTTGTTTTTTCGCTGAGATTCTCTTTTAATGAATACATAAATAATTATGCGATCGGCTACTCTTTAGAATAAGCCAAATGACGGCCATGTAACTACTCACCAAAAATGACTACTAACGCTTAATGGAAGGCTTCTTCCAGTGATACTCCGGGGCGTTCATCCTCTGCCTGTGGCGCTCTTTAGCCTGTAGCGCTTGCGCTATGCCGGTGCGGATTGTGTAGAGTGTGTGTCGGTCTAACGGCTCTCCCTTCTGGCGGGCAATATGTATCAGCGTCATTTCAATCGTTTGTCGGTTTATCATTGCGCACCTGCCTGTTTATAGTGAACGCTCAGTCATTCTTTATGCTAAATGCGGCTAGCGGCGTCAACCTTCCACAAGGCGTTGCCTTCTCATTAAAGTTGGGTGATTCTGGAGTGGTTAGAAGCTATCTATAGTGAATTTCATATCGAAAAAAGCTTTTGATCCAATTGGCTTTAGTAATGCGCACAGCAACGAGGTGAAAAATGAGTATTGAGACAATCGCTGATGTTACGGCCCCTCTGAGAACCTACGCTGCCTTGCTCGAAGGGCGCGCTGGAGATCTTCACCAATCGCTCTTAAGGTATTATGAGAGAGAGCGTGGAATGCATGAGCAAATCTCTGTCAAACTGGATGACAACAAAATAGCTATAGCCATCCCCAGCCTTAAATTTTATTGCCTAAGTCGCAATAGGTTAGCTTTCGTAGGTAAAGATTTGATTGCGGAAATCGAGTTTTTTACCGGCAAAGATGACCAAGAGATTTCCATCCTCAAATGCTATCTGTCCACCGAAGGTAAGTTCTCGTTTTGTTCCGTTGATAGCGAGCCGCAATACGATTTCTACCATGACAGAACAATTGAGCCAGCCTTATTTGGTCAGTTATTCCGGGCTGCCTCAGCTAAAAAGATAATATCGATTTAATAAGAATGTGCTGGGCGCAAAGCGCCCAAAGCTTATGCCGCCTTTGCCCGCTCCCTTTGCCAGTTTCGGTAGCCTTCCAGCTGTCGAGCTTTACCCTCTGCCGTTGTTGCTCCGGTACTATGCCCGCCGTGATATTTGCAGCGACCATTGCTGCTAATGTCAGTGCGTTTGCAAGGTGTTCCCGCTCGCGTCTTAGCTTCGCATGGGATGGTGCGCAATTCTTCAGGCATTGGCTCATGCACGGGCTTTGAATCGTGTCGGTACCCTGACGCCTGCCAGCGGTCAAATCGCTCTTTCTGGCGCTGGTGGTAATCTTTCAGCTGCTTCACTAATGCCGCTCTGCTGTTCATCTCGTTTCGCCTCAAAGTGAAGTTTTCTCAGGTATCCATGGGGTAGGGCAGTAACTGCGAACTTTGATCGCGAACCAAAGTGCGAACTTAGCGCTGTTCACGCTTTAATTTTTCAGCGATCGCCTGACGCACAAACTCTGCCCGATTACCAAAGCATGGATGGCTGTAATCGCCACCACGGCGTTTAATCATGCTATCCAGCTTATCCACCAGCGCACACTCAACGGTCACTATCAGGCGGCTGGTGGGCGCACCGTTAAAGTACCGGTTAACCTGTTTTTTAACGCTAGAAGCCATGTTTTTTACCTTCGTTAAGTGGCTTTTTTTCTGCACACAGAGTGACTTTCTGTCACTTTGTTCCCGAACTCGCGCGCGTGTGCGTAATGGTGTGAAAAGCATCAAAGTTAATCGACATAGCGTGTCCTGAGATCATCACTTATTCCTCTCACGGCTTGACCAATCTCAACTTGGTCGCATCCATGCGACCGTTCATATTACTTTTTGTGGAGCAAGCCACCGGGGCGCTGGGCGTTCTTAATCGTTTCGATTGTCGTTTCGCGGACAATCTTTGCTAGCTCTTCAGGTGCTTTTAGCTGCGCTTTTACCTCAGCTAACTCTGCCTCTAACGCTGCAAATTTCTGTTCTAAATTCATGTGATATCTCCTGATTTATTAAGGAATCTGCTCAAACTCAGCAGCTGGTTAGTAAACGTCGCCGGCCAGTGAAATGATTCAGGTCGGCGATTGGGTTATCGTTTTCTGGGTAGCATCCCTCCTGGCCTTTGCTGGTCTTTGATGGCGCGCAGAGACTGCTCATAAGCGATTTTTGCCATCTGATTAGCGATTTCCTGCGGATCGCCTGTGCTGGATTGAATGGTGAAGTAGTTGTGCTGTTCTATCGTCGCCCCTGAGCCACCAGCGCCACCCAAGTCGCTATTGCTGATGACAGAGCCGTTATCACCCGGAATCATGTACTGGCTGCCATTGCTGGCCTTGAAAATTTCAGGCTTGCCACCTTCGCCAACCCTATACATCGAGTTGGCCTGAACGGGGCCGCCGTGCTCACGAGCTCCAGCAACTGCCAGACCTTTGGATGCAATCAATGCTGTGGAATAAGCAGTGGTGCCGACTGAGGAAGCAGAGCCCATAGTGGCAATAGATGCGCTTACTGCTGCTGGTGCCCACATGCCGGCGGCGGCGGTTGCCTGTGTCGCTGTTGCCCCAAGAGCTGCTGATGCTGCCACCTGACCCATCATCATGTTTTTCACATACTGCAGACCCATCTCCACCAGCCCACTCACCACGCTGTTGAGAATTGTGGTGCCAATATTGGCAAATGCCTCACTGAGACTCTGAGTGCCGTTTAGAAGGCCGGTAATGGCATTGGTTGCGCCACCCTGAAGAGAATCCACTGCGTCAGCCAGAAGGCTGTTAGCGGCGCTCTGGTTACGGTATATCTCCCACTGCGCTGCGATACGCGCCTGTTCGTACTGAGTATTGGCGGCATTCATTAGCGCTAACCCGTTGAGGGTGATTTTGCCTTTCTCGGTTTCAAACTCTCGGATTGAAGCGAGTTTTCTGGCGTGTTCATTAGCTAAAGCCTGAACGGGATCGATCGCACCTTGTGCGTCCCTTAAAGGTGAAACGCCGGCATTTTGATTAGCGCGTATTTTGGCGAGGTTAATTTGATGCTGCTTTTCCATTTCTTCAGCGATGAAATCATGCTGTTTTTGCGTAATGGTCTTCTGTTCAAGCGCAACTTTGAGGTCTGCTACATCCTGTTTGTACCTCGTGTTTTCCGCTCGCTCTGGTACAAGTTTTTGTGCTGCTGCTTCTGCGCGAATCGCCGCCGCTGTATCCCATTTTTTCGCCGCATATAAGCCAGCTAGCTTTATGTCGGATTGCGTTGCGCCTTTACCTAATGATTGCTGGGCTGTGAGTATGGCTTGTGCGCGACTCATCTCATTTGTCGAGTCAGCCACCAACTCAGATTGCTGACGGAGGTTTTCAAGTTTTTGTGCAACACTTTCGGCCTGATTAGCTGCCTTCTTGCTCTCAGCAGATGCTTCTTTGTCCTCTTTCTTTTTTTCCTTAGTGGCTTCTTTGGCCTGATTAGTTTTTACATACACTTCCTGTAATTTGGCGATAGCCAACGGATCCACTACACCTGCGTCCTCGGCGTCATATGTCGCCTGCAAGCGCTCACGTTCGTCACCTTCTTTTTTGGATAAAGCTAATCGGCGTTCTGCCTGTTTGATGAGCTTTTCACCATCGCTGCCACCCCAATTAATCTTCAAGCTTTCAGCATTAAATTTCTGCAGCGCCGCCGTCGACTCTCCTAGCTTGCCCGCAAGGAATGATTGAGTTTGTCCGAGGAATGAGGCTTTTTTCTCTGCTTCGGCCAATGCCAGCGCACCATCTCTGGCGGCTTTCATTTGCGCCACGATTCCTTCATTCACTTGAACATTGATGAGCCTTAATGCGTCCTGTGACTCGTTGAGGGTTCTCACTTTGGTGTTTAGGTCGCGGTTTGCTTTCGCCAGTTCGTTAGCAAGATCGCTGGCTATGCGCAAATGACCGTTATTTTTCTCATCGCCGCCGCCCATTTGCCCAGCTAAATCAATTTTCTCCTTATATCTTTTATTCAATTCAGCGATGTTTTTCTCAAGGTCGGCGATCTCTTCTTTCTGGTTTTTAATGGAAGTGACGGTATCTGCGCGAACGCCCTGAGCCTGCGCCAGATTCATTTCCTTCAGTTTAGAAATTACGCTTGGCAGTGAACTAGCAAATTCAATACTGGCCTTTCTGGCCTCTTCCTGCCGCTGCGCATACAAATACCAGCCAGCCGCGACGATGGCTATCACACCCAATGGGCCGCCAAGAGGAGAAGTCACCAAGTTAAGTGCCTTCATAGCGTTAGCCGCTGTAAGACCGGTTGCTGCAAGCCGTGCTTGTGATGCGGCTACAACGTTATTGGCCTGAGCTGCCGCGATCCCGGCCTCGGTATATGCAGCCCTAAGGCGAATTACGTTGGCTAAAGCAGTCGCTTCAGCAGCGCTACCTTTTGCTACCTGATACTCCATCAGCGCAAGATTCATCGCTGATTCTGCAGCGCCTCGGTCAGCCATCGTTTTTCTTTGTGTTACCAATGCTGCCGCAAGCTCATCTTTTGCTCTAGATCTCGTTGCGACGGCCTGATTTATAGATGCTGCGGCCTGTCGGCCTTGCTGGATGGTGGCCATTGCCAAAGCGCTCACGAATCGACCGCCAAAAACTAGCGCCGCCAAACCCACAGCTTCAGCAACAACATCAAGATTTTCACTGAGGGATATCACGCCTTTATTGAAGACGTTAATCGTGGTGCTCATGCTTGAGCTTTCACCCACAAACTTGGTGATATTGTTGGTGGCCGTGGTCATTGCCTGACCCATTGTCATGGCAGTGTTGGCAAACTCTTTGGCGATCTTGTCGCTCTGTTGCAGGAGGCCATTCACCACGACTTCAGTGGTTAGCTTACCTTGCGCCGCCATAGCGCGGAGCTGCCCAATTGTCACCCCAAGAGAATCAGCCAAAGCTACCGCCAGGCGGCTACCGTTCTCTGAAATGGAGTTGAATTCTTCGCCGCGAAGCACTCCAGAAGCGAGCGCCTGCGAAAGCTGCGTCATGGTTGAGCTGGCTTCTTCGGTAGTTGCGCCGGATACGGCAAGACCTTTATTGATTGTGGATGTTAGGGTTATCAGGTCTTTGGTACTTGTGCCGGCGCTGCGTGTTGCACGCTCAAGTCGCCCATAGAGCGTTGCGGTAGCGCCTAGACTACTCATGGTGTCTTGAGAGATGCTAAATACGCGCTGCGTTACTTCCGCTAGTGATTCACTGGCCCGTACTGAGTTGGCTAGCTTGTTATTTACTGTTACCCACTCATTGCCATATTGAACAACCTGCTGAATTGATAAAGCGGTTAATACGCCTTTCGCGACCCCACTTAATCTGGACATCGTTTGGCTCAGCGATGCCACAGAGCGCTCAGTGCGATTAACACTTATATCCAGCCTATTCATGCCCCCGGAAAGGCCGTTTAATGCCGCGTCTATTTCACGCCTGGCATCTAGCAGCCTGCGAGTATCCATATCTACTTCATAAACGAGCCTACCTGCGTTCATCGTGCCTGACATATCAACACCTCTTAGTGGCTAACTGGCTTTGCGCCTTTGGATAGGGCGCTGCGGCTCATGGTGTCGATAACGGCGCGTCCGCGGCGAGTAATCTGGTATTCACGGCCATCCAGGGAGATTAATTCGCCAAGCATCATGTAAGCCTCGTGCTCAAAGTTCTCCCGATTGAGGTTTTTAGCTGCAGAAATACAGTTATCCACCAGTCCTGACGCCAGTTGTTCTCTTTTCACTTCGCCGGATTGGTCATCGTGGGTGACGATGGCGTTACCATTGCTGCGCTTAAGATCGCGAATGTAGGTTTCTGCAATGGTTTCAGCTAAGCGTTGGAGTTGTTCCATTAAGCCTCCTGCGCCAGCTGCGCGAGTGCTTTATCCATCAGGCCGCGAGCAATAACGTGAATAGTTGGAGCTACGCCCAGCACGGATTTGGCGCGCTCCTGCTCCTGAATTTTGCGAAGTGCTTCGAGTTGTTCAATGCTGAGAAGTACGGGCTTAACGCGAGTCGGAATCATAATCACCTCCTGATAAATATACAGTGATTATAATTGCATTAAATGAAATGATTAATATTTATATGCCGATTTATGAAACGATGATTTGATCGTTTCGATCGAGAGTTTTGCTCGTAAAAAAGCCCGCTGAAGCGGGCGTGTTTGATATTTTAGTTGTTATTTTACTTCGACTAAATGACCAAGTCCGTACACAAGGGTCACGTCATACATCACGCCATTTTCGAAAATGAATCGGCTAGGTTGAAATCCTGTATAGCCGCCGTAAGCATTTTTGGCATTGGTTCTTACAGGAACGGCCCACCCAAACCTAACTTTGCCCCCACCAACTTTATTATCCTGACTGTAGGCTTTATATGGGGTGCCGATTTCAATTTTTGCGGAATCAGGATCCATTAGCTTTGACCTGATAAAGCCGTCTATCTGGCTCTGATAATTACTAGGCAAGCTGCCGTAGTTCGCCGATGAAATCTGCTGCTGTGATGGTGGCGCTGGGAAGTCAGTCATTTTTGGTGTTGCTGAACATCCAGCTAGTGCTGCCAGCGCTATCAGTGTGATTAACTTTTTCATATCCCTATCCCATAAGTATTGGTGCGACTAATCCTATTGGCCCAAGCCATCCAATGGCAATAAAAACTGTCCATTCCTTCAGCGTCGGTCACTTCGTTTTAAGCCTGAATGCTTCGCCGCCCGGTTTGGCTAAGCCCATTCTGCGCTGTGTGTCTGCCGCCGCTCTGGTCACATCACCAAATGAATCGATTACCACGGCACGCCTGACGCGCTTCGCCAGACATTCATTCCGCCGGTTTCTGAGCCATTCCCGCCCGGATTCAGTGTCGCACTGGTCAAACACTTCCAGCCAGCGAGAGGCTGCTCTTCTGTACAGGCCTTTCGCCTCAAGTTCTTCTGCTTTTTTGTCATTTACCATGCGCGTCACCCTGAATAAACATGTTTTATCGCTGAGTGTGTTGGTTCAAAACAGCTATTTGTTGGTTCAGTGTTGGTTCAGTTTTTAGATAAAACTCTTTTAAAATCAGAGCAGGGAAACAGATGAACTAACTGAACCAACTGAACCAACACTAAAATCCTCACATGTGAGGCTTACTCTTCCTCTGCTTCATCGTCTGGCCGGTACTGAATCACATAGACGTTGTACTGCCTCTTGTTAATCCTCGGTGACTTACGCTGAAAGCCTCTGCCGCTGGCTGGTGGTGTCATCATTCCGCTTTCTACCAGCACGCGAGCGAATTGCTTCGGGTTGAAACCGCTGGCGATCTCCTGCTCAAACGTTGCCGGGAAGGTGTAAAAGACGATTGGATCATCTTCATGGTTGCCGCTGGCGCGATAGCCCGCCATCTCACGGATTGGCAGCGATTGAGGGTCATACGGGAATGGGGCGAACCGGCTGAAACCATTGGCATTCAGAAACGCTTCACACTGAGCAATGATTTGCTGATGCTCTTTGTTACCGGTGCCAAATTCTCTCACCCATGCGTTGTAGCTGTGCTGAACGGCATCACGGCAGGTTTGCTCATCCCATCCGGTGATCACACGACCCAACAGCAGCGCAGCCTCGAGAATGGCAAAGCGTGCGCCAACGCGATGAACCTGCTCGCCGTATTCTGCCGGTATCAGGCCGCGCCAGCGGGCCTCTGCCTCCCTGACAGCCTCCGCGGCCTGTTGCTGATTGCCAGCTAACCATTTAATCCACTCCCGGCCTGCAGCGCCGTGGTGATTCTGATAAGCATCCTTCAGGGCGTCGGCGTGCTGTTTGCCGTTCTCATGCTGGTGGAATCTCACAGCCTTACTCAGTGGTATATTCAGGAGCCTGACCAGCTGGCCCGCTTTGGCCTTGCGCCCGGCCATTGCGATAAACGTTTCTAAATCCATTTCGCCTGTGCTGATTGCCACGGTGCGCCAGCGCTTCAGGTCACGGTTGCCGCCTTCTTTGGCTCCCTGCAGTTTCCCCACGCCGTTGAACAGGGCATAAGCTGATTGTGAGACACTAACCGGATCCGCGCCTTGTCCTACCTCATCCAGTGGCATCAGCGCGTCGTTGTGCGCGGCGGCTTCGTTCGCCAGGCCTAATGCGGTGCCGTACCACGTCAGGCGCAGCTGGTCAGGGTTACCGTAAAGGCTGCTGGCAACATTGGCGGTTGTGGTCTTGCCGGCGCTCGATTGTTCATAGAAGTGAATACCGAACCCATCAGCGCCAGCCAGGCCAATCAGTGGGGCAGCCAGCGCAGCAGCAACGCCGGTCATCATTGAGTAATTGCCTGCAGCCAGTGCGCCAACACTTTGACGCCAGCTATCCACGTTCCCTTTGCAGGTGTAACCAGCGGCGGCTGAGCTGCGCCCGTTGAACAGCACTGGCTTATCCGGTGTCCCGATGATTTCACCGTCAGGCATGATATAAGCGCCACACTGCCACCCTGTAGCGTGCGCCACTCTCCATACCTCTCGTGACCCGTTCCGCTGTAACCAGTCCGCCAGAATCGCTCTTAGGCCGCTTTTAGTTGTGACGTTCACGCCACCAGCTTTGAGCGTTCTCCATCCTTCTCGCTCACCAATGTCAGCAAGCGGAATAGCCTGTGTGGTTTCGCTGTCTGAACCCCACGCCAGCCAGCGAAGTATCAGGTACTGGTCTTTGTCATCGCGCCCGGTACCGATCACCTGCAGAGGAGAGCACAACCAGCTTTCACGGTTGATGATTTCCCCGGTCTGCTTATCGGTGTTTGGCTCAACCCAATACACTCCATCCTGACGGCTTTCAATGCGGGGCTTTAGCGCATCGCGATCGGGCGCTGCTGCTTTGCCGCCCTCAATCACTTCCAGTTGAGCGCCCATGCCTTCCTCCTGCGGTTGATACATTCCAGATGCAAAATATTTTGCTGCTGCTTCCAGCCCATTTTGCTGGCGGTAATCATCCCAGTCGGCCTTGTGGCTGGTGGGCGGTAATGACACAGAACCACTGACCGCTTTAGCGGCTTTTTCAGCGAATATCTTTCCCCCGTTAACTTTCGGCCTGCCGTGGTCGTCGAGCTCACCCGGTTCATGCCAGTCGTTATCGCCAGCGATGATGATTGAGGCTTCCGGGTACCACTGGCGCATAGCTTGAGCGACGGGCGGCAGGTTACCGGCATCAAGAGCTACGACAGCGAGCGCTGTGGGGCGTATCAGGTGAGCGGTGAGCGTCGTAGCCAGACCTTCACCAATGATGATTTCGCTTACGTCCTGCGGTTGGTTAACGAGGTGCCACGCCCCGCGCTTTGCAGAGCCATAGAGCACCTTTTTTTCGCCCTGAGGCGTAATGGTCTGAGCTGCTGCTACATCGCCGGATTCATCCACCAGCGAAAGCAGAATTGATCCATCGGGCAGGCACGGAAGGGTGAAGGCGTCGAGCCCTTTGCCAATCAGGTATTCGCTTTCACGCGGAGTGGCTTGTTCTGCCAGCCTCTGATACTGGCTTTCAAAGCTACCGCGACGCTGCTCTGCTTCTGCCGCTTCTTTCCGCTGGCGCTCCTGCTCATGCTGGTAGCGCTGGTCGTCAAGGTTCTGCCTTCTCTGGCTGGCTGCTTTATGGTCAATTTCAGTCACCCGGTAATCAATACCCAGCACATCAGCTGCTAATCGGGCGGCCTCGGTGGTACCGCACTGATTAACTTTCTGGATCAGGTCTAAACCATCACCCGCGCCGCACTGATTGCAGAAGAAACTACCGCGCCCTTTATCATCGAAGCGAAAGCGATCTTTACCGCCACAGGCGGGGCATGGTGCGTGTTGGCGTGGTGAGCGCGGCACATCAATCCCCAACTGGCTGAGAACCATCGGCCAGCGATTAGCCGCGGCGCTAGTGGCTTCCCGGATAAGGTCGTAATTACGCATGGAAGTTACTCCCTTTATTCGAGAGTGTGGCGCTCATGTCGTTAATCATGCTTTGCCAGATATCTTTGCCACGCTCAGTCGACTCGTTTCCTTCCAGGCATAGACTCAGCAGGTTTGATGCAAGCTGCTCCCAATGCGGATACTCCTGCTTTAGTGGCTCAAGCAGATAGCTATCCACCAGCAGCCTGATACCTGTGGAACCGTCGGAAATGGCAACTTCAATCCGCTGGCCATTCACTTTCATCGGGAACCAGTCCCCGCCGTTCTGCTCCCTGATAAGGTTATAAATGGCAGTGGCGTACTGGTTAGCGAGCGCGTTCAGGCGGAAGTTTTTAGTGATTATCGTCATTGATTTCCCCTTAGTGCGCCGTCGGTGCGGCTGGAATGCCTTCGGCGTTGATCATTTCGATATAACCATCGTGGAGCATGGACATACCGTCTCGCCCCCATGCAGAGAGAGTCATGCCACCATCTGCAGACGGTTCCAGCATTGCCTGGTAAAGCATGAGCGCTTTCTGGTACGGATCATCGTGGGTGAAGTCTTTCAGCATCAGCTCTTCAACGTTGAGCGCCAGTGAAAAGCGCTCCGTTGCCGGATAAACCACGATGCCGCCATGCTTACCCATGTAAAGGATCTGGTTTGATGTTGTGCCGTCATCCTGTGTAACCGGCGTAGTGCCATTGGCTTGCATCTGCTCAACGATAAACACGCCTGCCACCATCCAGCGCCAGACGTTAACCTGCTGCTCTATGCTGGGTTGAAACCAGCCACGGATTTCAGCCAGAGATAACTCGGCAATCACGCCAAAACCCTCCGAAATCGGCTTGTCGAAGCGCCCTTCATCCAGTTGTCGAATGATGGATGAGAAACCTACAAGCCGGCTGCCAATACGCACCCCTGATGGGGTGGCTTCGGCTGAGAAAGAGCCGGGTTTCTCCGGCGCTTTTGGGAATTTAAGGATGTTATTCATGCTTTAACCTGCTCCCCCTTTCCGCGTGATTTCAGTTCGGCATCCACTGCTTCTTCCAGCGAAATAATGGTGTCGTGAACGGTGCCGTGGGCGAGATTAATGAGCCAGGTGTAATCCTCGTTAACGTCGGTGCCGGGCATTGTCTCAAGCAGGATTGATAGAACGGCGCGCGCCTTCTTCAGGTTTGCGGCCTGAGAGTCAATTTCAGCGAATGAAATAGCCATTAGAAAGCACCTCCCTGAGCAAGCTGGTTAGAGATTCTTTGAATACGCATGTCAGCGCGGCTAGTAGTCGAGCATAACTCCGCAAAGAGTGTGGCAATGCGAACTGCGGCTTTGGGATCGTGCTCCATAAGGGCGACATGAACGCTGCCGTTATAGATCTCGGCTAACTGTTTCGCGTACTTATCAGCGTTGTGAATGTCGATAGATACCGACATCAGTGGCGAATCCTGCTGGAATAGAACGGCAACCGGGTGGGCGGTTCTGATAACTGAAGGAACACTAAATTGTTTCATGCCTTGCCTCCCTGCAAATTACGATGTTTGTCTGCGTCGCATTGCTCGAATCGCGTCAAATCATGGATCCCATCCACCAGCTGATAAATTTCATGGCGCTCTTTCTCGTTAGAGATATGCGGAATTACTTCGGTAAGAAGGTGGAGCAAGCCAGCTTGGGCACGCAGTAGGCGATCGCGGGAGATATTCTCAGGCGTGTTAGGGTTCGGTGCGCCTTCATTGCCAATAAGCGATTGAGTGCGCGCAAAGTCAGCAGCGTGGGATTTGAAGTTGTCGTTATGCATGAGCCACCTCCTGAACTGGCAGGCGTGCGGCTAATGACAGGATGAAATGAGGGGCCAGAACGCGGCGAGCTTCTTTCTCGCTGGTGGCCTGAACAGATACGCGGCAAGGCTTGGCCTTCATGTCAGCGCGTGACAGAGCCAGAAAACGAAACTCAAAATTGGGCGTGGCTTGGGTGAGGGTAGTAGCCATGGTGGCAGCCTCCTGTAACTGGGATTTGATCCCACCACCGGAAACGCCAATTTCACTGGTGGTGAGCTGAACAGGGTTGGCGTAACCGGCGTTACAGGAAACCGGCGCGGATTTCTCCGCCCCCATCCAGCCCACCATTACTTCGTGAGCGACACGGATTATAACCATATCGCTGAAAAAAGGGTGAACAGATGCGAGGACACAAAAAAAGACGCTAGGCGCGTCGTGTGTCGCCTGTAACATTAGCAGGACGCCAATCCTGACACCGGATTTTGCCGGTGAAGGTTGAGCATAGTCCGAATATTGCGACCTGAGCAAGCTGTTTTTTAACGGATTGTGATAGCAGCCATAACTAACGTAAGACTGTGTCTTACGGCTCGGCATGTCAGGTTTTGACTGGTTCTCGGCTGAATATTTGGCTGAGTAATCGTTAAGATTGGTTAAGGTCTGGCTAAGTTTGGCTAAGCCCAAATGCGGCTTTGCACGCAGCTGTGATCCACACCATGACGCAGCATTCATTGAGCCACCTCCGTGAACTCCCGGATGAAACGCTCAACTGAGTATGTGCATGGAGACTCATAACCGGCCCTATAGAACGTCACGCGATTTGATAGCACACTGTGTACTTTCACTATGGCGCCGCTGGCGTCCTGATAACGTTGATTGGGTTCTGGTTGGCTGGTTGGTTTAGTCATGTGCAGCCTCCAGACGTTTGGACAACCAACGCTGAGAAAGCCGCATTAGTTCTGCTTTGCGTTGGTCGTATGCCATGCCCATATCAATCAGCGTGATGTTGGTGCTTTCGAGATAGGTTAGGTGCTCGAGCTGGGCAGAATTCATGCCGTCACGTGGTTCACCATCTATTCCGTTAACCTGCGACCACTGTTTGGCTGTTAGTCCACCCAGCACGATGCGGGCAATCATGTTGCTTTCATTGCTGTAATGACGGTGTAAAGTCTGTTTACCCTGTTCAGCACGGGCAGCATCCAGAGCGGCGCACATCGGTTTAAACATATTCGCGGCACTCAGGCGAGCTTTAAGCTGGCGGCGATACTGTGCGGCAATTTCCGGCACGCTGAGCTGTAATGCCTCTTCACACTGGATGAAGTAACGGCGCACGGCGCGACCCTGCTCGCTGCGCTCTACCATTGCCAGCTCTTTGGCCATATTCAACGTGGTCAAATATTCATGGCTGACTTGTCGGCGAGATTTTGAGCTACTCAAATTTGAGGAGCGCAAAGTTTCAGCAATGATGTAATCCGTTCCCTCCTTAAATCCATACTCACTGATGCGGCGCTTGATCCAGTCGGTCATTCTGGTTTCTACCCCCAGCGCTTTATGTAACGATGTTCCGCTCACAATATTGCTTTCTCGTCCGCCAATCTGGCCGGGAATAACCGGGACAATAGCGGCAAAGTCGTTGCCAGAAATATCGTTGATGCTGGTGGTGGGTTGAGGGGAGGCCTCAGAAATTAATCTGCTTTTTTCAGTTCTCATTTTTAGGCTCCGTTAAGCGGCGTTGAATGCGTCAGGGTAGAGAGAAAGAATGTCGTTAACCTCGAGCGTGGAAAGACCGGTATACCCACCAGCGGCAGCGTTTTGATTAACTAGCTGAATCACTCGCATCACGTCGGCACGGCAGGTAATGCGATAGCGGAAGTGGCTACCAATGCCGTCGCCATTGGGCTCGTCGAGGCGCTCTAGGCGTATATCAAGCCTTCTTTCCAGCTCAGTCGCATAGTTTCTAGCGCTGGACAAGCGGCAATAATGGAGGATCTCATTCTCAGTGAAGCCGTTAACGCCCGTGCGCATCATGTAGACGCGAGCTCGGTGTTTCTTGGGTGTTGGCTTAATTACTGCGGCAGGCGTAATAACAGGGCTGTCAGCATCCTGGTTAGCCGCCTGTAATGGGCGGTTTTTCATTTCCATCACGCTACCTCGCGTCGTTCTGCCAGCCAGCGGTTGATTTCAACGGCATCAAACGCTGCCACTCGCTCAGAAAGTTTTACTGGACGAGGAAGTGTGCCATTTTTAGCCTTTCTCCAGATTGTAGACTCACTCACACCGAGCAATTCAGCTAAGCGCTTAGGTCTAATCATTCCGCTTGTTGGAATAGTTTCTTTAGCTATCACCTGTATTGTCATGATTTTCTATCGCTCCGTATGAGTTGTTATGCGAGTACATGAGCGATAGTAGTGGCTAAAAAAACAGTGTTCCATCAAGAATGGATTCTATTGAAAGAAGTATTAAATCCATCAAGAAATTACCGATCCATTGAAATATTCAAAATCTCATATTGAAAAGATTGATTTTTAAGATGCTGATAAATCACATTTTATTGTGATAATGGGCGGGAAGGGTTAGGAAAACTTGGGAACAGTTGGGAACGGAAGTGGACAGTGATGTACCGTAGCGTACTGATACGAACCACTGTGAGCATTTATGAGGATTTATAAGACAAAAGGGGTAGCCAAAAGCTCACCCCTTATCAATTATTCATCATCATAGAATGAATTTAAGGACGCTTTGCTTTTAGAGGCAAAAGTTGATCTGCCAAGGCCTTTAGTGGATACATTTTCTGCATCAAGCAAAGACAAGACATCCTTGTAAATCTCGGAAATTGTAGGCTTTTGGACAGAGCCATATTTTCCAGTTGGGTGCTTGGATGCCAGTAGCTTAATCAATGCTCCCATCATTTTTAATGTTCCATTCTCCTCGTCAGTTTTCCTGTGCTGACCGCGCCCTGTTTTTCTAAGAGATGACATTGTGTCTACTAAGGAACGTCCGCCAAACGCGAACATGAATTGTTCCCAGTCGTTTCTATACAGGAAGGACAGTAGGGCTTCTCGTCCGCGTTGGACAATAACTTCCGGAGTTATTCCCTCACGCATAAAATCGTGAGCGGCTGCGAATACTAAATCGGCATCAACTTCTTCATTAACTGTAGAAAGCCGAACATCTAAGCTACGAATGTTGCGAATTATGGCCTTACGAATATCTGACGTTTCTTCTGCTATATCTTCAGGTAACTCTCTTAATTTTGTATTTGGATTGATGCCGTAAAGCGTATTAATCACTTCAGCAATTGTGACTATCCTCTGTGAAGCTATACGTTCAAACACGTCAATATTTAGCAATTTCATTATTGTCCCTTTTTCTTCACCAAAGGTGTCACGTTGTATTGCTCTCCGCGCTCCAGCGCCAACAGCAGATCGGCCCATTGGCTGAGTGCCGCTTTTCTCTCGTCAAAATACTGGTGCCGATTATAGATACCCTCAACCCCTTTTATGCGGTGGTTTAGGCAGCGTTCAGCCACTACCGGATCGCATCCCAGCGCAGCCAAATGAGTTCGGGCTGTGCGTCGGAAGTCATGAATAGTGAAGTTGGGAGCATTAGCCATCTCAGCGCGCACTTTAGCCAGCGCCACCGGTAGTGTGCTTTCCTGAATGTGGGGAATCATACGATTTTGCATCTTTCTGGCGGGCAGCACCCATTTGCTGTTACATGAAAAGGTGTGAAGCTCTTTCAGCCAGGCTAATGCTGGTGGTGCCAGTGGAATATCTATCGCGTCACCGTTCTTTGTGCGCTCGGCTGGCAGGTGCCATATCCCTTCATCTAAATTGAACTCAACCCACTGGGCAGCGCATAGCTCCATCTTTCTGACACATAGCGCCAGCAGCAGCTTAAAAGTGAGTTCATTCTGACGGCTGAAGCCCTTGGCCGTTCGCATTGCCTGAAAAAGCCTTATCAGCTCATCACGGCTTAACCAGCGATCGCGGCTTATCTCTTTGCCACCAGCATCAGAAATCTCAAAGGCCGAGCAGGGATTAACTTCCAGTGCATGGCGTTTAATGCCGTAATCAAAGATACGGCGTGTCCAGCGCAGAACATCAGTGGCGATAGTGGGAGCGCCTCGGTCAACAATACCTTTCAGCATGTCATCAATGTGGCGAGGTTTAACGTCCTCTACCTTCATATTGCCAATGCAGGGGTTAATGTCTTTATCAATGCGGCGGCGCAGTATGTCGGGGTGCTTCCATCGTGGCAGGATCTGACGCTCGAAGTATTCAGCTGCCAGCTGTGACACGCGCAATGCGTTTTTTTCAGCATCTATCTTTGCGATCGCATCGGCTTTGCGCTGTTGCTTCTCTCCGGCCACGTCATAACCCAACGACACGCGCGCGGATAGCTCTTTAACCGTTTCACGCGCTTTAGCCAGTGACAGCTCAGCGTAGGAGCCAATTAGCATCGCACGTGCTTTACCAGAAAATTTATAGCGGAAGCGCCAGACAGGAGTTTGATAGTTCTCTCGGTAGGAGAGGTAAAGCCCGTTCCCGTCCGATCGTCCTTCAAATCTTTCGCCGGCTTTTATCCAGGCGCGTATCTGCGCATCAGTTAGCTTTGGCATATCAGAATCCAGTGTTGATAGGCGGTGTACACCCAAGGCATCCAAATAAGTGATGGGGGTACACTAAGGTGTACACACTAATCATGCGCTTTCATGCGTCTTTATGCTAGCTCCTGATAACAAAAAAGCCCGACTAGATGCGGGCTTTGCTTGTGGTTTGCTACTTGGTGATATTTAGTGCGTCGTTACTCTATATTCTGAATCTGTTCACGCATCTGTTCAATCAACACTTTCAGCTCAATCGCTGATGTCGTGATCTCGGCATTAATTGATTTTGAAGCCAGCGTGTTCGACTCGCGGTTGAACTCCTGCATCATAAAGTCGAGGCGGCGGCCAACGGCTTCTTTCTTTTTCAGGATGTTGTAGGTTTCTTTAACGTGAGCATCCAGGCGATCCAGCTCTTCCGACACATCGGTGCGCTGCGCCATCATCACCAGCTCTTGTTCCAGGCGATTATTTTCCAGCTGCACTTCGGCTTCTTCCAGCTTGGTGACCAGACGTTCGCGCTGCCATTTAATTACTTCTGGCATCTGCGCGCGCACTTTGCTGACTTCGTGCGATACGCCTTCCAGACGCTGTTCAATCATCGCTTTCAGCGCGGTGCCTTCGCTTTCACGCGCTTCGATAAAGTCATCTAACGCGCCATCCAGCGCCACCAGCAGTTCGGCGTTGATGGCATCGAGATCCTGCTCTTGCGCAGACATCACGCCCGGCCAGCGCAGAATATCCAGCGGATTAATTGCGCCTTCATCACTCTGCATCTTCACCCAGTTGGCGGCCTGCACCAGCTGTTTGGCCAGTGATTCATTCAGCTGCAGTTCGCCTTGCGCGCTGGCATCGGCATCATAACGCAGGTTGCATTCGATTTTACCGCGCGTCAGGCGATTACGGATGCGCTCGCGGATGACCGGCTCCAGGCCACGAAATTGCTCCGGCAGACGGATATAGGTTTCCAGATAGCGCTGGTTAACCGAACGGATTTCCCAGGCGGCGCTGCCCCAGTGGCCTTTGGCTTCGCGGCGGGCGTAAGCGGTCATACTGCGGATCATAATCGTCTTCTCTTTTTCAGAAATGTTGGGTGAAGTATAGCGAGGCAGACTCGACGCTAACAGGCATAAGCGCACTTAAGCGTGAATAACAAAAAATTACCTCTTTTACCGACAGACACTTATGCTTAGCGCTGGTTCGCTTAAAAGGATGAAGTGATGTTCCGCTCTCTGGCTCTTCCTGCTTTATTAACCTTACTGCTCGCTGGCTGTCAGGCTCCGTCGACGAAAATGCATCAGATCCCGCCCAACACCGCGCCAGTTGCGGTATGCGGTTCTGGTGACGTGATGATGCAAACTACGTTGTGGTTTGGCATGAATAAACCGAAAGGTGGCATCGTCAGCAGCAGCGAATGGCAGCAGTTTGTCGATAACGATGTGACGCCGCGTTTCAAAGACGGTTTATCGGTATATGACGCCAAAGGTCAGTGGCTGGGCGAGAACGGTAAGCTGGCGCGGGAAAACAGCAAAGCGTTGATGCTGATTCACACTCCGGATGTGGCGAGTTCTGACAGCATCAACAAACTTCGTGATGTGTATAAACAGCGCTTCGAGCAGGAATCGGTGATGCGGGTTGATTCACTGGTGTGCGTGGCGTTTTAAAAAATGGCGGCCATGCAGCCGCCATGCGTTATCAGATAAACAGCCCGGCGAACGCGGCCGAGAGCAAGCTCACCAGCGTGGAGCCATACACCAGCTTCCAGCCAAAACGGGAAACCACATTGCCCTGTTTCTCGTTCAGGCCTTTAATCGCACCGGCAACGATGCCGATTGAGGCGAAGTTAGCGAACGACACCAGGAACACTGACAGAATCCCCAGTCCGCGTGGCGTCATTTCAGCCGCCACTTTCTTCAGCTCGATCATCGCAACAAATTCATTCGCTACCAGTTTGGTGGCCATAATACTCGCCGCCTGCAAAGCATCGGCGGAGGGAATGCCAACCAGCCATGCAAACGGATAGAAAACGTAGCCAAGCAGCTGCTGGAAGCTGTAGCCAAATACCGCAGAAAACAGCGCATTGATTGCTGCAATCAGCGCGATAAAGCCAATCAGCATCGCCATGATGATCATCGCCACTTTAAAGCCGGCGAGAATGTATTCGCCCAGCATCTCAAAGAAGCTCTGATCTTCATGCAGCTTATCCAGCGCAATCTGCTCTTCGTTTTCCGGGCGGGTTGGATTGATGATCGACAGGATAATAAAGGTGCTGAACATATTAAGCAGCAGCGCCGCAACCACATATTTGGCATCAATCATCGACATATACGCGCCAACAATCGACAGCGAAACCGTCGACATCGCCGTCGCCGCCATGGTGTACATGCGTGGCGCGGAAATATCAGCGAGAATGCCTTTATAGGCAATGAAGTTTTCCGACTGGCCGAGAATCAAGGTGCTGACGGCGTTAAACGACTCCAGCTTGCCCATGCCATTCACTTTCGATAACAGAGTGCCAACGGCGCGAATCAGCAGCGGCAGAATGCGCCAGTGCTGCAAAATGCCGATCAGTGCGGAAATAAACACAATCGGGCAGAGCACGCCGAGGAAAATAAAGGCTAATCCCTGATCTGCCATATTGCCGAAGACAAAGTTGGTCCCTTGCGCGGCGTAGGTTAATAAGGTTTCAAAGAAGCCGCCCACCGCAGTGACTACCGATTGGCCGCCGGCCGAGTGCAGGAAGAACCAGCCCAGCGCGGCTTCGACAATCAGCAGCTGAATAATAAAGCGAGGACGAATGCGTTTGCGGTCATGGCTGACCAACAGCGCAAGGGCAAAAATCACCACCAGCGCCAGCAGGAAATGGAGTATCGCGATCATCATTTATCTTTTTAAGGGAGGAAACGCGCATTTAGCCACAGCCACCACAGAATTTCATCCAGGATTGTGGCGATCGCGGGCGGGACAGCCGCAGCTGAAGTCCGTATAATGCGCAGCCAAACCTAAGCAAGCCGGAGAGAAACCATGCGTCCAGCAGGCCGTAGTGCATCTGAAACACGTCCCGTCACACTCACTCGTCACTACACCAAACATGCAGAAGGCTCTGTGCTCGTTGAATTCGGCGAAACCAAAGTGCTGTGCACCGCAACCGTCGAAGAGAGCGTGCCGCGTTTCCTCAAAGGCAAAGGTCAAGGCTGGATCACCGCTGAATACGGCATGCTGCCGCGTTCGACCCACAGCCGCATGGCGCGTGAAGCCGCCAAAGGCAAACAGGGCGGACGTACGCTTGAGATTCAACGTCTAATCGCCCGTTCACTGCGTGCAGCAGTGGATTTGCAAGCGCTAGGCGAATTCACCATCACGCTGGATTGCGACGTGATTCAGGCCGATGGCGGTACGCGTACTGCATCTATTACCGGCGCCTGCGTGGCGCTGGCCGATGCACTGAATGCGCTGGTTGCGGCTGGCAAGCTGAAAGCCAGCCCGCTGAAAGGCATGGTGGCGGCGATTTCTGTGGGTATCGTCGGCGGTGAAGCGCTGTGCGATCTGGAGTATGTGGAAGATTCCGCCGCAGAAACTGACATGAACGTGGTGATGACCGAAGACGGCCGCATGATTGAAGTGCAGGGCACCGCAGAAGGTGAGCCCTTCAGCCACGACGAGTTACTGCAGCTGCTGGCGCTGGCGCGAGGCGGCATTGAGCAGTTGATTCAGGCGCAGAAAGCGGCGCTAACTAATTGATGTAACAGGCGACCATAGAGTCGCCTTTTCTTTATTTGAGGAGTGAGAAATGAAAGCCTGGCAGCGTCAGTTTATTGAATTCGCCCTGAACAAAGGGGTGCTGAAGTTTGGTGAGTTCACCCTGAAATCGGGACGTAAAAGCCCCTATTTCTTCAATGCCGGTCTGTTTAATACCGGTCGCGATTTAGCGCTGTTAGGCCGTTTCTACGCGCAGGCGCTCGTTGATGGCGGCGTTGATTTCGATCTGCTGTTTGGCCCGGCGTACAAAGGCATCCCAATTGCCACCACTACCGCGGTGGCGCTGGCCGATCATCATGAACGTGACGTGCCTTACTGCTTCAACCGCAAAGAAGCCAAAGATCACGGCGAAGGCGGTTTGCTGGTGGGCAGCCCGCTGCAAGGCAAAGTGATGCTGGTGGATGATGTGATCACCGCCGGTACCGCGATTCGTGAATCAATGGATATCATCAGTGCGCATAATGCGACATTGGCGGGCGTGTTGATTTCGCTGGATCGTCAGGAACGCGGTCGCAGCGATATTTCGGCGATTCAGGAAGTGGAACGTGACTATAAGTGCAAAGTCACGGCGATTATTACCCTGGCTGAGCTGATTGATTACCTGGAAGAGAAGCCGGAGATGGCTGACCATCTGGCGAAAGTGCGCGCGTATCGTAAAGAGTACGGGATTTAATTATTCGGTAATGAGGTCGGCATTTATGCCGACCTGGTCTTTTAAACCAACTGTGCAGCCATCAGCGGCCAGCGGCTCTCGAAATCCACGGTCGGACGAAACCGAAACTCCGAGCGCACATAGCGCGACAACAGCCCTTCACAAAACGCCAGTAACTGGCTCGCCAGCAGCGTTTCGTCGTTCTGGAAACCTTCACCATCACGCATTTTCTTCTCGCGCATCACCTGACGCAGCTGCACTTCAATACGCTCAAACAGCTGATTAATACGCCCTTGCAGGCGATCCTGTTCAAACATCAGCGCGTGGCCGGTCAAAATACGCGTCAGCCCCGGATTACGCTCACCAAATCCCAGAATCAGCTGCACGATTAAACGCAGGCGCGTCAGCGTCTCTTTTTCATCTTTCAGGATCAGATTGATGCGGGTAATCAGACTGTCTTCAATAAACTCGATCAGGCTGTCAAACATGCGCGTTTTGCTGGGAAAGTGGCGATAAAGCGCCGCTTCCGACACGCCGACATTAGCGGCCAGCTTCGCGGTGGTGATGCGCTGACTGCCATCGCCCGACTCCAGCATTTGCGCCAGCGCCTGCAAAATCTCTTCGCGACGATTCCGTTTCGCGACTTTTTTTTCTGCCATGACCTTCAACACCCCTGAAATTCACCAAAAACAGGCAATACTGCCTCATCTGCCACAGACATAGCGGCCTGTGGCGACAAGAAATAAAAAGATGGCTAAGCGAAAAGTGTCGCGTATTACTGGCGGCCTGAGTGACCGAAGCCGCCTGCGCCGCGGTCGCTGGTGTCAAAATCTTCCACCAGGTTAAATTCGGCCTGCACGACCGGCACGAAGACCAGCTGTGCTAAACGGTCGCCTGGCTGCAGCGTGAAGCTGTCCTGGCCGCGGTTCCACACGGAAACCATCAGTTGGCCCTGATAATCGGAGTCGATTAAACCGACCAGATTACCCAGCACGATGCCATGTTTATGGCCAAGACCGGAGCGCGGCAGAATCACGGCGGCAAGAGCAGGATCGGCAATGTGAATCGCCAAACCGGTGGGAACCAGCGTGGTCATGCCGGGTGTGATTTCCAGCGCATCATCCAGGCAGGCGCGTAAATCGAGGCCTGCGGAACCAGAGGTTGCATAAGTCGGCAGCGGGAATTCATTGCCCACACGTGCATCAAGAATTTTAACGTCGATTTTTTTCATCATAACGGCTGACAATCTCGTCTATTAATTGTTGGCCAAGGAGCGTCTTATCACTGAGCGGTAAGACTTTTTCTCCTTCCTGCCAAAAAAGGTGAAGAGCATTGGTGTCGCTATTGAAGCCCTGACCCGCCTGCGCCACATCGTTGGCACAAATCAGATCCAGGTTTTTTCGCACCCGTTTTTGCCGCGCGTATTCTTCCACATTCTGGGTTTCGGCAGCAAATCCCACAACATAAGGGCGATTTTCCTGCAGCGCCGCGACGCCTGCGACAATATCGGGGTTCTTCACCAACTGCAGCGTGACGCTATCGTCGCCACCCTGTTTTTTGATTTTCTCTGCGGCAATGTTAGCCGCCCGGTAGTCTGCCACGGCTGCGCTGGCAATGAAAATATGTTGTTGCTGGATTTGCGCCATCACCGCCGC
>Ga0213828_1000853_pt1 | contig 27568 bp, 22 predicted proteins | sample MC6MC0897MG_FD_180664 | JGI IMG/M metagenome (GOLD analysis project Ga0213828, IMG submission 180664) | Enriched soil aggregate microbial communities from Iowa State University, Ames, United States - MC6-MC0897-MG | ecosystem: Environmental > Terrestrial > Soil > Unclassified | place: USA: Iowa... | reverse complement strand
CATTTTACCGTTTGTTAACCATGAGCAAATCACAAGTGACCATTGCCCGCCAATGATATTTGCAGCATATACCTCAGAACATTCATCTGCCAGAATTTTTTTGTTTTCAAAATTTGTCGACGTCTCTTTAATTCTTCCCATTACTTACCTTTTTTATAGTACCGTACAATTAGCTGCTAATATACATTATTACATATTAATACAATAAATTTGCTTCGTTAGTACAGAAAGTGACTTATTAACAATAAAATAATAAAAAGATATAAAGCTTTAACAGAGCTTAGTATGTTCTTAAATAGCTGGTGAAATAGCAGCTGTTACAGAAAAAATAGTATTATTATGTGTAAAAAAATTTTAAGTATAGCACTGATCATGATGACCTGCTCCTTTTATCCGCAAAAGAGTAATAATCAAATAGACAATCAAATAAAAAAACAGACAAAAATGAGCAACGCAGCAATATTACATGAAGCCAACGAATTTGTAAAAAAAGGCAAGTATGAAAATTTCTTAGCTTATTGTACAGAAGATACCAGATGGGTCTTTGTAGGTGAAAAGATCTTAACGGGTAAGGAAGAAGTCCGACAATATATGAAAGAATTTTATTTGGAACCACCTATATTTACTGTTGATACAACCGTAGAAGAGGGCGACTTCGTAATCGTAACAGGTCAGATAACGTTAAAGGATAAAGAGGGTAATTATAACCAGTACGATTATTGCGATGTATGGCAGTTTGAAAATGGAAAAATGGCAGGCGTTAAGGCGTATGTTATAGAAAAAAAGGGTTAAAATAGTCCTTTATGGTCAAAAAATTTTCACATCGTTACAGTCAAATTTTCAAGAGGCTAAATTTTTAAAAATTGAGCCTTCTTTTGTAACGGGTTCTTATCTTATAGCAGATGGCGGATATACCGCTGTTTAAGCAGCGTTTATTTTTAAGTAAGCAATTCAAAAGTTAGGGCTGTGAAACAGTAATGGCTTTTCATAAACACTAGAGATATCTTTATTTAAATTCTATGTTGATTATAAAATAATGAGGAATATTAAAATGTTGTCCAAATTTTTCAGCTTCGATATTTGATTGTGCAACTTCACAATATGAACCCGAACCATCTTTATGAATTGTTGGTGTTATAATCGCAAAAACCGCATTCTTTCTGCTGACATCTAAGTTTAATTCTGTTTTACTTCCAAAAAAATCTTTCAAAGCATATTTTTCAGATTCTTCATTTAATTTAAAGAATGATTTTTTACTTCCGAATTTTTGTCCTCTTATATATGTCTTTAGTTTTCCATCGGTCATTTTAAAAAAGAACTTTAAGGATTCTTTATCGGAACTAATTTTAAAATAATCACTTTCAGAGCCATCAAATAATATCGATGTCTTTTTAAATTCCCCTTTTTTGTATTCGTCTATGCTTACTGTAATAAATTTTCCAATTAATTCTTTGCTTTCAAAATTCAATTTTTCAATATAAATATTTTCAAAGTCGATGATATCTTGAATTTCGGAATTTTCACTTCCATAATTATTAGTCATTTTAATACCCTCTTGCGCAAATGCAGTATTAGAGATCACTAAAAGGGTTAATAATAGTATTTTAATTTTTGTCTTTTGAACAATTTTCATTTTTGTTGAGATTTCTAACTTAATTATCAGCGAATATAATCACTTCTTAGAATTATCTTATTATTGTATAAATACTTTATTTTCTCTCTTGTATTAATTCCTTCAACTTAACAATCAGCTTTGTTTTCTCATTATTCTCAATGTCCCAAATCAAAGAATAGGGAAGTTGTATTTACCAATAATTTCATTTTTCATTTTATCCCGTTTGTTTTAGTCACTGTGTTTAAATACCAGGTGGGGTAAACAAAAATTAGGTTTTTGGTAAACAACTATAACTGTGAATTACTGCACCCGATTTAAAACTTTTTATCCATTGGTGGGTTAGATCAATTCTCTGATATATATTCTCAAATAATTGCAAACCCTGTCCGGCAATAATGGGGTAGATGCAAAGTTGAAGTTCATCTATCAAATTCAGATTCAATAGCTGTACAATCAAACTCCTGCTACCTATTAAGATGTCATTTCCGGGCAGTTTTTTCAGTTGTATGATTTTTTCCTGCAATGGTTGATCCGATAGGTAGGCTGATTCCCATCCTGTAGCGTTCATGGTATTTGAAAATACTATCTTTTGAATTTGATCAATTGTTACAGCAAAATCATTCATTGACTTCTCTTTTGAAGGCTCGTTTAAAAAAGTTTGCCAGTATTTCATAAGTTCAAAGGTATTCCTGCCATAAAGAACAACTCCGCTTTCCTTTAAGAGGTTTGTATAGTGCTCATGAATTTCAACGTCCGGATTTGGTATCGTGTGATCACAATTTCCGTCAATCGTCATATTGAATACAGCTAATACTTTTCTCATGGTCCTGCTTTAGTTTACTCAAATTTAATAAAATTGATGAAGAACTAGATTGCCATCTGTCAAGAATGTTGGTTAAACCTATAATTTTTTAGGCGGCCGCGTTAAGTTGTAAATATATTATTCTGGCTCTTTTTAAATTCGGTAGGATAGGTCAAACCAATGACGTAAACAGCTTAGCTGCTTGGTTAATTTTACTTAAATTACATTTATCGCAACACTAAATATTTAAATAATACGGCAAATCATAATCTTATAATTATAGTAGGATACTGTGAATTGAGTTCTAACGTTATGTAAACAAGTTAAAATAAACAAACTAATGAAACTAACGGTTTATAAAGAACAACATATAATTTTTGCATAGTTTGTTTTTTATATCGTACCAGGAATAGTCAACTTTAACCTCATGACCTGTACCATGCTTTAAAATTCCTTTATCATTAAAATGGTGGTCTTTACCAGCTATGCAGGTAAAATCAATCTGTATCTTACTTTTAATGTTGTATTTTATTAGTTGCAGTTCGTTGAAAAACGTTTCTATTGAAACATTTAATTCTTTTAAAGTAAATATAGTATGAAGTTCATCGTCTATTTTCTTTATCTGAAATATAAATTTTGAATCCATATCTAAAATATTTTACACCAAGATACAATTTTTTATTGATAATTTATTTAAAATAAGAAGTTACTTAATTAATTTAGTTTATGATGTTAATTTTTATCGCATACTTTAGTGATTGCTTCCTTTAAAAATGCAATTTCTTTTTTGAATAAATCAGAGTTTATCATTTTTTTTCTTTTCAGAGTTTGAAATTGTTTTATATGCGAATAGCTACTACATTATATTTATTAATAAAAGGAAGACTAAAGGATTTCTGTACAATTTAGATAAATCTGAAACTTGTTAATATATGCGAGTTCTCGTAAGGTTTCCGGTAATGTTTTGGGACTTGGCGATGGCGGGCAAACCGAAGCCGAGACTTTCAACTAAAATACAAATTTCTACCAAAGCATAAAACGTGAATTTTAGGCTTTCATCAAAACCATAAAAAGATCGAAACGATGAGATAAACCCTTGTTAACTGTAGTTATTTATTTTTAATTCTTCTTCTTAGAATCAGCAGTGAATATATATTTTTTTTGATTATTTTGGTTTGTGATCTTTATAATCTCAATTGTATCTTTCATTAAATTTTTATGGTATTTCCCATCTAAAATTCGCCAATTGTAATACCTTATTGAATCAAGTTGTACTTTACCATTTAAAGATTTCATTTTACTCGGATTTTTGAAACTTAACGATTTAATATAAAGTGAATCGTTTGGATTAGCATTTCTTATTTCAACTGTTTTGTTCATAGACATACAATGAACACTTAAATTTAACTCATTATTCCCGTAAATTTCTTTATAAGTATGTTTATGAGGGGCACCCGTAATACCTAAAACACAAGAATTTAATGTCATTATGATTATTGGAAAAAGTATTAATTTCTTCATATTTTGTTTGTATGGATTGTGGTTCTAATATTACAGACAAATTAATGATCAACGAATATAATCACTTTTTTATTCCCTTTTTCTCATTCCCATTAAAATCCAAAAACACAATCGATCAATCCACACAAATCCTAGGCGGTATTTAAACTTTAGATTGCCATTCAAAAAAGTGCGGGTATATAAATTGATTTTGGAACATGGGTTTGCAAATCATTCTTTCATAAAATAGTTTTCAGGTAATAAATTCCACTTCATATTCGTTTTACATACATAACGTCAAAAAATAAATTATGAAAAAGTTAATTAAAATTATTGTATTTTCTTATTGTGCTCTTTTCTTTCAGAATTCATTTGCACAAAATGATCAAGAACAAGTATTAAATGATGAATTATTTGAAGAGTTGAAAACAGAAGCTATTAAGTTATATACTTCGGCAGAATACAATGCCTACATGGATCGTGGCTTTAAATTTGCTGCAAAACTACCTAAAGATTATGGTAAAACACAAGAAGACTTTAAAACGTGGATTGTTACAAGAATCGATCAAAGTAAGTTTAAAACTATTGAAGAAGCCGTAAGTGAATATGAAATTATGTACGAGCTGCATGATAAATATGAACAGCTTCAAAAAGGTATCTACAGAAAGCGATCAGCTTTATCCGATAAATATGGTAGTTCTCTTGTTTCTGATCTTTACAATGAAAAAGTCACTAGAAAAATAATTGATATACAACTTGGTAGATAAATAACAATAACCACAAATACTTTAGATGCATATTTGCCTAATAACATGTCTTTATCTTACTCATTTCGATAATCCAAAGTTGAACTATCAATTTTTATTATAAAAACAATATTTCAACTCATCCAGATTCAAAGCGCCATTAGCAAAAAAACAGCCTGTCCCGATTTTAATCGGGAATAGTTGAACAGACAAAGAGAGCGTAAAATGATCGGTTGGTCGGTGAGCCTGCCGAACCGCGATTAGTTAGCTTGTAAGACATTATTTAACCGATTTTAGACCGAGGCAAGATCAAAAAGAAAAGATTTTTGCTTCTTTTCATCCGAGATCGAAGATTCACGACTTCCAAGCTGTAAAATAAAGCCTGGGAGTAAAAGAAGAGAAAAACCGAAATAAATCTCTTACTGCAATGGAGATCCCGAAGACAAATATTCCTATTATAAATAATCAATTAACCGATTAACCGATTCAACGGTGCCAATGCATATCTGGTTTTTATACCGTCTCGCGCTACCCAGGTAACATAGTCGTTAAAACTGTTTACCTCTTCAATAAACGCTTTTATGGTTTCAAGCTGCTGAAGATAGTCTGGATGCTCATATTTTTTCTTTGCTGATAGATACCGAATCACAACAATAGCAAGTATAATGATGCAAAGGAGTAGGAGGAAGGGGGTTACTGAGTTCAAGGGTGAATTTTAATTGATCAAATATAGATAAAGTTTAATAATATTATTTAGATCGATTAACAGAGATATGTAAAACTTTATTTTTTAGCAAGATAATTGCATTTTAAAAAATGCTTGAAACGTTTGGTTTTTACATAGTTGACACTATCCCACAAAGTGTGTAAGTTAAAAAGTTAGGGCTTGGATTTTATAATCTGAGCCTTTCTTCAAAAATAAGCATAAATTGGTTGAGAACAATACCCCAATTCTGGATAGGCATCGACCATTTTTTTGTAGCTTCTTTCAATGCAAGGTAAACAGATTTCAATACCGCATCATCAGTAGGAAAAGACATTTTGTTTTTTGTGTACTTGCGTATTTTACCGTTGAGATTTTCAATTAAATTGGTTGTGTAAATGATTTTACGGATTTCCAGAGGAAATTCAAAAAATACGGTCAATTCATCCCAATTATCTCTCCAGGATTTAATGGCATAAGAATATTTTGATTGCCATTTTTCCGAAAAATCATTCAAAGCTGCTTCTGCCGCCTGTTTTGTGGGAGCAGTATAAATGTGCTTCATGTCAGCAGAAAATTCTTTTCTATCCTTCCAAACCACATATTTACAGGCATTCCTGATTTGGTGAACCACACAGATTTGGGTTTGAGATTCCGGGAAAACGCTGCGGATGGTTTGGGTAAATCCATTGAGATTATCTGTCGCTGTAATGAGAATATCTTCTACGCCACGAGCTTTGAGATCCGTTAAGACCCCCATCCAAAAACTCGAACTTTCATTCTTACCGAGCCACATGCCAAGAACTTCTTTCTTTCCGTCACGGTTAAGACCTACTGCCAAATAAATGGTTTTGTTGATAACTTTAGAGTTCTCACGAACTTTGAAAACAATCCCATCCATCCAGACAATGAGATATAAATCTTCCAACGGACGGTTTTGCCAGCTAACGACTTCGGTTGCAACGGCATTGGTGATTCTTGAAATAGCAGAAGTTGATATTTCAAAATCATATAACTCTTTCACCTGTTCTTCTATATCGCTCACGCTCATGCCTTTGGCATATAATGAGATGATAATATTTTCCAGACCCTCAATGATATTATGTCTTTTAGGAACCAATGCGGGCTCAAAGCTTCCTGCCCTGTCCCGGGGAACCTTAATTTCACTCTCCCCGAAAGAGGATTTTATTTTCTTGTTTCCATGACCGTTTCGGTAATTGCCGTCTTTGGTTTTTTCGTGCTTTTCATTGTCCAGATGAGCATCCAGTTCTGCTTCAAGCATGTGTTCTACAGCACGTTTGTGCATCTGTTTGAAGAAAGAGGTTAAATCTTCTCCATTTTTAAAGGACTTGTAAAAATCCTTGTTGTTTAATAATTCTTCTTTGTCGATCATAACTATATAAGGTTAAAAATAATAAAAAGTTATTTCCGAAAATTATTTTTGAGCTTTTGAGGGCTCAAAAATTTTTCAGAATAACTTTTTAACTTACACAGTTAGTGAAACACTACCACATAGTTCTTTTTGCAGATATTTTTTTATTTATTAAGAATTTCAGCTATTTCATGATATATCTTTAAAAAATCTTGAATATAATTATTAGCAAGTATTTGTGATGATTCAGTTGAATCTTCTCTATATCTCACATTTACTGATATAGGCTCATTATAAATTGCAACGTCTAACATTTTTATACCTCTGGTAGAGAAAATATCAAAAAGCAACTCTCTTAACTCTGAAGAATGTAATTCCATTTCTTGGTTACCATCTAAATGATCAAAACCAAACTCGTTTTCAACTTCATATTTATATTTCAAAAGTTCAATAGCTTTATCAATTTTAATTGTTGATTTTGTAGGTAGTGTTTTGGATAACCAAAATATTCTTTTGTTTAATAAAATAGGAAAACTAATTGTTCTTAATTCCGAAGTATACATCCAAGCAATGGGAGGAATATCTTTTTGAACATTTTTAAGTATTATTGAAACATCATTCTCTCCTAACTCGAATACTTTTACATTTAATTTCTCTATTTTTTTATGGATTCTCTCTAATTCAGTTTTATCAGAGTCGGGTGGAATACTCCAAATTATAGTGTCATCATTATACTGTAACGCTACCCATTCATTTTTTAACAATCTCCTTATTCTAATTAATAATGAAGAATCAATATTTTTAGTAGCGTAAAATTTATATGATTTAATTTTATCCAGTTGTTTATACTGAATTAACTGATGGTTGTATTGCTCTACAGGGTTTATCTGCTGTTCAAATATTTGCACAACGTTTATACCTGTTTCATTATGAATCCAGATAACATCATTGTCCTCGTTCTCATTCTCCTGAAGATGGAATCCAGATTCTAGAAGTGAACAATAATTTAATTCGTTTGATGTTGGTTTATTAGTGGACTTTACAAAAGTTATGGCTTGTGTAAGTTCAATTTCTCTAGGTTCAGAAATATCGTGAAGATAAATAATACTTTTTATCTGACTGGATGTTATATGCCACCATTTTTTACTTGAACTATTTTTTAAAACTTCATCACCAATTTTATTTACAATCTCATTTCTAATTTCTGTTGGGGAATATTTACCTATGCTAGAATTGATAGTAACTTCAATGGTCAATGCATATTTAGGTTGATTTAAAAAAGATATATCTTGGTTTGGAAGCATATAGTTTATATCCAAACTTCCTGCAAACTGAAACCATTTTTTTATGCGTACTTCGTAATTTTTTGATATATCCGCTTTATACTCAAAACCTTTTGTTTTTTCAGTAATCCAATTTTTTTTTGAAAGTAATTTTAAAATTGCTTCAAACGAATCACTTTCTCGAGTTAGCATTTTTTTAAATGGCAACTCTTGTATTGTTAAGTCAAATTTAAAACTTCTTAATCCATGAACTTGACCAAGTCCACTAAACCATTTGTTTACGATGTCTTGATTGTTCTTTATTCTATCCCAAAGTTTATATCCATTCCAATAGTCAATTGAAGGGCAATCTAGTGGATTAATAAACCCACGGTTGAATTCTTCGTCATTAATGTACTTTTTACCTTGCGGTGTCAAGTCAGAGTTAGTCACAAATATTGCTTGTTTACAATTTTTACGCATACACGCAACAACAAGTAAATCTAAGTCATCTCCGCTATAATGTGTTTTGTAATTTACAGTATGTTTACATTGTGTTAGGCATCGTTCTCCTTTTCGATTAATTGTTAGAATATCTTGTTTCTCGTCACCCTGTCCGTCAGTAACATCTATGGCTGTATGTCCTTCAACTTTAACGAGAACGTCCAGAATAAATTCAGGAAACTTATCATAACCAATTTGAGATAAGTATTTAAAAATACCTTCTCTAGTTGGAGTGGTAGTGATTAAGTCTAATTCGTTTGGAACAATATGGTAAAAATGTTGGGTTGTTCCTGATATAATGTTATAACTCATTTCATAATACAATTTTAGGCTCTCGCAAAAAAGATCGCTAATCGATCCGGGAGGGGGGTAAGGTCTATAGCTTCAGTGAGTATAGTTATACTCAACAATTTTAGACATCAGTTCTTCAGTAAATAAGATATTTTTGATAGCGATTTTTTTTTAAGAAAAGTTAATGATCGTTCAAATTAATAATTAAATACTTTCTCTTGTAGATGAATTTTTATTTAAGATCTATTGTAAATATTTAAGTTAATTATAAGCTTACCAAAACTGATGAGTATATCTGAAAAGACTATAATTACTCATCAGTTTGCTATAACTAAAGAACGTTATCTCAAAATTAATTTGAAATATTAAAATAAAAAATCCTTAATTCTATCCTCAACAGAAACTCTGTTTGTTATAAATACGTTTCTAACATTTGCTACCAAATTATTTAAATCTATATTTGGATCTTGTGAGTAAAAAAGTATTGGAATGTTATCTAAATGTTCCTCATGCCTAATTTGCTGAATGTATATATCACCATTAAATGGTTCCATATGATAATCCATTACAATTAAATCAAAAGGGTGCATCATGAATACCTGCTCTAGTTCTTCTCCATTTAATCTACTCACAAAACAAAGATTAATATTATGATCCTCTGCAAGTATTTTTAAATTATTTTCAATTATTTGCGACCAATTTTGCATGTCGTCAACCCAAAGAATAAATTTGTTTCTCATATAATTATTTTAAATGTTACACCATGTATTTTGTTATTTTCAACTTCAATTTTTCCACGTAAATTCTTTACAATTTGATCTATGTGATATAATCCTAAACCAGAGCCTCCCGTAGTTGTAAAACCAAATTCAAAAACGCGTCTAATATCATCAGGTTTTATTCCTATACCATCATCTTCAAAGTTCAATAAAAGCTTATTGTCAAATTCATCCATGGATATTACCAATTTTTTAGCCTGTGCTTTTCTAGCATTTACTAAAATGTTATCTAAAAGAATATTGACTTCTATAGGTTTAAACTTCCTAATTACTTCTCTATTTACATTGTTTACGTAGAAAATTTTTAAAGTTTTATTGTTTATAGATGGTAAAATGTTCTGAACGTATTCCGAAATATAATTTACCATATCGGTTTCAAGCTCTTCGGTTTTAAGTCTGAAATTAGCTTTTGTGGAAAACTCAGAAATATTTTGAATTTTGTTAGCTTCAAAGCTTATTGATCTAATAATCTCTATCAAGTCTTCTTTTGTAATCTCAATACCTCTACTTAATTTTAACGATATATTTTTTAAATACGAATTAATTGTTTGTGCATAAATACCTGCATGGTGCATAAAACTTAAAAGATCATCAAAATCCTGTGATCTCACAGATTTTAAAAAGAGATTTTGCGTTTCCTTTTCTTTGATTTCTTTCTCCTTCACTTTAATTTCCTCTTCTGCAATTTCTGCAATCACTAAAGCATCGTCAAGGGTAGATTTAACTTTCTTTATCTTCGAAATTAATTCATTGTTGTCTGTCGCACGCGCAATGTTCTCTATTGACTTGATTAGTGTTAATGCATTTTCGTTTTCATTTTGGGTATCGGTAAGTAAATTGACGATGTTCTGATTATAATCAAATATTAACTCTTCATCATCTTTTTTTATTTTCAAAATTGACTTTATAATACTTATTTCCACATCATCACTTTCCTGATAGCCTTTTGTGTCAATACCATACTTGTAAATACTTAGCCAAAAAGATTCAAGTTTTTCAAGAATAAATGTAAAGTATTCAAAAAGTTGATAGTATTCTTGGTTTTTAATTAAACCACCATCTCTACTTGTAGTTTCTGTAAATTCTTTGTTTTCTCCTGCTATCTCAATTCTACCAATTAATTCACGAGTACCAAGCCTGTCACCTATTCTGGCTTGCTGCCTTTTATCTAATTCAAATGGGTCAACTGCGGGCTCTCCGTAAGGATAAATTCTAATTTTATTTTTATACAAGAAAATTGAACCGTATTCTGTATTTTTAATGCCCATGGTTCTCGTAAAGTTGTTTTTTGCACTCCGATTTAAATAAAACAACTCAATAAACACATTATGAAGTAATGGATAGTTTTTGTTTTTAGATTCTACACTAAATAACCACTCTCCATTATTGGTTATTTCAGTTTTTATTTTTTTTCCATCTCCTGAAATTTGTGAACGTATTTTAATTGTTTTTTCATTAAGGATGCTTAGTATATTATTAGTAACACGACCGTTTATTTTCTTATTCTCAGATTCTTCGTTTATATCATATTGAATATATTCTTCCGCTTTAATTTCTATTTCAAAAACTCTTTGATTATTATTTTCGAAAGGATTTATTAATTTTGACAAAGACGATTTTAATCGTAGTATTTTGTCTGCGTCCCAATGAGGTTCATTTCTTAATCCAGTTATTTCGAGTATTGTTCCTGAAGTATACTTGGAAGGATTATTTTGAAGAGTTTTATGCTTGACCTTAACATCAACAAATTCCTCTTTTGAATCTTGTTCAAAGTCGCTCCAATTAACTTCTATCTGTTCTGTTGATGAGTAATCTTCGTCCTTAGTCGAAATAAGTTTCAAGTATGATCCTAACTTATCACAAGAAAACCTACCTATACCTTTTGCTCCTGCATAGAATGTTTTTGATTGAATTTTATTTCTATAGTCGATATCTTCTGTTCCATCCTTTTTTGCGGAATAAGCTACAAATAACCATTTGTTTATTAGATCACTATAATTCATTCCTTTTCCGTTATCAATAATCCTTATTTTACCATTCGGACTATTAATATCTATAAATTCAATATCCACTTTGGATGCATGAGCATCAAAAGAGTTTTTTACTAATTCAAAAATAGCAATAAAATCATCTGTTATCAGATCTCGTCCAAGGATATCTTTTAGTCCCGAACTAATTCGAAATTGTAATTCTTCATCCATTAAATAAACCGTATTTGTAGGTTAAGGTTAAAATATATCTTATCACCGTCTTTATAAACCGTTCCAAACTCGTGTCTTGAACTGCTTGCTGTTTCTAGCTTTGTGTGAAAAAATAAATAATCTTCAAACTCGTTTCTGTTGTAAATGTGGTAACAAACTATTTCGCCATCGTTTTTAACAACCAAATATCCACCTGTTGCATCCAATTCTCCCGTCCAAACCTTAGACGGCATCATACCTAACGCAATGTCTGTTAACAGTCTTTTTATCTTGTACGTATAAAATGGATGGTCATTATCCAAATTAAACTCCAACGGGTTACTTTTTGTAATTTCTTTAACCAGATCTGCTACGGTAGAATGTTTCGAGGTAAAGTATAACTTAAGTATTTCTGAAATAATTCTTGGCAAGGCGCTGTCAATTAAAACAAGATTATTTTCAAATATCGAACTTGCTGGTTTCTTGAATTGAATGTCGCTATTGAATTCTTTGATTTTTTCGATACGATCTTTAATTTTACTTTTAGTATCAATAGCATTTATTTCAGTAATTTGAGTATCCGTCAAAACATTTGACTCAACCGTATAAATAAAGTTTGTCGTCTTTCCTGCATTAAGTAATGTTGAAGCACCTCCAAGCTGAGACTTGATACTGAATCCCAACTCTGGAGTAGTCCCTGTTCTTTGGTCGTGTATTACAATCCTAATATCACTTTTAACCGACGATTTTGCTTTAACTGTAGAACTGCTGAATGAGCTTAGAAAAGTTTCTATTTCAGGTATGGCAAATGTGGTAGTTGTTTTCTCTTTAAGCTTTATTAGTAAGAATTTTGCTTGGGATTTAAAAGCATTAATATTTATACGGAATTCTTCTGTATTGTTCTTAACAATTACCAAATCATCATCATAGCTAAACTCAAAGGTTCCTTTGGATTCGTCACGAAGTACCTTTATTATCGGGAATATAAGACTCCCTATTTTATTTAGATTGCTATCCCCTGCATAAAGCTCTTTATCCCCAACAACTTTCAGGAGTGTATATATTTCGCTCCATTCACCTTTGTTACCTGTCATATAGTGTTTTTATTTGATTATTAATTTTATGATCTCCTTTGCTGTAGCTTGGATTGCGGGAACAGCAACGGAATTTCCGAATTGCTTGTAAGCAGACGCATCTGCAACAGGAATTATGAATTCATCCGGAAACCCCTGAAGCCTTGCCCATTCACGAGGGGTCATTTTTCGTATTCCTTCACGGTTTACGGTACCTTTTATATGCGTGGTAGGAGTAAAGTCCGTTATCCTGTCGTCTAAAACAAGGTTACGTTCTCTGCCCATTCCGCCTACTACAATGGCATTGCTGATCTCGTCATCGGCAATAATAGCGTAACCGAAACCGTTTCCTTTACTTTGATGTCTCTCTTTATGATTATACAATGTTTGTAGGTATTGGGTCGAAAGGTAGTACTTGGTTGGTACAACTTCTTTTTCCTTTACATCTGCAAAAGTTCTCTTTTCTTTTAAAATGCTAGGGTAGGTAAATTCTTTAATATTCGTATCGGGGTGGAAACCTACAATGTATATACGTTCTCTGTTTTGTGGCACTCCAAAATCTTTTGCATTGATAATTTCAGGTTCCGGTACATGGTAGCCTAGATCATTACGCAAAACATTTAAAATGGTAGCTAGTGTTTTTCCTCCGTTATGGTTACGTAAGCCTTTAACGTTTTCCAAAAATACTGCTTTGGGCTGCTTACGTTTTATTATTTCTGCTACGTCAAAAAATAATGTGCCTCGGGTGTCTTCGAAACCACCGCGTTTCCCTGCAATGGAAAATGCCTGGCATGGAAAACCTGCACAAAGTATGTCAAAGTTATTAGGAATGTACTGTTTCGTTTCTTCTTTTGTTATGTCTCCAAAAGGTGTTTCGCCGAAATTGGCTTTGTATGTTCTCTTAGCTTCTTTATCCCATTCACTCGTAAATACACACTTTCCTCCTAAGTTTTGTAACGCAAGTCTGAACCCTCCAATGCCGGCAAACAAATCTATAAACGTGAATTTTGGTTTTTTCGCAGGAGTGAAGGGTACTTCAAAAGTATCGAAAATTCCGTATTGCAGTGCTTCTTCCGCAACTTTATCGGTTATTTCATCTTCGGGATATTTATATTTTAATAGCTCTTTAGTAAAAGAAACAGCATCTTCTTTGTAAAAAGTCGAGACTTCTGTTTTTTTGTTGTGCAAATAGTGAGTAAGTACAGCTTCGTTATTGTTTTCAGGTTCTACCAATTTTACTCTAAACTGTTTGTCGCCAAACGTTTCTAAAGATATCTTCTCTTTCAGGTTCATTTTTAAATTTTTAATCTCTTGCTCTATTTGCAGTACGCAAGTTAACAAATTTTTCTCGATGTCTTTTCCCCAAAATCTTAAAATAGTCCATCCTTGTTTTGTCAATTCGGCGTTAACTTCTGTATCTCGTTCTATGTTACGTTCAATCTTTTTAACCCAGAAATCCTTGTTCGTTTTTATGTCGTTTTTTCTATCGTTCCAATCTTTTCCGTGCCAGAATTCTCCGTCTACAAAAACGGCTAGTTTAATTTTTTTAAAAGTTATATCAGGTTTACCATAAACGGTTTTGTTATTTTTTCTATATCTGTGACCACGCGCAAAAAGTGTTTTCGCAAGCAACAGCTCGGGTTTAGTCCCCGATGCTTTATTTGCTTGCATATTTTTTCTTTTTTGCTCTTTGGTTATTTTTGGCATACGTTATATCATTTTTATAATTTTTTAACAATAATGATTGTAATTAATATTAAATAAAATTATTTTAGCTAAAAAACTTAGCTGATTTTTTTCTAAAATAGAATATTTTTTTGTTATACTAAGATTATATCTCGTTTACAATTTAAATTTTTATAAATCACTTTAATTTTTTCTGAATTTAAAAATTATAAACCAAAATTTACCATATGAGTGATAAAAAGTTACTAATGAAATTTGAGGCAAACACCATTCAACACCTTGGTGTTAAAATGTATTCAACAATGCCTCCAGCCTTAGCCGAATTAATTGCTAATGCTTATGATGCATGCGCTACGGAAGTACATATAAATTTGTATGACAAAGACGAAAAAAAAGTTATAGTTGAGGATAATGGTTCAGGTATGTCTTTCACCGAAGTTAATAATCATTTTCTTAGAATAGGCAGAAATAGGCGCGAGGAAAATCAACAGTCTGGTTGCGGAAGAATTCCTACGGGAAAAAAGGGATTAGGTAAATTAGCTCTTTTTGGAATTGGCGACAAAATAAATATAAGTACGTTCCAAAAAACGGAAGTAGTAACTTTTAATCTCGATTGGAATGCTATATTGAATACTAAAGGAGGTGAAAATTATGAGCCTGATTTTAAAGTTGTTGAAAATAAGACTTCTCAAAAAGGAACGATTATTACTTTGACAGAATTAAAAAGAAAGACAGGGTTTCCTGTCCAAGATTATGCTGATAATATCGCTAAACTATTTAATTTCCGAGATGGTTTTATAGTATATATATCGCTAAATGATGATGCACCAATTAGAATAGATAGTAAAACAAAATACGAAAAAATTGAACCTGAATTTACATGGGATATCAAGCAAGTAATAAAAATTAATGGTGAAGATTATGCAAAAAAGGAAGAGATTTATGGTTCAATAGTAACTACAGAAAAACCTCTTCCTGCACATTTACGTGGCGTGACACTTTTTGCTAATGGTAGGATGGTTAACACACCTGAATTTTTTAGTTCGTCGGAATCTAGCCACTTTTTTTCCTATACTACTGGCTGGTTGAACATTGATTTTATTGATAACTGGGAAGAAGATGTCATATCAACAAATAGGCAATCAATTGATTGGGAGAACCCTAAAACAAATGATTTGCGAGAATATTTAGCGTCATGTATATCAATTATCGAGAAGCAATGGCGTCAACTTCGAAAAGATAAAAAGAAAAATGCAATTAGTGAAAAAGTAAATATTAATGTTGGTCAATGGCTTGAAAGGTTACCTAATAATGTTCAGGGACAAGTTGAAAATATTGTTAATCTTCTCGATGATACACCAGAACTTTCTGAAAGTACGCAACAAAAAGCAATTCAAATAATACATGAACTTATACCAGAATATGCCAATTTGCATTGGAGGTATCTTCACCCGGAAATAAGAGATGCAGCTGAAGACGATTATAGAAGAAATGATTTTTACAGAGCTTTTATTGAAGCTGTTAAAAGATATATTAATTGCGTTAGAGCAAAGTCAAAAAATACTACTGCAACAGATCAAGCCATGATGAGCGGAGATTTTGGTTTTGGCAAAGTTTTACAAGTAGCTGAAAAATTTAATAAAAGGGACGGTTCAAAGTTTCATTCTGATACATACAAATGTATTGAGGAAGGACAGAAATTTTTATCTATGGGCATTGTTTCTGGGGCAAGAAACCCCATCTCTCACGAAGAGATAGGAGATTTACGTGATTCAAAGCTTTTTACTGAAAAAGATTGTCTAGATATGCTTAGTATTTTATCTCATTTATTCAGGAGATTAGATGATGCTAATCCAGTACCTTAATAATTTACTTAATAGTAATTATTTCAATATTATCATTCTAAATTTACAGCAATTAAAATTTAATTGTTTGATAAGTAATGTAGCCTAAAGATTTTGATTATAATAAGTTATTTTATAATGAGTGGTATTGTTCAATCTATTTAATATATTCAGTAATCAAACCTCAATAAAAAGCTTTTAATGAGGTTTTTTTAATGATTTTTATTTATCAATTAACTATGTAATATTTATAACTATGTAATATTTACTTTTAATTATTTCCATTTAATTCTTTATTTTTCTTTGCTTTTTCAATTGCTTTCATAGTAGAAGTACCTTCTCCTAAATTTATATTTTGTTCATTTGAAAATTCTAAATTAATTTTGAAAAAGTCACTTGGATTATTTTGACCATAACCATATGCCCACATAAATAATTCAACTCCAAGTTTTGTAGGTTGATAAATTATTCCAGCAGTCTTAGCCTCAGAAAATTTACTTTTTATATATTCACCATTTCCATAAATGAAACCTGTTAATAATTCCTCTTTACCCAAGCCCCAAATTGCGTGAGAAAAAATATTTGCCCAGTTTTCTACTTCCTCGTGGGTAAAATCCATTGAATTGTAAAAGGTATCAAATGAAATAAACATTTGAAGATTAGACCAATTATTTCCATCAGCAATATTTATGTCTTCTCCGTCAAACTGTTGTTTAACTAAGTGATAAAGAAGATAGTGAGTACGAAGTTGGTACGTGGAAAGTCTAGAAATTAATGACACGAAATACGCTCCCCTATCATGTCGTGAAATTCCTGATCTCGAAGAGGCAAGAACTCCCCCAAAATATTCAATTTGTAAGTTTTCTTCACACCAAGCACCATCCTCTAAAATCCCCTTTAAAACTTTTGGAGGTACTTTTCCTTTGCTATTTATTTTTTCACCAAGTTTCTTTTCAGCATTCTTAAAAATATTGGCAGTGTTATTAATTTTTTTTACAGTCCATTCTTTTAACTGTTCGCCAATATATTCAGAGGTAGGGCCCAATATTTTTTCGACGACCTTAGCTCCTCCAATAGCACTTCCTAAAATTGTTAATCCTGTTCCTGGATCTACCATAATGTTTAAAATAATTATAATCTTAATGAATATTTATTGAAAATCACCTAATCTACACGTACAATTTATCATATAGTTTTTTACAATAATGATTTTCTTGATCAATTTTAAGCCCTTTTTTAACCATCTCTAGTGCAAGATTTTCTTGATTGTTATTAACAAGTAGCCACGCTAATCTAGAGTAATCAGTTGCACCACCTTCATGTACTCTTCGTGTCATTATTTCGATCACCTTGTCAAGAAGCAATTGCTTATATTCAACATTTTTAGCTTCTGGATGATAACGAAAATAATTATTAATTGTTTTTCTCCTGAGGATAATTTATCTATTGAAATAAGAGCTTAAAATGTTTGGTTTTTTACACAGTTCATGTTAGCCGTAGTTTCTTTAATATCCAATTGTATTTAATTTATGCTCAATTTTATCAGTTTTTGGTAATTGAGAATCTATTTTGATTAATATTTTAAATACTTGCTCAATTAATAAGATGAATTCAGTGAATGTAATTTCATTCGCACTATTCTGCGTTAGTTTTAGTGTGTGATTTTCATTTGAAATAACTGAATTTACATCATTTAAGTTTATTTGTTTATCAGCTTGGGTCTGAAATCCAATATTATGCATCGTGTTTCTTAAGTAACAATAGAATAGTAAAATTTCAATTTCAGATTCCGAAATATTTATAAATGATATTTTATTCTGGCCAGTGATGTTTTTTATTGTTGTATTTATTGACTGAACATTTAAAGTGTTTGGAGTTAGTTCATAGAATAAAGCAATTTGTCTTATATGATTTTCAAATAAAATAAATGATTTTACAAAGAATGCATCTTTTATAAAACCATCAAAATTGAAATTGATAATTTCAAGATCGTGTTCAACAAACTGATCTGAAATTTCATTTTGTATGAATTCGATATTGTTCAGATTATTTGCAAGATTTAATGCGATTAAATAATTTTGAGTATTTTGAGCAAATGCATCAACAGTTATGTTTCTAATATCTTCATAGTCTGGGAAATTATTTTGCGAGTTTATGAAATTTAATAAATTTCCAATGTTGTCAATTTTTTGTAGATAATTCATAGGTGCAGTTTTTTTTGAAATTACGGCTAACGATTTGGGTATTGCCGAAGGCGGGTATTTTTAGTGCAAAAGTTCAATCGAAGAACGAATGTTTAACCTTGCACAAATGCCCAATCGAAGCCGTTCAGCCCCGCTTTTGGCAATACCGTGTTACCTGCAGTCTTTTATAGTTCACGTTTAACATCACTCACTTTTTCTGCGTATCCTACAATTACTCATCGAATATACTATTGTTAGACAAAGCTAAATTACAAAAATATCCTTTGTGTAAAAAAAGCAGGTTGTTAAACCTGCTTTTTTATAATAGTCCTATGCCAGACTTTGTCCTATCGGTAAGTGGGTGCTTAATACGACCCTGTTCCAGAGGTTGATGGTAATTATGGCAGTTATAATATCTGCAATTTGAGTTTCGCTAAAAAACTGTAATGCGGTTGAATAGGTATCATCTGACAATCCATTTTGATGTATCAATGTTATCTCTTCCGTTATCGCCAACACTACTTTTTCTTCTTCCGTAAAAATGTCTTCAGCCTCTCTCCAAGCATTCAATAGAAAAATTCGCTGGTTTGTTTCACCATTTTTAATTGCATCTTGAGTGTGAATGTTGATACAATAGGCACAACCATTAATTTGTGATGCTCGGATCTTTATAAGTTCTTTAGATGTTTTAGATATTGAAGCCTTTGAAAGATACATTTCTAAACCAACCATCGCTTTTAGTGCACTTGGAGCAACTTCCTTAAAGTTAAATCGTTTTTGCATTATATAATTCTTTTAAATTGTTCAATGCAAAGTTGGAGAATAAGGAAATAAAAAAACTTAAACTGGTTTAAGAAAGAAGCCTCTTTCGGATTTCGCTCAAATACTCGGGAGTGAAACCTAGATAAGAAGCGATTAAATATTGGGGAACGCGTTGCACAAATTCGGGATGATTTCTTACAGCTTGGAAATAAAATTCTTCTTTTGAAAACGAAAAAAGAAATTTGATACGTTTTTGGGCTGCTGCATAAGCTCGTTGGTAAACAAAACGGAAATAGCGTTCCATCACAGGAAATTCTTCTAATAATTTTTCTTGATTATCTTGGGTTATATACAAAACAATAGACTTTTCTACAGCCTGAATATAAAATTCCGTAGGAACTTGGTTTTCGTAGGCAAAGTTATCTGTAAGCCACCAAGTTTCAATGGCAAATTCAGTAGTTTGTTCAGTACCTTTTTCGTTGATATAAAACTTTCTCAACAAGCCACTCAAAACAAAATAATGATGCCTGCAAATTTGTCCCTCCTCTAATAGGTTTTCTTTTTTGGCGACCTCTTTCGTGTCAAAGAATTTTTTAATTTCTTCAAATTCATCGTCAGAAACTTTTGCGAATTTAGTTATATGTTTTTTGAAAATTTCAGACATCTTTGATTTATACTGTTTGGTTTAAGATTGCAGGTAACTTATTTATATGTCTTATTTTGTAAAACAAATACAACGTATTAGTTAGGGCTTTGTCTGATAGTGTTAAGACTTATTGCTAATGAGTAAAATATTTTTTTTGTTAATTTAAATAAATTGCTTTTTCAATAATTTTAAATATTTAATTACTTAGAAATAGTATAGTTTTCAACAAGTTTAAAAAAAGCAGAAAGTTTTAGATCTCTTGACAAACAAATTTTCTCAAGAGTGGATATCGGCATATCATATTCAATATAGTCTTGAGATTTAGCCGCTTTTTTAATTTTACGAACAACTCTTTCATCAATGGTGTGTGAGTCAGCAAAAAATCTTTGCGAAGGAGATTTTACAACCCATTCATTGTAAATAAACAAACTTATTTTTCGATTCATACTGACCATAATTATCAAATTAATGATTTTTATAAAAAATAATTGCGGACGAACGTACATTCTGATTATTTTTTACTATATTTGATTTTATAATTACAGATTAACTGTAATTTTGCAATTCTTTATTACTAAAATATTAAAGCTATTGCTTTGATTCTCGCATTAGAAAATCGCCAGTTTTCATTATTTGCAACGAGAAGATAAGTAGATTAGCTCACGACCTAGGCGTGGGCTCACTTGTCTAGTCAGTTGCAGGGTTTCTGGCGATACCTCTAAAGCGGATGTTTGAAACAGGTGAGTACCATGCTTTTTTATGCTTATTACTCAACCTTTTGCCGGTTATGGTGCTGTGTACAGGCACTAATATTTATTAAGATATTTTTTTTTGTGGTCGTTTAACCTTTAAACTATAATTTCATACCTCGTTTTGCGTATTGGTACATCAAACCGTAAGGTTCACGGCTTCCAAGCTGTAATATAAAGTCTGGTCGTAAAAACGAATGCACCTATATAGTGAATGTAGTTGAATTAGGAATTTTTAATTGTAACCGAATAGTGTTTGTCCATGATAATCTAAGCGCCATTAGTGAGAAAACTATAGTTGGACAGACAAAGTGAGCGCAAGATGATCGGGAGCGTAGCGAAATTCGATCAGCTAGTGAGCGAGGAATAGTTCAACCGTTTTCGAACTGAGGCAAGATTGAAGAGATTTTTGGTACTTTTTATCTTTAAAAATCGTAAGATTCATGGCTTCCAAGCGGTAAAATAATACCTGGACGTAAAGTACATAAGAATTATCTCAATTAGACAGCATTTCACTAAAAAGCCAAACCGAAAATTTTTCGGTTTGTCAACACCGAGGATACTAAATAGATACTATATGGCAAAGGCTACTATAGAGCGTGAAACACATTTTCGGAAAAAAGGTTCAAAAACAGAAGTTTATTCCGAATTTTTCAATTCAGTGAGAAAAAACGGAAAATTCAAAAATGGGAAAAATGGTGTTTTTAAGGAGAAAAAACAATTAAATATAACAAATTAAAAACAAACGGCGAAAACACCGTTTGCAAAAATGCTTTTTACTATAATTTTTCATTTGAGAATGTAACTGGATTTATTTAACAAAGATTGTGGTATTGAAGTACTATTTGGGTTGTAAGAGCTTTCTTTAACTTTTACCTTGATGTAAAATCGAAGCTTCATCGAAACATTAATGTAAAAATTATGAAGTAGAGATAAAGTTACAAAAGATCAAGACTCTATTTTTTCAACGGTCAAATAAAGTCTTATTTCCTAAAAGAAATAAACTCGCTTCGCTCAAACAGCATTTCTTTTCACGGAAATTTCGCCAATTTGACACTCGCCGAAAAATAATGTCGCTTTTAAATTCGGGATTGCTATCAATAGGATTTTGAATGAAAACTGAATTGATTTAGTAGGAGAATCAAAGCGCCATTAGGGCAAAAACGATTGTTGAACCGACGACGAGAACGTAAGATGATCGAGAGCGTAGCGAAATTCGATCAGCTAGTGAACAAGGAATAGCTCAACCGTTTTTGAACTGAGGCAAGATTAAAAAGAAAAGATTTTTGCTTCTTTTCATCCGAAAAGAAGAGAGAAGCCGAAAAAGATCAGTTAAGTCCAATGGAGATTCAGGATCGAAAGAGATCTTTCACTCCATTTCATGCCGCTCAAGATGACAACCTAAACGCAAAATAGGATGCGATGCTGCATCAAGTACAGCATGACAGTATGAATAGTACTATTCGATTTTTGATTGAAATAGATTTATCAATTACAAACATCAAAAATCAAATCTTGGCGTGGGCTTATTAAACGTAATCAGACAATTTTAAAAACGAATTTGTAAAATTTTTTAAAAACAAATTATGAATTAAAACAAACTAAAAGAATGTTAGCTAAACGCTAACAGCACAAATAAAACCTTGCAACTAAAAACAAATCATAATACAAAAAAGTAGTTTGCCAAGGTCGGAGCCAAGCACATAACGACTTCCAAATCATAAGAGAGTATTAATTTATAACAAGGTTAGTTTATTGAAAGTAGTTAAAACTGGAGGAAGTTATGTGCCGCCGCTCTGCAAAAAATAGATTTTACGTTCCGAAGCTGAAAGTAAAATTATAAACTTGATGCGATGCTGCATCGGAGTGCAGCATGACAACGCGTATAGAGCTATTGACACGAATTAGGGCGCCATTATCATTAAAACGAGCGTCAATTAATTGAAGAATGCGTAAAAGAATCGGGGAACGAAGTGACGATTCGATTCTTTAGAATTCAAAATTTAAATTGACCGTTTTAAGGATGAGGCAAGACTAAGAAGAAAAGATTTTTGGTACTTTTTATCTTTAAAAAGTACAGAGAAACCGAAATGTTTATAGTACGACTAAATGAGATTAATATCCCAAATAGTCCAACAAACTTAAAAAACATAATAGTGATTAAAAACTAAAATCAAAAAACTAAACCTACAAGGTTTTCAAAACCTTGCAGGATAAAAAAAAATCCCCCTGAAACAAAGTTTGGCAACCGAATCAGGGAGATAGTATTAATTAACGAAATAAATTAACAACCCAAAGGTATGAAAAAAATTACTTTTGCAGCACTTGCTGTACCCCTTATGTGGGTGTTGCTATTATTACTATACTTTAACAGCAACAAAATACACGCGCAGGAAACAATTCTAAGCGGCGTGGTAAAAACTGCCGACGGTACTCCGATAGAAGGCGTAACCGTGTGGCAGAAAGATACCGATAATGGTACCCAAACCAATGACCAGGGCTTCTACACCATCAATATCTCACCAAATGCAGTCATCGTTTTTGAATACATCGGTTACAAAACCCAGAACGTAAAAGCCTCCGGCAGTATACTAAACGTTACCCTTACGGCAGACGATGATACCTTGGAAGAACTGGTAATCAATGCAGGTTATTACAGCGTTAAAGACAAAGAACGAACCGGAAGCATTTCAAAGATAACCTCGAAGGAAATTGGTCAACAACCGGTAGCCAACCCGCTGGCCGCAATGCAGGGACGTATGGCAGGGGTGAACATTACGCAGAGCAGCGGTACCCCCGGCGGCGGCTTCGATATACAGATCAGGGGGCGCAATAGTTTACGAACCGAGGGTAATGCGCCCCTGTATATCGTTGACGGTGTTCCGTTCAATTCTCAAAGTACTAGTGATTTCGGAATATCAGGCGGTGTAATGCCTCTTGGAAATGTAAGTCCGCTGAACAGCATCAACCCCAGCGATATCGAAAGCATCGAAGTTTTAAAGGATGCCGATGCAACTGCTATCTATGGTTCACGCGGTTCTAACGGGGTAGTGCTGATAACGACAAAAAGGGGAGTTTCCGATAAAACAACCTTCTCCGTACAGTCTACAACTTCTGTTAGTACGGTTTCAAAATTCATGGATCTTATGAATACGCAGCAGTATCTGCAGATGCGTCGCGATGCTTACGCAAATGATGGCGTGGCAGAATATCCTGCAAACGCCTACGATGTAAATGGAACTTGGGATCAGAATCGTTATACCGACTGGCAGAAGGAATTCATAGGTGGCAAAGCGGTCTCCCAAAATACACAGTTTTCGGTTGGTGGCGGGTCAGCCCAGACATCTTACCTGCTTAGTGCATCTGCAAGGAAGGACGGCACGGTTTTTCCAGGCGATTTCGGCTATAAGCGTACAAACTTCATGCTGAATCTTAACCATCGATCTAAAGACGATAAGTTTTCACTGCAGGCAAATGTGCAGAGAAGTGATCAGAAAAACAACCTCATGGCAACGGATATTACCCCACAGATCTTTCTCTCGCCAAACGCGCCGGCGCTTTATGATGCGAACGGTAACCTGAACTGGGAAAACAACACCTTCGATAACCCGCTGGCAAAATTGAACGGGAAGTTCTTACAGACTACCGGAACGTATAATTTGCAGGCGGTTATGGGTTACAATATCTCTAAAAACTTAAAAGCTTCTGTGAATATGGGTTATAATACGGCATCGGGAGAAGAAATTTTTACCAACCCGTCCTCTATGAACAACCCTTTCTATAAAATTGGCAGTGAAAGTTCCTTTATGCTGCGCAGCACTTCAAAAAGGGAAAACTGGATAATTGAACCTCAACTTTCAGCAGAGCGTAAATGGGGCAACCACAAAATGGAAATCTTGATAGGCAGTACGTTTGAGAAACGTTACCAATCTGCATTATCCGTTCAGGCTTCTAACTTTACATCAGACGATCTTATATATAATGCCGCTAACGCCGTAACACAGCGCATTACAAGAGATTCGGAAACGGGATATGCATATATGGCATTTTTCGGACGAATAAATTTCATTGCCTATGAGCGGTACATAATAAATATTACGGGCAGGAGGGATGGCTCCAGCCGTTTTGGTCCCAACAACCGCTTTGCTAATTTCGGAGCCTTGGGTGGAGCCTGGCTCTTTAGTCGTGAAAAAGCATTGGAAAACAGTTCTTTTTTAAGTTTTGGCAAGTTGCGCGCAAGCTACGGTATAGCGGGCAGCGACCTCATCGGTGATTATCAGTATCTGAACACCTTCGGTGTAGGAAGAACCAGTTATGATGGTACCGTGGGATTGGAGCCTTTACGCCTGTACAATCCTGATTTCAGTTGGGAAACCAATAAAAAGCTGGAAGCAGCTTTGGAACTGGAATTTTTTAACGGCAGGGTAGCTCCGTCTGTTTCATGGTACCGCAACCGTTCTTCAAATCAGCTTGTTGGAATCCCGTTACCGGGAACAACGGGCTTTAGTAGCGTGCAGGCTAATTTAAACGCAACGGTCGAGAATTCGGGTTGGGAATTTACGTTGCGTACAAAAAATATAGACAAGGGTAATTTTCAGTGGAATACAAGTATCAATGTAAGTACTCCCCGTAACAGGCTGATTTCTTTTCCAAATTTGGAAGAATCTACCTATGCAAATCAGTATGTGATCGGGCAGCCTGTAACCATCAGGAAGGTTTACCGTTATTTAGGAGTTAACAGTGAAACGGGGTTGTTCGAATTTGAAGATGTGAATGGTGACGGTGTTATGAATGCGTCCGACAGGCAGACGGTGGTAAATGTGGGTGCACGCCTCTTCGGAGGATTGCAGAACAGTTTCAGTTATAAGAATTGGACGGTTGATTTTTTATGGCAGTTTGTCAAGCAGAACGCTTATACGGCTGATTATGCCGTTAATTATTTGGGAAGCACATCCAACCGTCCAGCACATCAGGCAGATTATTTTCCAGAAGGCAGTTCGGGTAGTTTCCAGCTTCCAACTGCCGGAGGAAACAGGCCTGCGTTGCAGCAGTACCAGTACTATAAAGACAGTGACGCTGTAATTGCCGATGCGTCGTTTATACGCCTTAAGTCTGCTATGGTTCAGTACGGTTTTTTAGTGGGACGAAACAACCCCGTACGGGCTTCCATTTTCTTTCAGGGTCAGAACCTGCTCACCATCACATCCTATAAAGGTTTGGATCCGGAGGGAACCGTAGGCTTCCTGCCTAATTTACGCACGTTGGCGTTTGGTTTTCAACTGTCCTTTTAACTGTAATAATTTAAAACTTAGAATTATGAAAATATTCGGAAAGAAAGCAGTACTGCTGCTTATACTTATAGTTGTCACAGCATGTGAAGGATTTATCGACGAAGAACTTCCAAAAGATCTGGTCAGTGAAGAAATGACCTTTAACAATGAACGTATGGCTACGGCTGCATTGACAAATATTTACACGCTCATGCGTAATAACGGATTCCTGTCGGGAAACAGGGACGGAATTAGTTATTTGATGGGTTGTTATGCAGACGAGTTGGAAGTACTTTCAGAGCAGGAGTCCGGCTACAGGCATTTTTTTCAGGGAAGTGTGCTTAGCAATAACCAGTCCGTTAGAAATTTATGGAACAATTCGTACAGCCAGATATATGCAGCAAATAACGTGATCGAAGGTTTAACGGCTTCTACCGGCATTTCGGTTGAAGTGAAAAACCAGTTGCTGGGTGAAGCATTGGCGATACGCGGCATACTTCATTTTTATCTTACCCAGACTTTTGGAAACATCCCGTATGTGACATCTACAGATTATAACGTTAACAGACATGTAGGTAAAACAGCCGTTGGAGACATAATGCAGATGGTAAGGGAAGATCTTTTAAAAGCAGAACAGCTGCTGACGCCTTCATATCCTTCCGCTGAAAAGGTACGCATAAACCAGCTGGTCGTGCAGGCATTTTTGGCACGTGTAAACCTGCATGATAAAAATTGGCCGGCAGCAAAAAACTATGCAGAGCTGGTAATTAATGCGGGCATATATGAGTGCGACGCAGTGGATAAAGTCTTTTTGAAAGGAAGTAAAAGCGCCATCTGGCAGTTTAAAACTGCGGTAGAGGGTGTTAATACTTTAGAAGGCGCTGCCCATATATTCGTAGCATTGCCGGTGCCTAATGCAAGGCTCTATCCGGTGCTGCTCGATGAATTTGATCTCGATGATCAAAGAAAGGTACAGTGGGTTAAACAAGTTGGAACTGATCCCCAGAATACGCACGCTTTTAAATACAGACAACGCACGGCTACAGCTGCTACTTTGGAATATTCTGTAATCATGCGGATAGAGGAAATGTACCTTATAGTGGCAGAAGCAGCCGCCGAAATGGGTGATCTGGAAACATGCAGTAGTTCTCTCCATGTTTTGCGCAGCAGGGCTGGACTTCCGTTACTGACCTTTACAGACAGGCAGTCTGCTGTCGATGCAGTACTCAAAGAACGCCGGTTGGAATTGTTTTGTGAATTCGGACATCGGTTCTATGATCTTAAACGCACCGATCGCCTGCACTATTTATCTGGCGTTAAACAAAATTGGCAGCAGCACTTTAATATACTTCCGCTACCAGAGAACGAATTATTGTTGAATCCGAACCTGCTGCCGCAGAACTCCGGCTATTAATTATCCGATTATGAAATATCTTTTTTCATATATTATTAGTTTGTTAGTATTTACATCCTGCCCGGTATCAGGGCAGGTTATATCAGAAGGACAGCAGCAGTTGATAAACGATAAGGTTAACGCGTCTGGCAATGCGGTCACCTTCTTTTCAATGGAAGATAACCGGCGAACCTTGTTGTTAAAGAAC
>Ga0213828_1000851_pt1 | contig 27639 bp, 31 predicted proteins | sample MC6MC0897MG_FD_180664 | JGI IMG/M metagenome (GOLD analysis project Ga0213828, IMG submission 180664) | Enriched soil aggregate microbial communities from Iowa State University, Ames, United States - MC6-MC0897-MG | ecosystem: Environmental > Terrestrial > Soil > Unclassified | place: USA: Iowa... | reverse complement strand
GCCGGAGAGCAGCAATGCATCAGCGCTGCCGATCAGGCGCAGGCAACTGGTCAGGCGATCGTCGCCAAACGGGGAATGAGACAACACATGCAAAGTCGACATCAGAGGGTGATCACCTGGTCGTAACGGTCAATAAGGGCGGTGATTTGCTCGGTAGCGAGCGGCTGCGCGTCGTCTAGCGAGAAGTTGCCGAGGCCACGGATGGTGGCGCTCTCGGCGCAGTAGAACAACTCTTCAACGCCAAACATCGGCAGCGCTTGCAGGTTGGCGCTGAGGTCTTTTTGCTGCAGGGCCTTGGCGTTCTGCCCGGCAGCCAGTTGCAGCACGCCGTCATCGAGAAACAGCAAGCCGATCGGTAGATCGAAGGCGCCGCCGGCCAGCACGATGTCCAGCGCTTCGCGGGCACCGGGGCCTGACCATGGCGATTGGCGGCTGATGATCAACAGGGACTTGGCCATCTCACGCACCTCCGAAGCAGATCAAGCGGTCAGCGTCTTGCACTGCGTCATGCAACTGACCGAGGCCGGACAATTCCCACGGCGCGCTGACCGAAATCGCTTCACGCTGGTAGCGCTTGGCTTCTTCAGCATTTAGCGCACCACGGCGCAGGGCGGCGGCGATGCACACCACGCCGTCCAGATTCTGCTCGCTGATGAAAGTGCGCCATTGTTTGGGCAGGTCAAGTTCGTCCTGCGGGGTAACCACCGCATCCGAAGCGTTATAAACGCCGTCCTGATAGAAAAACAGCCGGACAATCTCATGCCCACCGGCCAGCGCAGCCTGTGCAAACAGCAGGGCGCGGCGCGAGGAGGGCGCATGGGCGGCGGAAAACAGCGCAATGGCGAACTTCATGACGGACTCGATCAGCAAAACTGCGGCCATGATAAAGCTTTATTGAGGCTGCCGCGAAACCTTGTAGGCCTTCGCCTGCTCGCGATAGCGGTCTGTCAGATGGTGAAGATGAAGAATGTGCCGGCGCCTTCGCGAGCAGGCTCACTCCTACAGAGATTTTTGTTGTCCTCAGTTAGCGCGGCATGTACCCCAACTGCCAGCGCCGCGGGATTTTCAGCGATAGCAGCCCGATCATCGCGGCCAGCAACCCGCTGACGAACATCGCCTTCAGTCCCAAATGATGTTCCAGTACCGCCCCCAGAATTGCGCCGATAAACATCCCGCTCCAGGGCACCAGTTGCACCCGCCAGCCACTGCGCCGTTCGCCAAGCATCCAGCGACCCAATCCACGGCCGAATCGCGACAACGCGCCAGTCACGTAAGTCAGCCCGACCGGTAAGCCATTCACTTCTTCGACCGCCGCGTTGAGCATGCCCATTGCAATGATCGCCGCCAGTAGCGCCGGCAATTGTGTGTCGAATGGCCAGACCGCTGCCGCGCACAGCAGGGTGGCGATACACAGCAGCAGCGGCAACGCCCGACGTCCGCCGAAACGTGCAACGACCACCCCCAAGGCATTCCCGACAATAAATGTTGCGACGAGGATCAACAGACGCACAGTCAACCCGACATCGCCATCGCTGATCGCCACGGCGAGTCGGGTGGTGTTGCCGCTCATGAACGAGACGAAGTCGCCGCTGGCCATAAAGCCAATGGCGTCGGTCATTCCGGCCAGCACCGAGAGGCTGGCCACCAGCGCCAGACCAATCCGCCCGCGCCACTTTTGTGTGTGCAGATGGCCGGGGCTGGCGCGGTGAGTCGAGGCGGATGGCAGCATGAGTGCGGTGTCCTTGGGCGACAGTTACGGTTCTATGCCATACAGATCGCAATACTCCAGCCAATCCATCCCGGCCATTTCCGCGACTTCACGGTGAACTTCCAGCCGCTGCGCCTGATACTCCTCAGGCGAGTCAGCCGTCAGTTGCAGGGTCAACTCCCAAGCAAACAGCCCGAGACTTTCCGCTTCGGCCTCAAACGCTTCATGCAGTCGCTCTTCACGATATTGCGCTTGAGTTTCGCCTTTGGCCTGGGCCAGCAACGGGTTGAGGTGATCGAGGCTTTCGCGCAGTTCGGGACGCGCGTCGAGAAATACTTTCAGGGCATGTTCATGTCGCTGGTCGGTAGGCGCCATGTGTTTTCCTTGTGAGGCTGATGACCTTAGGTTGCCGCAGCGGCCCGCGCGTGTCGCGCTATAAATGCAGTAAAGCAGAACGATTTCTGCTGCTGCGGTGATACAGTCCGCTTTTTTCTGAATGAGCGAATGCAATGCGAATTCTGATGGTAGCGCTGGCGGCAACGCTGCTGGCCGGTTGCGCAGGCTCGATGATGGACGATGCTCGCACCAAAGCCCCCTATAAAGTACTGACTTCGGACAAAGCCGAGAAAGTCGTCGCCCAGTGTGTGCAGTTCGGCTGGCAGGACGAGGCGGTGTTCGGCGTGGACGCGGCGGCGTATCTGGAACCGCGCAAATCGGGCGGGACGACGGTGTATACCCGGTCGGCTGAGTCGTTTGTCGACGTGATTACCGAGGCCTCGGGTACGACGTTGAATTACTACGCGCAGAAGGACGACTTTGTCGCCAAGCGCCGGTTGGCGGCGTTGGCGACCTGTCTCTGATCATCTGTTGAGGCGGCTGCCACCTTCGTCGGAACGCCGCCCGGAGCAGGCTCGCTCCCACATTTTGCAATGCGTTCCAATGTGGGAGCGAGCCTGCTGGCGAAGGGGTCGCAACATTCAACCAATCAGTCGCTTCTGGAAGAAATGCCGCTTATGCCCCAAGGGGTAATCCAGAATCTCTCCGCATTCGCTGAATCCAAGCTTCTTGTAAAACTCCGGAGCCTGGAAGGAGAAGGTGTCTAGCCAGATGCCAACGCAGTCTTTTTCCCGTGCCAGATCTTCCGCCCTCTGCATCAACTGCGAGCCGATACCTTTGCCGCGACCCTGTTCCGGCACGGCCAATAACTCAATGAACAGCCAACGATAGAACGTGTGGGCATACAAGCCGCCGAGGATCGCATCGTGTTCATCACGCACTAACAGAGCGATCGGCTCGAAGGTCGACGGTCCGGCTTTGGCAACGTTGTGCGCACGCAGCGGCGCGAGGATGGCTGTGCGTTCTTCTTCGGTCGGGTTTTGCGACAGCTCTATTCGCAAGTTCATGCAGGACTTCCTTGTGGTTTGAATCCGCAGCCTATCCTGCCCGACGCCTGTCTTCCAAGCCCTTCCTCAACGCGGTGGAACTGCCGCTCTCGCGTCGAGGTCTAGCCTTTACAGCGTCATTCCAGCACGCGGTTGATAAGGAACTCCCATGAATATTTTCGAAGCCCTTCGCGAAAGCCATGATCGTCAGCGCAGCTACGCCAAAACCCTGATCGAAACCAGCGGCGATACGCCGGAGCGGGTCGAAGCCTACAAACAGCTCAAGGCAGAGCTCCAGGCCCATGAAACTGCTGAAGAGCGCCACTTCTACATTCCGTTGATGGAGCTTGATGACGGTGTCGATCTGAGCCGCCATGCCATCGCTGAACACCATGAAATGGACGAGATGATGGAAGAGCTTGATGAGACCGAGATGTCCAGCCCGGCCTGGCTGGCCATCGCGAAAAAGCTTTCTGACAAGGTTCATCACCATCTCAAGGAAGAAGAGCAGAAGTTCTTCCAGATGGCCGGCAAGTTGCTCAACGAAAAACAGAAAGAACAACTCGCCGGGCAGTACGAAAAGGAGTTCAACGCACAGTTGCCATGAGTACTGAATGGCAGCTTTTGCAGCATTTGCGTGTAATCTTTTGACCACATCTCAGGTGGGCGTTGTCGTAGAAGACTGTATATATATCCAGTATTTGCGGTGTTTTTACGGTTCAAGGCTGCTGACTGCGACAAAACCGCCGATGGACAAAAAATCCGTCTCCGTTAGCTTGAAGGCCTCTCCTCGGAAAGGAGAGTTCTTAAATCAACGGAGTGAAAAACATGAATCAACCACAAGCACAAACCCAACTGCGACACGGTCGTGTCATATCCCCTGCAAGCCGCGGTGCGGTAGCGATCGAGCAAGGATTGCTCGGTGCCTGGCAGGTCAACGAAATGGAAGGCGGGAAGAACTTCCCGGCGCTGGCGGCGGGGCCATTTCCGGCGCCTTACCAGAGTGACTCGGACAGTGTCACGCCACCGGCCGATGGCCACATCCTCAGCGGCGGCAAGAGTGATGCCCGCGACTGTGTGAACTTCACCAATGATGAAATGAGCAAGAAACTCGCTCGTCCGTTCACCTGGCCGCTGCTCAATGTCACCCCGGGACAAACCCTCGAAATCAAATGGGAATACACCGCGCCGCACACCACCCGCGGCTACCGCTGGCTGATCACCAAGGATGGCTGGGACCCGAAACAACGCATCAGCCGCGCGCAATTGGAAGCGCAACCGTTTTTCGAGGACTTCTACACTCAGGTGCCTTATTACAGCTATCCGAATGAGCTGAAGGCCAAGGTCAATCACGCGGTGAAACTGCCAGCCAACAAGAAGGGCCATCACGTGATCGTGCTGATGTGGATCGTTGCCAACACCGGTAACGCCTTCTATCAGGCTTTCGACGTCGACTTCAAATAACGGCGATATGTCGTCAAACCCACACGTTCTGAAGGATTAGAACATGTCACAAATCGATTTCTCTTTAGTGCAAAGCGCGGCGAGCGATGCCGCTTCGCTGATGCCGAGCATTGCCGGTAAAAAGATCCTCATGGGCTTCTGGCACAACTGGCCTGCGGGTCCGAGCGATGGTTACCGCCAGGGTCGCTTCGCCAGCCTCTCGCTTGAGGAGGTGCCCAAGGAGTACAACGTGGTCGCGGTGGCCTTCATGAAGGGCAGCGGGATTCCGACCTTCAAGCCGTTCAACGTTTCCGATGCCGAGTTCCGCCGCCAGGTCGGCGTGCTCAACAGCCAGGGGCGAGCAGTGTTGATTTCCCTCGGCGGCGCCGATGCGCACATCGAATTGCGCAGTGGTCAGGAACAAGCGCTGGCCAATGAAATCATCCGTCTGGTGGAAACCTATGGTTTCGACGGGCTGGACATCGATCTTGAACAGAGCGCGATTGACTTCGCTGCCAACAAGACTGTTCTGCCAGCCGCACTGAAACTGGTCAAGGATCACTACGCAGGTCAGGGCAAGCACTTCATCATCAGCATGGCCCCGGAGTTTCCATACTTGACCAGCACCGGCAAATATGTGAGTTACCTGCAGGCACTGGAAGGCTACTACGATTTCATCGCCCCGCAGTTCTACAACCAGGGCGGTGACGGAGTCTGGGTGCCGGAGGCCAACAACGGCGCGGGTGCGTGGATTGCGCAGAACAACGATGCGCTGAAGGAGGATTTCCTCTTCTACCTGACTGAAAGTCTGGTGACCGGCACTCGCGGCTTCACGCGGATCCCGGCGGACAAGTTCGTGATCGGCCTGCCGGCCAACAACGATGCGGCTGCCACCGGTTATGTGATCGACAAAACCGTGGTCGGGAATGTCCTCAAGCGGCTAGCGATCAAGGGGCTGCCGATCAAAGGTCTGATGACCTGGTCGGTGAACTGGGACAACGGCACCAGCAAGGATGGCGTGCCGTACAACTGGGAGTTCAGTCGGCGTTATGGGCCGTTGCTTCATGGAGTGAGTTCCGCCGAGTCGGATGTCGATGACAAGCTTTCGCACATCGCTCGTTAGTTGCAAATAAAGAAGCCCGGTAGCGCTGCCGGGCTTTTTTTGTTTGCGCAATTATTCGACCATGGCGGCTTATTCAGGAAACAGGATCAAGCGTCATGTCCAACACAACCGAGCGGGTCAACATCGTCGACACTCAGGTGTTGTCCCATGACTGGTATCTGCTGAAGAAAATCACCTTCGACTATCACCGTAACAACGGCGAGTGGCAGCGTCAGACTCGTGAAGTCTATGACCGAGGCAACGGTGCAGCGATTTTGTTGTTCAACCGTGAACAGCGCACGGTGGTACTGACCCGGCAGTTCCGCTTGCCGGTGTTCGTCAATGGCCATGACGGATTGCTGATCGAGGTGGCTGCCGGGTTGCTTGAAGGCGCTGCGCCGGAGCAACGGATTCGCGATGAAGCCGAAGAGGAAACCGGCTATCGCGTACACGACGTGAAGAAGGTGTTCGAGGCGTACATGAGTCCCGGTTCGGTGACCGAAAAGCTGCATTTTTTCATTGCCGAATACGACGCGGCAGCGAAGGTCAGCGACGGTGGTGGTCTGGAAGAGGAGACCGAAGAACTGGAAGTGCTGGAGTGGCGATTCGACGAAGCGTTGGCAGCGTTTCAGCGCGGTGAGATCTGCGACGCCAAGACCATCATGCTGCTGCAGTATGCGGCGATGAATAACCTGTTCGGCGCTTGATTCAGAACAGCGCGCCGGTTTTGCCAATTTGCGACCACTGCCCACCCTCCAGGGTCAGCAAGCGCTCTTTCGCCTCGAGTCCACCGGCAAACCCGGTCAACTTTCCGGACGCGCCGATCACCCGATGACACGGCGCGACAATGGAAATCGGGTTGCGTCCGTTCGCAGCACCCACCGCCCGCACGGCGCTGGGGCTGCCAATCTGCTCGGCAATCTGGCTGTAAGTGCGTGTCTCGCCAAATGGAATGGTCAGCAACGCCACCCAGACCTTTTTCTGAAAGTCGGTGCCAGCGAAATCCAGTTCCAGATCAAAACAGTCCCGCGTCCCGGAAAAATATTCTTCAAGTTGTCGAGCCGTTCGAATCAGGATCGGGTTGTCGTGTCCCTCGGTCATCGGCCCGAGGCGCACCCGGTTCGGTTTGTCGTTTTCCCAGAGGATGGCTGCCAGTCGTAAGCCGTTCGCGACCAGCTTCAACTCGCCGACGGGCGAGGGCAGGGTGATGAACGTATAGGACATGACGGCAGACTCCGGATCAGGGCGGCAACAGTGCCCAGCATACTGCCTGATCGGGGAGGCGCAATACGCAAAGCCGACCATACTGCTTGGTGCTCTTGAAGCGTTCCTCCTCTGTTTTGCACAGACCCTGAAAACAACAAAAAAGAGATCGACTCATGAAGTACGAACCTTTGGCCAAATCGCTGATAGCGACCTCACTGGCACTCAGCTGTCTCATGGCTCACGCGGCGTCGGTGGCACCGGTTGCCGCGGAAAACGGCATGGTGGTCACCGCACAACATCTGGCCACGCATGTGGGTGTCGACGTATTGAAAAGTGGCGGTAACGCCGTCGATGCGGCGGTCGCCGTGGGTTACGCGCTGGCGGTGGTTTATCCCGCAGCCGGTAACCTCGGCGGTGGCGGCTTCATGACCATTCAACTGGCGGACGGACGCAAGACCTTCCTCGATTTCCGCGAAAAAGCGCCGCTGGCGGCCACCGCGAACATGTACCTCGACAAGGAAGGCAACGTCATTCCCGACCTGAGTACGCGCGGCCATTTGGCGGTGGGTGTGCCCGGCACGGTCTCAGGCATGGAACTGGCGCTGAGCAAATACGGGACCAAGCCGCGCAAGGAGATGATTGCCCCGGCGATCAAACTGGCGGAAGACGGCTTTGCGCTGGAGCAGGGTGACGTCGAGTTGCTGGAGTACGCCACCGACGTGTTCAAGAAGGACATGCGCGATTCCGGCTCGATCTTCCTGCACAACGGCGAACCGATGCAGGTCGGGCAGAAACTGGTGCAGAAGGATCTCGGCAAAACCCTGCGAACCATTTCCGATAAAGGCGCCGACGGCTTCTATAAAGGCTGGGTCGCGGATGCCATCGTCACCTCGAGTCAGGCCAACAAAGGCATCATCACCCAGGCCGACCTCGACAAATACAAGACCCGCGAACTGGCGCCAGTGGAGTGTGACTACCGTGGTTATCATGTGGTCTCGGCGCCACCGCCAAGCTCCGGCGGGGTGGTGATCTGCCAGATCATGAACATCCTCGAAGGCTATCCGATGAAGGATCTGGGCTTCCATTCGGCCCAAGGCATGCACTACCAGATCGAAGCGATGCGCCACGCCTATGTCGATCGCAACAGCTACCTCGGCGATCCGGATTTCGTCAAAAATCCGATCGAGCACCTGCTGGACAAGAACTACGCGACCAAACTGCGCGATGCCATCCAGCCGCAAAAGGCCGGCGTGTCGGCTGAGCTCAAGCCTGGTGTAGCGCCTCATGAAGGCAGCAACACCACCCACTATTCGATCGTCGACAAGTGGGGCAATGCGGTGTCGGTCACCTACACCCTCAACGACTGGTTCGGCGCGGGCGTGATGGCGAGCAAAACCGGGGTGATCCTCAACGACGAAATGGACGACTTCACCTCCAAGGTCGGCGTGCCGAACATGTACGGTCTGGTGCAGGGCGAAGCCAATGCCATTGCTCCGGGCAAGGCACCGTTGTCATCGATGAGCCCAACCATCGTCACCAAGGACGGCAAAGTGGTAATGGTGGTCGGTACTCCGGGCGGCAGCCGTATCATCACGGCGACGTTGCTGACCATGCTCAACGTCATTGACTACGGCATGGGCCTGCAGGAGGCGGTCGATGCGCCACGCTTCCATCAGCAGTGGATGCCGGAGGAAACCAACCTCGAGGACTTCGCCGCCAGCCCCGATACGCGCAAGATTCTCGAGAGCTGGGGCCACAAGTTCGCCGGCCCGCAGGACGCCAACCACATCGCCGCGATTCTGGTGGGGGCACCTTCGCTGGGCGGTAAGCCCGTTGGCAAAAACCGTTTCTACGGCGCCAATGATCCGCGCCGCAACACCGGCTTGTCACTGGGTTACTGAGGGGCGTAAAAAAGGGGCGGGCTTACGTCCGCCCCTGTCTCAAGGACTGATCAAGGAAGGCTCATCATGACCACCGCATTACTGATCATCGACGTCCAGCGCGCTCTCTGCTCGGGCGAATACCAGTGCCATGACATTCACCGGGTGATCGACACCATCAACGGTCTCAGCGTCCGGGCGCGCAAGGCAGGTGTGCCAGTGGTGCTGATCCAGCATGAAGAAAAGGACAGCCCGTTGGCCCAGGGTGCCGAAGGCTGGCAACTGGCCGAAGGGCTTGAGACATCGCCCAAAGACCTGCGCGTACGCAAAACCACCCCGGACTCGTTCTACCAGACTGACTTGCGCAAACTGCTGCCGAGCGAAGATTTCGAAAAACTGGTCATCTGCGGTTTGCAAACCGATTACTGCGTCAATGCCACCGTGCGCCAGGCCCATCAACTGGGTTATGACGTAGTGCTTGTGGCCGACGCGCATTCCACTGTCGACAACGGCAACATGAGCGCCGAAGACATCATCGCCGAACACAACAAGGATCTGGCGCATCTGACTGGCTCCGTGGCGCGTATCGACGTCAAACCCGCCGCCGACATCACGTTCTGACAACCCACGCAAAACCTGTAGGAGTGAGCCTGCTCGCGATAGCAGTGTGTCAGTTGGCGTAGAATCGTCTGACTGGACGCTATCGCGAGCAGGCTCACTCCTACAGTGGGGATTTCCGCTGGCAGCACTGGCATACTGCGCGCCGTCCGAAGAATGGAATCTCTCGATGTTCGCGATCTCCCTGCGTCACGCCGTGCTGCTGACGTCCCTTGCGTTTGCCGCTGTCACCCAGGCCAGCAGTTTCGATTGCGCCACGGCCAACAGCAAAACTGAAAAAGCCATTTGTGGTGACCCGCAGATTTCGCTGCTCGACGAGAAGCTGGGCAAGCTGTGGCATTCGACATTGGCTAATGTCCCCGATGCCCAAGCCCTCAAGACTGACCAGCGGCAGTGGCTGAAAAATCGCAACGCCTGTGGTGAGCAGACGGCCTGTTTGCGCCGCCAGTACCTGATGCGCCTGACCGAACTTGAACACGCCACTCAGCCCTTCAGTTGGGACGCGACCTGGCAGCTTGTTCCGCCGGGGACTTCAACCTCGGCGACGGTGATAACCCAGCGCCGCGATGCTACGCACATCAGCATCGACATTACGGCAGCTGAGGGCGCCAACTCCGGTGATCTGGATGGCATCGCCACACTCAAGGACGGTAAGGCCGTTTATTCGGAAGACGAGTGCACCCTGTTGTTCACTCCCATCAACGGTGTGCTGGAAATTTCGCACGTGGGTGCAGGCGGATATTGCAGTGCCGGATTGGGCGTCTATTACACCGGCCGTTTTGTCGCCTCGCAGCAACCGCTGGCGCTGGATTACGACATGCTCAGCCTGGGCTTGGCTCAAACTCCGGAAGAGAACCAGGCACTGCACACGTTGCTCAAGACTGATTATCAGACGCTGGTGGAAAAGTCCGGCTCGTTGATGACCGCTGAGCCTTCCGCTGATGTGCCGGGCAGTCAGGTCTGGGAGATGTGGATGCGCGGCCTCGGCGGTACCGGCGTCGTGATGCGGTCAACCGCTGGGCATTTCTGGGTGCTGCTGGTGACCTACGACAGTACCGGCCACTCGCATCTGCGCTATTACACCAACGCTGCGAAATGGAAAAAACGTCTACCCGACGCCTTGCACGACTGGAACGAGCGCATGAAAGATCATCTGGAACTCCCCGTAGACTTCATGCCCTGATCTGCGCAGCACTCCTCCATCACGTCGCAAACAAAACCCCACGAATCTCGCCCACCCGCGGCGCCATCACCACGCCCTCCAGCACCATGCGCGTGATCGTCTGCGCCGCCGTTTGATAATCCTCATCCTGCGGCACTTCGCGCCCCATGATCCGGCCCATCTGCCAGCCGATATTGGTGTACGTGCGCGTTGCCGACCAGATGAACAGCATCAAATGCTCAGGATCCACCGGCGCGAGCAAACCGCGCTCGATCCAGCTGCGCAGGCATTCAACATTGCGCCGTGCTTCGGCCTGCAACAGATCGCGGCACTCATCCGGCAACTGTCGAGCACCGAGCAGCAACTCGCCACTGAACACCTTGGCAATCGCCGGATGCTCGCGGGCAATCCGGATCCGTGCGGCGACGTAGGCGCGTAGCCCCGTTAGCGGGTCATCGCTTTCACGCAGCACTGCCGAGGCTTCCAGCAGCGGTTCGACAAAACCCAGCAGCACTTTGCCGTAGAGGTTTTCCTTGGTCTGGAAGTAGTAATACAGATTGGCCTTGGGCACGCCGGCACGCGCCGCGATATCGCGGGTCTGGGTGGCGTCGAAGCCGTTGGCGGCAAATTCTTCGCTGGCGGCGGCGAGGATCAATTGCTCGTTGCGGACGCGGATGGCGCTCATGGACACACAGGTTGGCTGGATGGCATGGAAAGGCTCTGGCGATTTCGGTTTCGCAATATACAAAACTATACAGCGGTGAGGCCAGCACACTTGAAGGGCAGCGCTATGCTGTTTCGATCATTGATTGGAAATGGAGTGAAGACATGACCCTTCAGGCAATGCGGGCCGACTCGACACACCTCGATGCGGTGGCGCAGTTATTCGACGCTTATCGCGGGTTCTACCAGCAGCCGTCGAACCTTGAACAATCGCGAGCTTTCATCGCCGAGCGCATGGCCGGCGATGAATCAGCGATTTTTCTCGCGCAGGATGAACACGGCGAAGCGCTGGGTTTCGTGCAGTTGTATCCGACGTTTTCGTCCATCGATGCCCACCGCACCTGGCTGCTCAGCGATCTGTTCACCGCACCCGCCGCCCGTGGGCGCGGGGTTGGCCGACTGTTGATGAACATTGCGCGGGATTTTGCATTGGAGACCGGCGCCAAAGGACTGATGCTCGAAACCGCAACCGACAACTTCACCGCGCAGGGGCTGTATGAATCATTGGGTTATGTCCGCGATACGGGTTACTACACCTATTTGCTCGACTTGCGTCAGGGCTGAACGGCCGCCATCAGCATTTGCTCGATCTGCGCCAATTCCCAGGTACTGAGCAAACTCACCGGATCGGTGCCGTAACGCTGCCAGCTCTCCAGCGCACCTTCTTGCCCATCGTCGCTGCGGGCAAATTCACAGTGGTGTAACCGCCCACCTTCAACATCCAGCAGCAGGCGCCAGCCCTCGATATCGACCGCGACTAGTCCGGCTGCGGTGGGCACATCGCAGATGTTGAAAGCGAGCACACCCAGCGCCGCTTCACGCAAACGCTGGCACACCTGGCGGGCGCTTAGAAATGCAGACATGTTCGACTCAACGGTTACAGGAGCGCGTCAGCATAAAGCCCGAACCCACAAGTGTCAGCGTTCACTGGCCCGATCCGCGACAATTCCGTAACATCCGCAACCCTCTTTTTCTCGAACACTTGCAGCCGCGCTCAGTGGCTGCTCGATAGGTAAGCCATGAAACCGATTCGTCTGCGCGCCGATGTCCTGGCCGGACTCACCACCTCGTTTGCCCTGTTGCCCGAATGCATTGCGTTCGCGCTGGTGGCGCACCTCAATCCACTGATGGGTCTGTATGGCGCCTTCATCATTTGTACACTGACGGCGTTGTTCGGCGGCCGGCCGGGTATGGTCTCCGGCGCGGCGGGTTCGATGGCCGTGGTCATCGTCGCGCTGGTGGTGCAGCACGGCGTGCAGTATTTGCTGGCGACGGTGTTGCTCGGCGGTCTGATCATGATGGCGTTCGGGCTGTTGCGCCTGGGCAAACTGGTGCGCATGGTGCCGCATCCGGTGATGCTCGGCTTCGTCAACGGGCTGGCGATCATCATTGCGCTGGCGCAACTGGAGCACTTCAAGAGCGGTGAGGACTGGCTCAGCGGTACGCCGTTGTACCTGATGACCGGGCTGGTGCTGCTGACCATGGCCATCGTCTACATTCTGCCGCGTCTGACAAAAACGGTGCCGCCGGCACTGGTGGCGATCCTCGGCGTCGGTCTGCTGGTCTACCTGTTCGGCCTGCCGACCCGCACCCTCGGTGACATGGCGCACATTGCCGGTGGCTTGCCGACTTTCGCTTTGCCGGACATCCCGTGGAATGTCGAAACCCTGCGCATCATTGCGCCTTACGCGATTTTGATGGCGCTGGTCGGTTTGCTGGAAACCCTGCTGACGTTGAACCTGACCGACGAAATCACCGAAACCCGTGGCTTTCCGGATCGCGAGTGCGTGGCGCTTGGTGCGGCGAATATGGTCTCGGGTGCGTTCGGCGGTATGGGCGGTTGCGCGATGATCGGTCAGACGGTGATCAATCTTAGCTCCGGTGGGCGCGGGCGTTTGTCCGGTGTGGTCGCGGGCGTGCTGATTCTGTTGTTCATTCTGTTTCTGTCGCCGCTGATCGAGCGTATTCCGCTGGCGGCGCTGGTGGGTGTGATGTTTGTGGTGTCGCAGCAGACTTTTGCCTGGGCGTCGTTGCGGGTGGTGAACAAAGTGCCGCTTAACGATGTGCTGGTGATCATTGCTGTGACCACTATCACGGTGTTCACTGATCTGGCTACCGCCGTGCTCTGCGGCATCATTATCGCTGCGCTTAACTTTGCCTGGCAGCAGGCCCGTGAGCTGTATGCCGATGAGCATCTGGAGGCTGACGGCAGTAAGCTTTATCGTTTGCATGGCACGTTGTTTTTTGCTTCGACTACGCCGTTTCTCAATCAGTTTGATCCGGCTAATGATCCGGCTCGGGTCACTTTGGATTGTCGGCATTTGAGTTTTGTTGATTATTCGGCGATTGCTGCTTTGAAGACTCTGCGGGAGCGTTATGCCAAGGCGGGGAAGCATTTGCAGGTGTTTCATTTGTCTGAGCGGTGCAAGAAGTTGCTGAAGCGGGCGGGGGAGGAGCATCACTGATCAGCCGTGGGCGTTGGCTATGGTTGTCTGGATTACGGAGTACATATCCGTTGCTGCGGTAACGGCGGCTTAGGGTTCCGCCCTTACGGCGGGTCACTTTTTCCAGACGCCGAAAAAGTAACCAAAAAGGCTTGCTCCTACGTGCGGCCCGCTCGCTGGGGCTCGGGGTTCCTTCGCTCCGGGATCCCTCCGGGCGCAGCGCCTACGGTTTGCTTCGCTGCACCTCCTCTCGCTGTGTTTGGCTGCGCCAAACGGTCGCTGCGCTCCCACCCCCGGATGAATCCCTCCACTCAGCCTTCCGACGTCGCCCGTGGATCAAGATCAAGAGCAGGCGAGCTGACACTCGGCCTATTGAGTGGTTAGAAGCGATGCGGTGCGAGGTGGGTACTGCTTTTGCTTTTCTGTGGGAGCGAGCCTGCTCGCGAAGGCGGCCTGCCAGCCGACCAATCTCTTGCTGATGTACCCGATCCAACTGTAGGAGTGAGCCTGCTCGCGATAGCGGTGTGTCACTCAAAGATGCTTTGAATGACACACCGCTATCGCGAGCAGGTCAGCTCCCACAGGTTTTGTGTGGCCGGATTCAGATGGCCGGGAAGTCGATATCGGTCAGCGCCGCGTTGTTCAGGTAGTTGGTCAGGCTCTGCACGGCCACCAGTGCAATCACTTCAATGATCTTCACGTCGTCGATGCCGGCAGTGCGGGCGGCGGCGATCTGTTCGTCAGTCAAATGGCCGCGGCTTTCGGTCAGCTGACGGGCGAGGGTGGCGTAGGCGTTGAGTTCGCCTTGGCGGGCGGCGACGATGTCTTGCGCCGAGAGCCCGGCCTTGCCGGCAAACAAGGTGTGGGCCGCCAGGCAGTAGTCGCAACCATTGACCTGTGAGGTGGCGAGGTACACCGCTTCTTTTTCCTGGGCACTCAGCGAGGTTTTGCCGAGGATCGCCGAGGCTTGTACGTAGGTTTCGAGGGCCACCGGTGCTTTGGCCAGGGTGGTGAAGACGTTGGGCAGGAAACCGATTTTCTTTTTCACGCCTTCCAGCACTGGGCGGCTGGCGTCGGTGGCGGTTTCGAGGCTGATAGCGTGGATGCGGCTCATGGTGATTCTCCGAGAGTCCGGTGCGAAGTGCGCCGGGCATGGAGGTCATGTTATTGAGTGAGGCTGGTGGATTGGCGGCAAATCGTCGAGGATATGCGGCAGATCGTCCAGATATGTTCTTGGAGTCGTCCATGGATCGCCTTTCAACATTGCTCAGCCATTTCGGCGTGTCTGCCGGGACTTTTCACAGTGGCGCGTTTTGCGGCGTCGCGGTTCATGAAAATGAACCGGTCGGCCATGTGCATTTGTTGCAGGCCGGTGAGTTGCTGCTCAAACCGGGCAGCGAACGCGAGATCCGCCTCAGTGAGCCGTCGCTGATCTTCTTCCCCCGACCCTTTGCCCATCGCATGTTCGCCGACGAGGCGATGGACACCCAAGTAGTCTGCGCAACGTTGACGTTTGATGGCGGTTCCGGCAATGCACTGGCGGCGGCGCTGCCGGATTATCTGGTGCTGAAACTGACGGACATCCCGGAGCTGGGCAACACCGTGGAATGGCTGTTCAAGGAAGCGTTCGAAGGTCATTGCGGGCGCGTGGCGGTGATGGATCGCCTGTTCGAATTGCTGGTGATTCTGCTGTTACGGCATTTGATCAGCAGTCGCGAGCAGCAACCGGGGATGATCGCCGGACTGGCTGATCCACGTCTGTCGCGTGCCTTGAATCTGATGCACGAGCAACCGCAAAAGCCCTGGAGCGTGGCGGATCTGGCTTCGGTCGCCAATCTGTCCCGCGCCGGTTTTGCCGAGCAGTTTCGCCGCGTTGTCGGGCAGACACCGGCCGATTATCTGCTGAGCTGGCGCGTCAGTCTGGCGCAGAAACGTTTGCGTGAAGGCAAACCGATTGCGCTGATCGCCGAGGAGGTCGGTTATGAAAGTCCTTCGGCGCTGGCCCGGGCGTTTCGGCGCAAGACCGGGCTCAGTCCGCGGGAGTGGAAGGCGGGGGCCTGAAAGTCATTTGGCGAATTTCTTCGCCCCGGCCACACACAGAATCACGCCCAACGTCACGGCGAGCATGCCAAGGCTGACCTGTTCATGCAGCAGCGTCGCCGCCAGCGCCAAGCCGAAAAACGGTTGCAGTAATTGCAACTGACCGACCGCTGCAATCCCGCCCTGAGCCAGGCCGCGATACCAGAACACAAAGCCGATCAGCATGCTGAACAGCGACACATAGCCCAGACACAGCCACGCCGACAGGCTGATCGTGTTGAACGAGGCGGGCGCCAGCCAAAGACTCAAAACCGCCATCACCGGTAGCGACAGCACCAGAGCCCAGCAAATCACCTGCCAGCCGCCGAGGATTCGCGACAACTTCGCGCCTTCGGCATAGCCGAGGCCGCAAGCGAGAATGGCAGCGAGCATCAATAGGTCACCGGTGGGCGAGGCCGTCAGCCCTTGCGCGAGGGCGAAGCCGACCACCAGCGCGCTGCCGAGAATTGAGAACATCCAGAACACCGGTCGCGGCCGCTCACCGCCGCGCAGCACGGCAAAAATCGCTGTGGCCAGTGGCAGCAATCCGACAAACACAATCGAGTGCGCCGACGTCACGTGTTGCAGCGCCAGGGCGGTCAGCAGCGGGAAACCGAGCACCACGCCCATCGCGACGATAAACAGCCCCAGCCACTGATTACGCGCCGGGCGCCGTTCGCGAAACAACCACAGCAGCGCCACCGCCAATACCCCGGCGATCGCGGCGCGGACCACGGTGAGAAACACCGGATCGAACTCCAGCACCGCCAAGCGCGTGGCGGGCAGCGAGCCGCTGAAGATGATCACCCCGATAAAACCATTGATCCAGCCGCTGGTTTTTTCCACTGCCGGGGTCGTCAGATTCGAGGTTCGTTCCATAGCAGATCACGCTCAGAAGTGGGTTGCGTTGCCGTGATGCTAGAGCCGAGAATCAGCACAATCAAAGAATTGTCATGGATACATCCGGCATGCCACGTTCGCGCTACAAGACCATCGTCGATGCCTATGCTGCCGACATTCGTTCGGGGCAGTTGCCGCCGGGTACGCGGTTGCCAACTCACCGGCAACTGGCTGCTGAGGAAGGGCTGGCGCTGGTCACGGCTTCGCGGGTGTACGCGGAGCTGGAGGCCATGGGACTGATCAGCGGCGAAACCGGGCGTGGCACGTTTGTCCGCGAAACCTCGCTGTCGCCGGGGCAGGGCATCGATCAGAAAAACGTGGCGGTCGGCATGATCGACCTCAATTTCAATTACCCGTCATTGCCCGGTCAGGCCGATTTGTTGCGCAACGCGTTGCGCCAATTGGCGTTGTCGGGCGACCTGGAAGCGTTGTTGCGTTATCAACCGCACGCCGGCCGTGCCCACGAGCGCGCGTCGGTCGCCCGGCATCTGCTGACGCGCGGCGTGCGGGTCGAGACCGAGCAGGTACTGATCGTCAACGGCGCCCAGCAAGGCCTGGCGGTGACGCTGATGGCGCTGCTCAAACCCGGCGATGTGATTGCTGCCGACGCGCTGACCTATTCCGGCTTCAAAGTGCTGGCCGAAGCGCTGCATCTGGAAGTCGTGGCGATTCCGTTCAGTGATCAGGGGCCGGATCTCGCAGCGCTGGACAAACTCTGCCGCAGCCGCTCGGTGCGTGCCGTGTACAGCATGCCGACGCTGCACAATCCGCTGGGTTGGGTGATGCCCTTGACGCAACGGGAGCAGTTGGTGGCGATTGCCCGTCGGCATGATCTGACGATCATCGAAGACGCGGCCTACGCATTTCTGGTGGAAAACCCACCGCGTACGCTGATCGATCTGGCACCGGAGCGCACGGTGTACGTCTCGGGCCTGTCGAAAAACATCGCCACAGGCCTGCGCGTTGGTTTCATCGCTGCACCGACAGACGTGGTGCCAGCACTTGAACGCATCATCCGCGCCACCACCTGGAACACGCCGGGCGTCATGACCGCCATCGCCTGTGGCTGGCTCGACGACGGCACAGTGACGTTGCTCGAGGAGCAGAAACGCAAAGATGCCAAGGCGCGGCAGGCGCTGGCGGCCGAAGTGTTGAAAGGATTGCCCAGTGTTGGCCATCCGGCGTCGTATTTCCTGTGGCTACCGTTGCCGGAGGATGTGCGCGCCGACCAGATTGTCGTCGAGTTGATGCACGAGCAGATTTCCGTCACCACGGCGGAGCCGTTTTCGGTGTCGGGCCATGCGCCGCATGCGATTCGTCTGGCGCTGGGTTCGGTAGAGATGGATGTGTTGCGTCAGGCGTTGATCAAAATCAGCAGGATCATTGGCGCTTACCGGTAAAAACAAAATGCTACCCTTGCGCCGCACGATGCAGACCGACCCGGAACCCTCGATGAAAAACACCGCTGCACTGTCACTCGCCGTGATTCTTGGCACCAGCCTGTTCAGTCCATTCAGCCATGCTGCAGGCGACCCCGAAGCCGGCGCGAAAATCTTCCCGCGTCTGTGCGGCGGTTGCCATCAGGTCGGCGAATCGGCCCGTCCGGGATTCGGCCCACAACTCAATGGCATCATTGGCCGGGCTGCCGGGACGTCAGCCAACTACGTGTATTCCGATGCGATGAAGAACTCGGGAGTGACCTGGGATCGCGAAACGCTGATCGCGTATCTGAAGGATCCGAAAGGTGTAGTGCCCGGTACGCGGATGATTTTCTGGGGGCTGAGCGACGAAGAAAAACTTGATAACTTGTTGGTGTACCTTCAGGAGTTCTCGGGATAAAAAATGAAAAACGCGCGGTGCGCGTTTTTAGGTGAGGACATTCGTTATTCCTCCATTAAGGTTTCTTTAAAAGTGGCAGGCGATTGGATGTCTAGCTCTCTGGCGTCAAATTCTCGCTTTAGAATCATCGAGAGCCTGGACTGACTATTTGCTTTGAATACGGCATGGCATGCATTATCAAAATTTGCACTTGCATATCGAAGTGCACGATGTTTGCTGGTTCTGATTCCGCGAAAGTGAAACTCAACAAAGTCTCGAAGTTTATCTCCACTCAGCGTTTCGATTATTCTTTTATATTGTTCAATGGTGGAGCGTTCTAATGAATGCTCTTCGGTGTCGCTCACGCCTTTACTTCTGATGTTTAGTATGGCTTGTTCCAGGCAGAGTGGTTCGCGAAGAGGTTGTGTTAGATGTTCTTTGGCCTCAATTAATCTTGGATGAAGTCTTCCTGATTCGAAGTATTGAAGTCTATGAGCCCCGTCTGGGTCAAGTTCCAGGTTTTCTATCCATTTGTCAATCAATGATTTCGCAATGTTGGGTAACCCAGTTTCTTCAAAGCATTTGGAGATGGAAGAAATGTTTGCAGCCTCTACTTCATAAACGATTGGTTCAAGAAACTCATGGAATTTTTTCGCTGTTTCTTGGGAAAAGGCGGGATCCCATTTATGATCAGTCAGGAATTTTTCGATTGTTTCATTATCTAGGTTTTTCTTGAGGTTTTTTTTGCGCGGCTCTAAATATTTTCTTATTTCGTTTTGGTTTATTGATCCTGTTTTTAGATAAGCAATAACAATGCTGACAAATTGGTCCCGACTGAATTTTATTGCATTGATGGTTGTGATCCACTCTGTTTGCTGTGCAGATGGACTGTCGTTTGCGCCGTTTTGGCTATATTTGATCAAGTAGTCTAGCGTCAGTCCGTTTTTTACGCCTCCATAATGTGCTGCTGATAACAGCACCATCGAGGGCATGATGTTGTTGTATATTTTTGGATTAAGCCCTGGATGTTCAGTTAGTACTTTTGAAATTGTTTTCAGAACTCTTTTTATAATCCGAATATTCGTGATTTCGAGATCTATTATCGTTTTTTTGGTTGATTCCAAGTGGCTGGCAGTTTCGCCTGATGAAGCAATTTCAAATGCCTCCTTTGGTGATGGGGTCAATATGATTTCGGTGTCTATAACTTTTTCATGAAGTTTTTGCCAGGTTTCGTTATCTTCAATCTTGTCTGTGTTTAAAAGTAGCAGGAAGCGTGCGCTGTGCTTTTCCGAGTACTCATTTATGAAGCCAAGAAGCTCATTTATATCAAATGATTTGTTCTTGCGTTCGATGTCGTCAATAGCGATGATTCGTGAGCTAAGTAGTTTTGGGAGTCCAAGTAGAGCGATGTCATCTAGCGAGATCCCTAGGAATTTGTTTGCGGCCCCTTTCGCTGCACTCGCACTACCGTTTAAGAAGCCATCTACCAGTTTTTTATCGGTAGCACTAACTGCTTGAATGAGTCGTTTTTTTAGATCTAGAATGGATGTCAGTCCAAAAGCAGATACGGTTAGGGTTCTTTTTGTAACCTTACTCGTGTCGAACTGTTGCCATAAATGGGTTTTGCCAGTACCCCAAGCTCCTGTCAGGGCAACTACTTTATTGGTGTTGTCATTTAATGCTAGTTGTAAGGCTTGTCGGCTTTCTTCGAAAGCGCTAGCGGGTTCCATTAGTGTGCTACTCCTTGATATATATGTGTGTGCTGGTTTTTAGCTAAATTGGTTGGGGTTTTAGTGTAAAGGCGTATTGGTCGAAGTTGAGATAAACGCCTGATCAGGCTTAGGTTAATTGAGCTTTTCTTTTTGCTCAACCTGCCTCGAAAACCAAGTGACTATCGAATTGCACGCCGGATGCGATCCCGCCGCAGGCTGCAAACACAACGAATAAACCCCACCCGTCCTCAACGGCTCGCCAAACGGCACCACCAACACCCCACGCTCGATCGACTCTGCCGCCAGCGTCATGTCCGTCACTGCCACGCCCAAACCTCGCGCCGCCGCATCCAATGCCAGCTCATCAAGGTTGAATGGAATGTGCCGGTAATCCTCCAGCGGCTTTCCCTCATTCGCCGCCAGCCATTCAATCCACGCCTGACGATCGGCTGAGCGATGCAGTAACGCAAAGCGCAGTAACTCGTCGACCGAGCGCGGCGCCCCGGCGAGGGTGGGGGAGCACACTGGCACCAGCGCTTCTTCGAACAGCGTCAGGCAATCCGGATCGTTCGTCGGCTGCGGCAGATAAAGAATGTAGGCGTCACTGTCATTGCCCGGCTCAACCACTTCAGTGGCGACGGTTTCTATCGCCAGCGACACCTCGGGATGGCGCAGATAGAAGTCGCTGAGTTTCGGCAGCAACCAGCGCACCGCCAGCGACACATGCATTCGGATGCGGAAGGGGCGTTGCTGCGGGGCGAGACGTTCTTCGAGGGTCTTCAATTGTTCAAGGATGCTGCGGGCGCTGGCCAACACCTGTTCGCCTTCTGCGGTCAGGCTCAGGCTGCGGCTGCTGCGGATGAACAGTGCAACATTGAAGTGGCTTTCCAGTTGCTGGACCTGTCGGCTCACCGCGCTTTGCGTCAGGCACAGCGTTTGCGCAGCGCGGGTGAAGCTGCCGCAACGGGCGACTTCAACGAGTGCTTGCAGTGCTTGTAGCGAAGGGACGTGGCGAATTTTATCCATGCGTTTTCTGAATGGCTCGATGATTTTATAGCGTTGGTCAGTCTATTGAAGACCTTATAGATTCTGGTTCTGGCGATGATCTTCTCAAGTCGTGCATGCGATTCACGCATGATGGCCGTTCAGAAGCAAGCCGCAGAACGACAGTCGAATGAGGTGAGGCATGGAAAACGTATGTGGCTGGCTCGCGCAGGCCGGCAGTTCGCCGGAGCGCGGTCGATTGAGCGGGGCGCAAAAAGCCGATTGGCTGGTGATTGGCGCGGGGATCACCGGACTCAGTGCCGCACATGCCCTTGCCGATCTGCACCCGCAGGCGCGCATCGTCGTGGTCGATCGACAGCGTGCGGCGCACGGCGCTTCGGCACGCAATTCGGGATTCGTCGTGGCCCATGAGCATCCGGCGCACAGCGAGTTGGTCGGTGCGCCGGGTTTTGCCGGGTTTGAAGTCGACACGACGATTTCCCGCGCAGCCAGCGAAGAGGTCCGGCAACGAATCGCCCGCCATGGCATCGACTGCGATTTTCGCGACAGCGGGTATTACTTTGCCGTCAACGACCGCGCCAAACTCGAGCATGTCGACGCCAAACTGGCCACCCTGCGTGCCCTCGGCGCTCGCGCGGAGTTTGTCCAAGGCACGGCGCTGGCGCAAAAGCTCGGCACACGTCACTACGCGGCGGCGATCTGGTGTGGCAACGGCAATGCCCTGTTGCAACCGGCCAGGTATGTGAAAGGTTTGCTCAATGCCTTGCCGGGCAATATCACGGTTTACGAAAACACTGATATCACCGGATTGGAGCGACTTGCGCAGGGACGACTGCGGGCCAACGCTGCGCAAGGCAGCATCGAAGCCAAGCGGATTCTGGTGTGCCTCAACGCTTTTATTCCTCGGGTCGGGATCGCCGACAGCGCGACATTCCCGATGGAACTCAGCGCCAGCCTCACGCGGCCGTTGACCGCTGACGAGTTCAACGCCATCGGTGCAGTTGAGCCTTGGGGCGTGCTATCGACGCGACCGCTGGGCGCCACGGTTCGGTTGACCCCGGATCGCCGCGTGATGATCCGCAACACCGCGGAATACCGCAGGCGCGATCTCTCCAACAGTGAACTCGCGTTGCGTCGCCAGCAGCATGTGCGCGGCCTGCAGCGGCGTTTTCCGTTTCTTGGCGAGCAAGACATTCAGTACACCTGGACCGGCCACTTGAGTGCCAGCCGCAGCGGTCAGGCGTTTTTTCAGCGGGTTGAAGAGGGCGTCTTCGCCGTGGCCGGTTGCAATGGTTCGGGGGTGGCGCGCGGAACGTTATGGGGGCGATTGCTCGCGGAACTGGCCTCGGGTGTCGACTCGCCGCTGCTGCAATCAGTGATGCAGCGCGCTGAACCCGGCTGGCTGCCGCCGCGTCCGTTTTTCGACATCGGTGCCATGCTTCGCATGCGCATGGAGGCGGTCAGGGCCAGAACAGAAATCTGAAACTCCGCCTATCGCACAACAACAAAAGCCACTCAATACAGGTGACAAACCATGCGCATCCACCCACTTTCCCTGGCCGTCGTCGTCGCGGCTGCGTCGACCTCAGCCCTCGCCGACGAAACCGTGAACATCTCCAACTGGAACAGCTACATCGCCCCGGATACCCTGGCGAGTTTCACCCAGACCACCGGCATCAAAACCACCTACGATATTCACGACAGTAACGAAGTGCTGGAATCGAAATTGATGACCGGCAACACCGGTTATGACGTGGTCAGTCCGTCGAACCACTTTCTGTCGCGTCTGATCAAGGCCGGTGCAATCCAGAAACTCGACAGAGCGCAACTGCCGAACTGGAAAAACCTCGACCCGGTCCTGATGCAGAAAGTGCAAGTCAATGACCCCGGCAACCAGTACGGCTATCCGTATATGTGGGGTACCGCCGGCATCGGTTACAACGTCGAAAAGATCAAGGCGATTTTCGGCAATACCGATGTCACCCGTTCATGGAAGCTGTTGTTTGATGAAGACAACATCAAGAAACTCAGCCAGTGCGGCGTAGCGTTCATCGATAACCCGACACAGGTGTTGCCGATTACCCTCAACTATTTGGGCCTGCCGCCGCACAGCCACGAGCCTGAAGACTACAAAAAGGCCGAGCAGGCCTTGTTGAAGATTCGCCCGTACATTCAGTACTTCCACGCCTCGAAATACATCAGTGATCTGGCCAACGGCAACGTCTGCGTGGTGATCGGATTCAACGGTGACATCGTTCAGGCTGCGGCCAGCGCCAAGGAAGCCAACAATGGCATCGACATCGCGTATTCGATCCCGGATGAAGGCACGACACTGTGGTTCGACATGCTGGTCATGCCGAAGAACGCACCCCACTCAAAGAACGGCTACGCCTACATGAACTACCTGCTTGAGCCGAAAGTGATTGCCAACATCAGCAACAGCATTCATTACGCCAACCCGAATGCTGCCGCCGGTGAATTTCTCAACCCCGACGTGAAGCAGGATTCGGCAATCTACCCGCCGAAAAGCGTTATGGAGAAGTTGTTCACGGTGGAGGAACTACCGGCGAAGATTGCGCGACTGACGACGCGCTTGTGGACGAAGTTGAAGACCAATACCTGAGTTCTCGATCATGAATATCAGGCCAGGCGTGAACGCCTGGCCTTGATTGCGATTCAAGTATTGGCGTGTTCGGGCGATATGCCTGACACCCTGGTCTCATATTGAAAAACGACATGAAAAAGTTATTCGGCGTTGTTGCTGCTTTAGTGTTGCTGACGGGTTGCGTGACCAAAGATCTCAGCGTTGAAGACCGCCAGCAGATCAAGACCGTGAAAGTGCTGCCGGTGTTTGTAGCCGTCGACAACTTTCAGTACACCAGCATGACGCAGGCCTGGGGAGCCGGCTTGGGCGCAGGAGCCGGCGCAGCGGCGGGCATGGCCTCCGGTGCTTCGACCATTGGCGCCGGTGCGTTGACGGGGGCGGGCTCCGTAGCAGGGACGAAAGCGGCGGACGTGGCCACCGGAGATATCACTCTGGCGATTCGCAACAACATGAAGGCCCATGACATTGACCTGAGCAAGTTGATTCGGCAAAGCTTTGAAAAACGTGTGCAGCAGGAGCATCTGTTTACCGTGGTGGGTGACGATGAGCGAGCCGATGCCGAGGTCGAAATCCTCGTATCGCAATGGGGTCTTTGCCTCAAGAACTACAGCACCGTGTTGTATCCCGTTATCGGCGCCACAGCTCAAATCAAGCGCAACGGCTCCGCGGTGTGGCGCAATTTCGACACCATTTCCGTATCCAACGATGCCAACACCATCGCTTATACCCCGGAGCAGTACGCCACGGATCCCGAGACACTGCGCAAGGCGTTCAGTCATGTGTCTGATCTGGTGGTCGGTAAACTGGTCGAACACTTGAAGCAGTGAAGGGCTGATCACGCCACCTGATTACGGCCCGCTGCTTTGGCCTGATAGAGCTGCTGATCGGCGCGTTTGATCAGCGCGCTGTGGCTGTTGTCGGCCGGATCCGCCAGGCCGACGCCGATGCTCACCGTGACGTGCCCGACGGCAGGGAAATCGGCTTCGGCAACCGCCGCGCGAATTTTCTCGGCGACAACTTCCGGGGTGTCGGGTTGGGCGATTTCCGGCAACAGCACGGCGAACTCTTCGCCGCCATAACGGGCGACGAAATCGGTGGTGCGCAAGCTGCTCTGAATCAACTGGGCCAATTGTTGCAGCACATCATCACCCACCGCGTGACCGTGGCTGTCATTGATGCGCTTGAAGTGGTCGGCATCGATCAGCAGCAGGGAAAACGGGCGTCCCGTGCGGCGGAACAGCAGTGTGTATTCGGTGAGTTTCTCGTCGAAACGGCGACGGTTGTATACGCCGGTCAAGCCATCGTGGGTCGCCAGATTCAGCAGTTCGGCGTTGGCCAGTGTCAGGGCTGCGGTGCGTTGTGCCACGGTGGCTTCCAGCGAGGCATTGGCCTCTTGCAGTTCGCGCTCTTTGCCGAGCAGTGATTGCGTCATCGCATCAATGGATTGGCCGAGCTGGGCAATTTCCCGCACCGGGTGTTGCAGCGGGAATTGCGCACCGGGCTCGTTGTTCTGCACCTGCCGGGCGGAAAGTGCGAGCTGTTCGATCGGGCGGCTCAGGTACAGCGCCAGGTAATAGGCCACCAGCCCGAACAGCACTGCTGCGGCCACACCCAGGATCAGCAATTTGTACATCAGCAGGCGCGCCGGTTGCAGCGCCGTTTCCAATGGCTGGCGCACGGCAATCGACCACGACAGCGCCGTACTCGATGGCGTCGGTACCGTGACCATACTGGTGAGGAAGCCGTTACCCGCCGTCCAGTTCTGCAATTTCGAATCAGTCGCCGCCAGTTGCTGGCCCATCAGTGCTTCGGGATAGAGAATCTTGCCATCGTGATCGACGATCAACGCTTCGATATCCGGCATTGAGTTTTTATGCGAAAACGCCGCCGACTCGACAATGCGCGTCACCCAACTCCAGTGCGCATGGGCACCCAGTACCCCGATCACCTGACCGTCGGCGTTGTGGATCGGCGCGGCGAAGTCGATGAAACGCAGCGGTTCACCGTTCGGCAGCCCCGGCAGCATTTTCGCCAGCAACACCGCTTCATGAGGGGCGCCGGTGTACTCACTGCGTAACCCGGCCTGGAACCACGGCCGTTGTTGCACCGATAGGCCGACCAGCAAGTCGTTCACCGCTTGATGCACCTTGCCCTCGGCGTCGGTGACGCCCATCCACGCATACTCAGTACGCGCCTGAGTGCGCAGCTGCATCGATTTGAGAATGGCCGGGTTGTCCAGATCGCCACGCTCCAGATGCGGCGCGCGGCTGAGCAGATAAACCTCCAACTGGCGTTCGCGCAGTTGTTCTCCCAGCAACGATGCCGCCGAGCGCGCCGTGTTGAGCAGCGCATTGCCGCTGGCCTGCTTCATTTGTTCAGTGGCGATGTGACCCACATAGAAGCCCACGCTGAGCAGCGTCAGCAGGGACAAACCGGTAAACCAAAGGGTGAGGTGGCTACGCAGACTGGCTTTGAGCATGGGCAGGCGAGGTCTGTTTTGGAGTTGTGGCCGCATGGTATGCGCAATGGGCGGTGGGTGACCAGTCGGGGAATGGATGGTTGCGGGCAGGAAAAAGCCCGGCTGATCAGGCCGGGCTTTTCAGGGGATTGCAGTGAAGCCAGTGACTTATGCGACGCGGCGTTCGATCAGACGATCAGAACCACCTTCAGCGACGCGGCGTTCGATCAGACGATCGGAACCACCTTCAGCAACGCGGCGTTCGATCAGACGATCGGAACCACCTTCAGCAACACGGCGTTCGATCAGGCGATCGGAACCGCCTTCGGCAACGCGGCGTTCGATCAGACGATCGGAACCACCTTCGGCAACACGGCGTTCGATCAGACGATCGGAACCGCCTTCGGCAACGCGGCGTTCGATCAGACGATCGGAACCGCCTTCGGCAACGCGGCGTTCGATCAGACGATCGGAACCACCTTCAGCAACGCGACTTTCAATCAACCTGTCCGAGCCGCCTTCAGCGACTTGGGTGTGTGCCGGGGTGGCGGCAAAAGCGTTAATGGCGAAAACCGAGAAAGCGATGCTGAGAAGGGTCTGGCGTTTCATGATCGTGTGCTCCGGGGTGTTGTTGGTTGGTATGGAGCTGATGTTACGCCGTGGATTTTTTATGAGAACTTCATTGCCGTGATGGTGAACATCGACCGCAATGATGGTTCACCAATCCCCTGTAGGAGCTGCCGCAGGCTGCGATCTTTTGATCTTTCTCAGAGCGACTTCGCCGCCCGAACACACAGTTCACCGGTCGCCCGTGTCAGGGCAAGTTCATGCAGCGCATCGTGGGTCAGGCCACTGCGCGCCTTGGCCAGCCACACCGGGCAATTCGAATCATGGCGATACGGCGTGAAGTCAGCGTATTGCTGCAAGAGCCGGGTTTGCAGTTCATCCAGACGCGGGCGGATCTGCTTGCCGAGGTCGGGGCGCGGAGTGTCCGGCGCGGCACCCGCCGCCTGCCATTGCGAAAGCAACCCGTACTGCACCAATTTGTTCGCCTCCATTTGCGCGGCAATCAGTTGCGCCACCTCTTCCGGGTCGAGCTGGCGCTCGGCGGCCAGCGTGCGGGCATTGGCGATAACCTGCGCCTCACGGGGGCTGTCCTGAATCGGCTTGCCGCTGTCCCATTTGGTCAGGGCGACGAGGTCGCCGATGTTCAGGCGTTCGTTGAGTGTTTCCAGCAACGGCTTCAAGGTTTCGCCGGGCGCGGCGGCGTGAGCGCTGCTGGCGAGCAGAGCGAGGAGGGTGCCGGTCAACAGATTGGCAAAGGGCGGCATGAACAGAGCCTCAATGAGAAAGATAAGAGATCGGTTGCTGGAATTTTATATGGAAATATAAAA
>Ga0213828_1000850_pt1 | contig 27643 bp, 28 predicted proteins | sample MC6MC0897MG_FD_180664 | JGI IMG/M metagenome (GOLD analysis project Ga0213828, IMG submission 180664) | Enriched soil aggregate microbial communities from Iowa State University, Ames, United States - MC6-MC0897-MG | ecosystem: Environmental > Terrestrial > Soil > Unclassified | place: USA: Iowa... | reverse complement strand
ACTGCAGGAAGATGCGCCCATCAACTGCTTGGGTAGCCGAGGACTCCGCTTAGGAAAAGCCGCTTATTTGTACTTTTCACTTAACGTTTGTAGCATCTCAATCACCGCTGCTTCCTCACTTGATACTTGTAAGGACGCAAGCTCACGCACTTTATGCTCACCTACACAGACGCTTTCTTTTGCCTTTACAAACATTGACGCATCATTCGCATCATTACCAAACGCTATAAAATCACCTTCAGCTATACCTAATTTCGTTAAACCATTCCATTTATCTATGCCGTTTGGGCTCATATCCACAATATTTTCGGAAGCATGTTCATACAACGAGATTGGTAGTTTTTTTAGTTCTACTAATATTTCATTAAGATGCTCTCCCGGAAATAATACAATTTTTACTATATCCTTAAGGTCCTGTAACGCTACTTTTTTTGCAAGCTTTAGTGGATCTAAATTTTGATAAATTGGATGTGCCTCACTACCTGTATACGCATAATCCCAATCACCATCTACTAAATACGGCAGTTGAAATGCTGAAACAATGTTATGAATCTCTTCTACTATTTCTGCCTCAAATGCTGTTACCTCAAGTGTTTCGCCATTTCGTGCTACAAATGCACCATTTCCCCCTACCATTGAAAATTTGCGCATTGTTTCAGGTAATACCGGCAATAAATCACGAATTGGACGAGCTGATGCAAAGATGATTTCATGCCCATTTTCTATACAAGCTTCTAGAGCTCTAGTAATTCCCTCACTTAATGGTTGTCCCTTAAAACAAATCGTACCGTCTAAATCAAATACAAATTTCATAGTCACGCCTTCTTTCTAAACTATTAATTACCCAAATATTATCTCATAAATATTTACATTAATTGTGGAAATAATGATTATTATCATAACGTAGGGTTGATTTCCATTCCGCCTGGGCGCTTTGTTGCTGCCGCTTCGCTTTCGCAAGATAAAACTTTTGTTGCTGTCGCTTCGCTTTCGCACAGATAAAACATTGCCGCTGACGCTTCGCTTTCGCGCAGAGCAGAGCTTCCTGGGTGCGTCCGATGAGCCGCTTGGGGCAACAGATGTTTTTTGCGCGAAAGCGTAGTGCTAACGTAGCGGCAGCAGCAGGATGTTGGTCACGAAGGCGTTATCACAGGACGTGATGGTTTTAGCCTTCGTTCCTCTATCGCTAATCCCCTAGGAGTCGCCCAGCCTCCACTTCAATCAACCTATATACATGGCATACGATTTAACAACATCATCCCCAAATTGCGGAGATAAGTCATAAATAAGGGGGCTTTTTATTATTATCAGATGATTGACTTTATAATAAATTGTTGCCCCATCACAACAAGACAGAAAAGAAATAATTTTTAGAATATTATTGACAAATGGACAATATCAAAGTATCATTGCTTTCAACAACACATTGTAGGCCAAGATTGGAAATAGTAGAAATGGTAAGTGTACTTCTAGAGAGTCGGTGGTTGGTGCAAACCGATAGGCACACATTTTGAACTCGTCCATGAGCTACTCCCCGAACCTTAAGTAAGGGATGTCGGTTTCCTCCGTTAACGGGATAGACAGTGATGGCTGTCGATAAGGGGACTTTTTCTGTAAAGAGAAGGTCAATTAGAGTGGTACCGCGAGCATAAACTCGTCTCTATATTTTTATAGAGACGGGTTTTTTATTTTTGTAAAAATCCATTGGCCTAGGTGTAGATTTAGTCTCTATTGTGCAGGGCTGAGACATGATCAATATAATAACAACTACTACAAAAGGAGTGTTTGAAAATGGGAAGAAAAATTTGGGTGTTTGATACAACTTTACGTGATGGCGAGCAAGTGCCAGGTGCAAAACTGAATTTATACGAAAAGGTAGAGATAGCACAGCAACTCAAAAAATTAGGCGTCGATATTATCGAAGCCGGTTTCCCTGCTTCATCACAAGGTGATTTTGATGCAGTCAAAGCTGTTGCACAAAGAGTTGGTAATACAAGCGACATAATGATTACTGCTTTAGCACGTGCTGTACAGGCAGATATTGATGCTGTTTATAACGCTGTAAAATACGCTGAAAATCCTATGATTCATATGGTACTTGGTACTTCAGATATTCATGTTGAGAAAAAATTTAGCAAGTCCAAAGATCAAATTCTACAAATTGGCGTGGATGCCGTAAAGTATGCGAAAACGCTTCTACCACAAGTCCAATATTCAACAGAAGACGCATCTCGCTCTGATTTTGAGTATCTTTGGAAAACGATTGAAGCCGTTATGAAGGCTGGTGCAACAATGATTAATGTACCTGACACAGTCGGCTTTGCAGAGCCAGAAGAATTTGGGGCCATGATTTATAAACTAAATGATCGCATGAAAAATTTAGACGATAGCGTTTTACTAAGTGTTCATTGTCATAATGATCTTGGTATGGCAACTGCTAACACGCTTGCTGCAATTAAAAATGGGGCTGACAAAGTAGAATGTACAATTAACGGCATCGGCGAACGTGCAGGTAATGCGGCCTTAGAAGAAGTCGTAATGGCGCTGAAAACACGTAGCTCTGTGTACAACGCTGAGACACGTATCAACACAAGAGAGATTATGAATACATCGCGTCTTGTTTCTAGCTTTATGGGTCTTGACGTGCAAGTAAACAAAGCCATTACTGGAGATAATGCCTTTGCCCATTCATCTGGTATCCATCAGGACGGTCTTCTTAAATCACGTGATGCTTATGAAATTGTCCATCCAGAAGATGTAGGTCTTGACGATATGGAGCTAGTCCTTACAGCTCGCTCGGGGCGTCACGCAGTGAAAAATGCCCTTGAAAAGCTTGGCTTCTCAAACCTGTCGGCGGATGAATTTGAAGGGATCTTCGAAGGCTTCCTGAAGCTTGCGGATGCGAAGAAAGAAGTTTACGATCACGATTTATACGTTATTGTGGAAAGCTACTATGAAAAACATGACGCAAACAATGCAAATGCCACTCATTATAGCGATCAGTTCTTTAATTTCGATGATTTACAAGTCGTCAGCAACGCGAGCTTCCCTTCAGCTAGTGTAAAAGTTCGTAAAGGTGACGAGGTGTATAAAGCTAGTGCTGTTGGCTCAGGTCCAATTGATGCCCTTTATTCAGCTATCGCAGAAATTACAAATATTGATGTAAAACTTGTGGAATATAATATTAATAGTGTTTCTCGTGGTAAAGAAGCGCTTGGTAAAGTAAAAATTACAATCGAGCACGAAGGCGAAAAGTATATCGCAAAAGCTGCAGATACAGATATTTTAAAAGCCAGTGCGCTAGCTTATATTAATGCTATCAATAGTATTGTTGTCGCTAAATTAACACCTGTTATGAACTAAATAATAGCTCAATTATGCCTCGGCATAATTACCTTCGGAAAGAAGTTAAAAGCAGTATGACAATATCGAGTCATACTGCTTTCGTATTTTTCCTATCGACTGCCCTCCACTAACTTTTGATATTCCTCTTCAATTAATTCAACAGCAAGACGTTCAAACAGTGGTGTCACTTCACTAATGCTTTCTGGCAATTCAACTTGCTCACGCCACTTCACTTCATCTATGCCTAACATTTTTCTCACTTTCTCAGCTGAAAACGGTAAGAATGGATGGAGTAGCTGACCTAGATTAGCAATTATATAAACACATGTTGCAAGTGTCTGATTTCCAGCTTCCACATTGTCTTTCACCTGTAGCCATGGCTGTCGCTCGTCAAAATAGCGATTAGCTGCACGAATATATTCAAAAATAGCCTCTAAAGCTTGTTTAAAATGACCCGCTTCAATATGAGCCCCAACATAATGAAACAGCTGAGTCGTGTGCTTTTGAATAGTACCATCTACCTCCGCATGAGGAACTTTACTATCGAATGATTTCTCTAAAAACTTCAATGTACGATTAACAAAATTACCATAAGCGCCAAGTAACTCACTGTTATGACTATAAATAAATTCTCGCCAAGAAAAATCAGTATCACGGTTTTCAGGTGCGTTCATTGTTAAAAAATAACGAATAGAATCTGCATCATAACGACTTAAAATATACGGCACCCATACCGCCCAGTTTTGGCTCGTCGATAATTTTCGTTTTTCTAATGTTAAGTATTCATTGGATACAATATGTGAAGGTAAAGCCTTTGCTCCGATTCCCATTAGAATGGCCGGCCAAATAACTGTATGGAACGGGATATTATCCTTCCCATGCACATAATACGAAATCGTTTCTTCATTCCATAAATCTTCAATAGCTATTTGATGTTGCTTTGCCCATTCGATACTTGCGGTGAAATAACCTGCTACCGCTTCAATCCACACATATATTTTTTTGCCTTCAAAGCCTGGTACTGGTACATCTATTCCATTTGGCAAATCCCTCGTTACAGCTCGATCTGGAACCCCTTCTGCTAAGTAACGCTCCGTTAACCCAATAGCATTGTTGCGCCACCGTTTCTCAGTCTTTGCCTCTGCTAAATAAGATTCGAGCCTCCCTTGAAACTGACTAAATGCAAAATAAAAATGCTCTGTCTCCTTGATTATTGGCTCATTCCCACAAATTTTGCAGCGTTTATCAATTAAATCGAGCGGATCTAAAATTGTAGCGCAATGATCACATTGGTCACCTCGTGCCTTCGCACCACAGTTTGGGCATATCCCCTCTACAAATCGGTCCGGCAAAAACTGTTTATCCGTTTCACAATAGGCTTGTTCAATTTTCTTTTTATATAAAAAATTGTTTGCTAGTAGTTGTAAAAAAATTGTCTGAACAGATTCATGATGGTGCTTAGCGTCTGTTCTCGAATACAAATCATACGTAAATCCTAAATCATTGAAGCATTGCGTAAACTCCTCATGATAATGATTAGCAATAGCCTCCGTTGTCGTGTTTTCCTGTGCAGCCCGAATCGAAATCGGGGTACCATTACAGTCACTACCTGAAACATATAAAACCTTCTCGCCCTTTTGTCGGTAATATCTAGCCAAAATATCACCTGGTAATAATGCGGCAACATGCCCTAAATGCAATGAACCATTTGCATATGGCCATGCCCCTCCAATAACAATCGTCATCCTAAGTTGCTCCCCTCGAAAAAATTATAAAAAAGTGTAAGGTGTGTTGATCAACCATTTTTATCTAATCAACATACCTAAAAAAGTGTATAAAAAAACGTCCTAATCAAAATTGATTAGGACGAGTATACCCGTGTTACCACCTATATTTACAAATAGCTCACGCTATTTGCCTCCATCAGTGCGTCTCATTTTATCCGCCGGAGGCTGAAAGAAATGAGAGATACTGCCGCTGTTGTAACGAGTGCCCATCTCGTCGTAATCTACTCGCAAACTTGCTTTCGGTACGAAGCTCAAAGGTCATTTTCAAAAGGGGTCATTTACCTCATTTCCACCAACAGAGGCTCTCTATTTAACGCTTACCCAATTTACTTTTCCTTATCAACGCTTTTACTATATATTGGAATCATTTTACTATTTTTCCTTATGAATTGCAATGAATGTCGATAAATGACTGAAAACTTTCGATAAACCATTCATAGTTCTCGATAAAATGAAAAAGTTGGTCGATAAAATAGAAAATGTAGTCGATAAAATTTTATCCTAGCTTTATAAAAAGTAATTCTTTTAAATCATCAATGACGATGTCTGCTTTTTGTAATTCCGTTTCTTGTGCGAAGTCAAAGCGAACACCAACTGAGAGTAGCTGATTGTCAATAGCTGCTTGAATATCAGAAGAACGGTCACCAACTACCGATCCTTGTTGAATAGCATTTTCCTCCATGACCTTTTTCACTAAATCAGATTTATGACCACTCGAAATGGACTGAATGCTATATGTATCTTCGATAAAACGCTGTAATTGATAAGTTTCTACTATTGCTTGTAAATACTCAGTTTGTCCATTACTTGCTATAAATAAATGATAGTTTTCTGCCAAAGCCTCAAGTGTTTGCTCTGCATTTGGATACAATGCGCCCTGGCGATTACGTATTTGTTCAATAAGCTTAACATGGAATAATGCATTGCTCTCTTCACGTGTCTCTAACGTATGCATAGGACATAACGTTTCCCACACAACAGGTAATGGAACACCCATAATTTCTCGGTACTTCTCTATCGGTGTATCTCCCTGCCACAAGCCCTTTGCACGCAATACATCGAACGTTGCCGATAGTGCAGGCTCTAATATTAGATTTGTTTGAAATAAAGTGCCATCCATATCAAAAATAATCGCTTTTTTCATAAAAACACCCCTTCTAAATATTAACAAATTTATTAGAAGAGTTGTTGCAACTATTTGACATCAAAAACTCCATATGCGTTTTTTCCTTTTTATTGTTTCTCTTTAATGCCATTTAAAATAATATGCCCCTCTAGTTCCTAAAACTAAAGAGGCATATTATTTTTTAAGGTTCTAGAGGTACTACCATTTCTAATTCCTTTATTTCCTCCCAATAACCTTGCTCATTCGTCTTACCTGGTTTAAGCGTGAAATATTTCGGTATTTTTTCCATAGGAGGAAGTGCTAGTATAATATGGTGTCCATAATCCTTGGTCGCCCCCATTTGTATATTAGCCCCATCGTATAACTCCCCTTCACTATCAGTCACCTCAAACTCAAAAAATGGCCATTTATCATTTCTGTCTAATTCGCTTGGATAATCTACTAGGACATCTATACGTGTCGATAGTGGTGTGAATGATACCTGTGCAACGTTTAACTTATATAACCCATCATTAGTACTAGATTTTACATTTGGATGGAAGGTAATAACTTCTTCCTTTAATTTTTTAAGAGTAAAATCCACATGCCAATTACCTTTGTATCCAAATAAATCTCTTCCATCTAACGCGACTTCTATTTTATCCCCGTATATATCTGTATTTGATAACGTTAATTCATGATGTTCAATAATTGTGTTTTTATCAATATCATCCTGACCTGCAGAACCTATCGCAACATCTATTGGCTCCCCATTGATTGTTAGCTCACTCGTACCTACAACATCTTCTTTTAAAGAAACACCATTCTGCCCTGTATAAGCAACCGTAACTAATAATCTATTACCATCATATACCGCTTCTTCAACAGCCATTGTAAGACCTGCATGCGTATCCTTATTTCCTATTTTTGTCATCAGATGGTTTTGTTCAATTTTTTTAGCTGCTATATCCCCAAATTCAGCATAAATGGCTCCAATATAAGGTACATTGGCTAGTGCAGTTGCTATTGCGGGGGAGAAAAACCCCGAACCTAGTAGCGCTATGCACAATCCACAGGCAATAAGAAGAGGTTTTATAATTCTAATGTTCAGCTTCTTCCTTTTTGCTGCACTTATTGCCGCTTGCTCTCTCATCAGCAATTGTTGAAGTGGAATATCGATTCGATCAATAGGTTGATTATTATTTTCTTTACTCATACAAGTAGCCCTCCCTTAAGATTGGTTTTAACTCTTTCTTAGCTCTATTAATATAGGATTTCACTGTTCCTTCAGGACATCCCAGCATTTTTGCAATCTCTTTAACAGAGAAATCATGATAAAAGCGTAACCACATAATCGTTTTATACTTGGCATCTAATGTTTCAATAGCCTCTTTTAAATCCAATGAACAATTAACATTGTCCATATTTTGATTTCCAGCTAACTTTGCAAAAAACTCCTCATCTCCTGAAGTAAATTTTCTTGAATCTTTTCTAATAAAATCAATAGATTTAAAAACAACAATCTTAACAATCCACCCTGGAAAACTGCTTGGATGCTTTAACGTTTTCAATGTTGTATAGGCTTTATAAATAGATTCTTGATAAATATCAAGCGCATCCTGCTCATTTCGAACATACGAGTAGGCCGTGCGATATAATTTCTCACGCATTAAAGCAATCAACTGCTCAAAGGCTTCATCATCCCCCCTCTTTGCGCTTTTAACCAATTTTTCTATATCCACCGAATCTCCTCCTTCTAGCTACACTTTAAAGTCGTTTGAGAAAAGGAAAACGTTGCAAAAAAAAATAGATGTCCTCCTTTTACAGATAGAGACACCCATTTTTTAATTTTAATCAAAAAACTCCATATGTGTTTTTTCCTTCTTATAGTAATCCAATCGATCCTGTAAAGTCCCTGTATGGAATTCGAATTTATGACCGTCTGGATCTGTGAAATAAATCGATTTTTTATCTCTTACATCTCTTTGTCTACCTTCCAGAATGTTGACATTATGTTGAATTAGCTTTTCATACATTTTGTCAAAATCATCCTCATGGATAGAAAATGCGATATGAGTATAGGATTGATGTATTTCATTGCGTGGAATATCCTTTTCTACATTAAGAGCAAGCCACAGCCCATTTACATCAAAATAGGCTGTACTTCTCCCCTTCACTAATAACTTGGCGTCAAAAACTTTTTCATAGAATGCGATGGATTCCTCTAGATTTGACACAGAAAATAATAAATGATTAATGTTCTGGATTGTCATGTGTATGCTCCTAACTTTGAAATCGCTGATAGAAGTGTGATTATCGCTGATAAACTGTTTAAAATCGATGATAAATCCTATCCCACCGCTGATAAAACCTTCAATATCGCTGATAACTCGCTCCTTCTTAGATCAAGAGTCATTTATTTTGATTTTTTACCTTTCTTTAAGCCTTTCGAGATTTGCTTCCATTTGCGTTGCTCAGTTAGTCTTGCCTGTGCATTTGTTTTTCGTTCGATAAAAGCAAGCTCTTTCTGTAGCTTAAAATAGCTTTGGAGACGCGATTGTTCCAGCACACCATCTGTAATTGCTTGCTGTACAGCACAATGTGGCTCCTTTTGATGTGTGCAATCCCGATAATGACAGGCTGCCGAAAGTTCCTCGATATCCTTAAAGCTAGAAGATAAACTATCACCCTGATCCCATAATTGTAGCTCTCGCATTCCAGGTGTATCAATTAAACAGCCACCACCTGGCAATACAACTAACTCACGATGTGTTGTTGTATGGCGCCCCTTCGCATCATCTTCTCGAATATCCGAAACCTTCATAAGTTCTTCACCACTAAGAGCATTGGTCAAAGTGGATTTCCCTGCACCAGAAGAGCCAAGCAATGCTCCTGTCACGCCTTCTGTAAATAGCGCGCGAATATCTGCTAAGCCTTCACCTGACAGAGCGCTAGTCACAAAAACATCTAAACCGAACGCTACAGATTCAACCTCACTGATCATACTAGAAATATCTTCACATAAATCAGCCTTCGTCAATACAACAACCGGCTTCGCACCTGAATCCCACGCAGCTACTAAATAGCGTTCTAAACGACGAATATTAAAGTCTGCATTTAAACTCATAACTAAAAGCACGATATCAACATTCGATGCTACAATCTGCTCTTGTATTTCCGCCCCCGCGGCCTTACGTGAAAAGACTGATTTTCGTGTAAACAATTTATGAATAATCGCCTTTTCCTCACCAGGCATTTTCTCAACTAGCACCCAATCTCCAACCGCCGGGAAATCCTCACGTGCTAATGACGTATACGCGTAATGTCCAGCAATCGTCGCTAGCCACTCTCCTTCTTCAGCCAGTACACGATAGGAATGCTTATGCTCTAGGGTAACCCTAGCCGGTACACAGTTTGCCAGCTTAGCCTCCTGTTTAAATCCAGTCATTTGCTCTTCAAAATATGTTGAAAATCCTAAAGTTGTTAAATTCAATTTGTTTTCCTCCTAAATGTGCATATCATTTGTCATCAATTGGTAAAAAACATAAAAAAACCTTGTCTCTGCGCAATTCGGCAGTTACAAGGTTCACAGGCACATTTAAGAGAATATACAAATCACCACCATTGTGATTTAAATACACTGCGTGGTTAATTTATATATTTTAGGCGTGTGAAATTGAACAAACCGAATTGCAGTTCGTTAAAAACGGCTCTATTCATCATGTCACATCACCTACTTCCGATATTAGTTGTTTTTAATATAGCGGAATTTTCCGAAAATGTCAACTACAATCTTACAAGCATGTATCCCCTCCTCCATTGCATACAATGAACAAGACCACTATTTGCAAAGGAGATGTTGAATTGTCAAAAATTATTTCTATCAGTACATACAAACCACCGTACACATTACAACAGACAAACGCAGAGGAACTAACGAAGGAGCTGTTTCATGCAAAAATCCCTAAATTAGAACGCTACTTAAAAGTTTTTGAGAATGGTGGTATTGCAACACGTCATTTTTGTGTGCCGCCAGAATGGCATCGTACGGATCATTCCTTTGAGGAACGTAACAATTTATATATTGAGCTAGCTACACAATATAGTGTTGAGGTCATTCAAGCCTGTTTACAAAATGAAGCGTTTTTAGAAACACCGATTTCTCCTAAAGATATTGATGCCATTATTTTCGTGAGTAGCACCGGCATTTCAACTCCAAGTATTGATGCCCGAGTTATGAATAAACTTCCTTTTTCAGACAGACTTAAACGTATTCCACTCTGGGGACTTGGTTGCGCTGGTGGTGCGGCCGGCGTTAGTAGAGCCTATGATTTTTGTCATGCCCATCCAGAAGCAAAAGTTCTAGTCGTTTGTGTCGAGCTTTGTAGCCTAACCTTTCAGCCAAATGATTTTTCAAAAAGTAATTTAATCGGTGCCTCTCTTTTTGCAGATGGAGCCGCATGCATTCTTGTCTGTGGAGATGAGGCGAAAATTACAGTAAAAAAATCAGTACCTGCTATTATCGGGACTGGATCTAAATGGATGCCAGATTCCGAAAATGTGATGGGGTGGAATATTAAAAATAATGGTCTACATGTCGTTTTTCAGAAAAGTATTCCTGCAATAATCACCAATTGGCTCGGGCCATTCATTGAACAATTTTTATTGGAACATGAACTATATAGTGAACAGCTTAACCATTTTATTGCACACCCTGGCGGTAAAAAAGTGTTAAAGGCTTATGAAGATACTCTGTACCTAGCTTCCAAAAAAACTGATATTTCTCGGGAAATATTGAAATTTCACGGAAATATGTCATCTCCTACGGTGCTATATGTATTGGAGCAATTTATGTTAAATGAAGGACAGGTGGAAGATACTGGCCTGCTCGTCGCTCTCGGCCCTGGCTTCTGTGCTGAAGCTATATTACTTAAATGGAGGGAGTAGCATGATTTTTTACATTATTTTGTTTCTCGTCATTCTACAAAGATTGACAGAAGTTTCAATTGCAAAACGCAATGAAAAATGGATGCTTTCACAAGGTGCCTATGAAGTTGGCGCTTCACATTATCCATATATGGTTACGATGCACATTAGTTTTTTCCTCTTTTTAATCGTTGAAGTAGTTACTAATAACACTGGTTTATCACCCTTATTTCCGTTATTGTTCTTTTTATTTGTTATCGTGCAAGCATTGCGTATTTGGTGTATTCGATCACTAGGAACTTTTTGGAACACTAAAATATTGATACTACCTAGCGCAGAGGTGGTAAAGAAAGGGCCTTATACATTTATGCGCCACCCAAATTACGCCGTTGTTTGTTTGGAAATTCTTCTTCTACCTTTAATGTTTCAAGCATATTTTACGGCATTTTGCTTTACACTTTTAAATATGACAATATTATCAGTACGCATTCCAATTGAGGAAAAAGCTTTGCGTGATGCTACGAACTATAATCATGTATTTCAAAAGAAGATTTCGGAATCCTAGCCGAAATCTTCTTTGTTTTTTCTTTAATACCATTCCCAATTGAATGGGTCTTGTAAATTCTCCCACGGTTTCTTAAACTCAGCTTCCGTTAATAAACATGTGTCCAATTCTTTTATAATCGATTCTTTATCTAGATCAATCCCAATGAGCACAAGCTGGGTCATCCGATCTCCGAATTTTTCATCCCAATCTTCTAGTACCTCAGGGCTCTGCAAGAAAACATCTTGCTGCTGTTCCTTTGGCAAAGCGGCTACCCAATAAGAAACGGGTTCTATTTTTGCCGATGAGCCTGCCTGTGATAGTAATAATGCAACATCTTGATGTTTCGCACTCCAAATAATCCCCTTTGCTCTAACAATCGATTCTGGCATATGATCACACCATTCTACAAAACGCATTGGATGAAATGGTCTACTACGCTTATAGGTGAAAGAAGAAATACCGTACTCCTCTGTTTCTGGTGTATGATTTTCATGACCTAGCTCTAATTCCTTTAACCAACCAGCAGATTCTGATACCCTTTCAAAGTCAAAGCGCCCAGTATTTAAAATTTCAGTTGGCTCTATGACACCATTAACTGTACGAATTAGCCTAGCTTCAGGTTGTAAAGCGCGCAAAATACGCTCTAATCTTTCAAGCTCGTCCACTGATACTAAATCACATTTGTTTAATATAAGGACATCACAAAACTCAATTTGGTCGATGAGTAAGTCGGCAACATCCCGCTCATCTAATTCACCTACTGCCTCCTTACGCTCTAAAAGACTTTCACCTGATTGGAAATCGTGCCAAAAACGATTCGCATCGACAACAGTCACCATCGTATCAAGCTGGCAAAACTTTGTTAAATCAATACCAAGCTCCTCGTCTAAATAGCTAAACGTTTGGGCAACGGGTATTGGCTCACTAATCCCTGTCGATTCAATTAAAATGTAATCAATAGTACCAAGCTTGGCGAGACGCTCCACCTCCTGCAATAAATCTTCACGCAACGTGCAGCAAATACAACCATTCGATAACTCCACAAATTTTTCCTCTGTTCGTGAAATGCCACTTCCATTTGCGATTAGCTCTGCATCAATATTAATGTCACTCATATCATTGACGATTACAGCCACACGCATATCCTTTTCCTTTTGTAGAACATGATTCATCATCGTTGTTTTACCAGAACCTAAATAACCACTTAAAACTGTAACAGGAATTTTCTTTACCATTTTTACAACTCCTCAAATCGTAATCATTACTATTTATAATTTGTAATTAAAACACAGATTCCTACATAATGCAACGATCAATTATGCCTCGGCTTAATTGTGTCCGGAATCGGCTTTGTGCTTAGGCCTGCACAATGCAGGTCAGTTAGCCGTTATCGCATGGATGCGATGATTTTAGGCTAACATCCTTTAAGAACTCCTTTCCGATTCCGTGACATCCGCCGGAGGCTTTAACTTCTTTCAGCGGGTGTTTGAACACCCGCTGAAGAAGTTAAAATTTTGTGAAATTACCTTATTGACATATTTCATTAAAAATAATAATGTATAAAACGTAATGATTACTATTTAAAAAGGAGGCTTTTTATGCGCGTACAAGTAACATTAGCCTGTACCGAAACAGGTGATAAAAACTACATCACAACGAAAAATAAACGAAATAATCCTGAGAGACTGGAGCTTAAGAAATATTCCCCTCGTTTGAAAAGAGTCACACTGCACCGAGAAACGAAATAATTCCCCTAAAACATAAAAATGGCTGTTTCAAAAGTGACTTCACTTACTTTTGAAACAGCTTATTTAAAATGGGATGAAAAAATGATATGATCCCCTTTCAACAACCTACTTTATACGGTTTTATTAGTGTTTATTTCTATAGCTAGCTCGTTTAATTTCTGCTCCATTTCATCAAGAAAACGTAATTTATGATCCAGCTGCCCTTCAAAGTCTACAGATTGAGCCAATACTTTATTTACCTGAGCATCCAATTGTGTAAGAACTTCCGGATGAATCATCGTTTTTCCATTCAAGGAAGAGATTTGTTTTTTTTCATCCGCTAATTGTTGCGATAATTTTTCTATCTCACTGCATTTTTCCTCTATTTCTTTTGTTAAATACTTATTGAGATTATCTGAATTGGCTTGTTCTAAGCGCGATCTCTCCATTGCTTCAACGATTGCCTCCATTTGTTCGCTTATTTCTTTTGTAAAATCACTCACCTTGTTTTCAAGACCAGCAATGTCCGCCTTATAATTAACATCTGTATTCACTGAAAGTAATTCAACTTTAGTGTCTTTTAATAGTTTATTTTCTGCACGCAGCTCTTCTATTTCTTTTAATAATGTTTCTATTGAAGAAATTTGTTTTTTTTTGTGAATTTCTCTTGTTTGAATATCATCATTGTAGACTTGTGTTTCTTTTTCAGAGTCTCTCTTCAGCTTTAAAAGCTCCATCGAAAGCTCCTTCTTTTGATTGGTTAATTGGACGTTTTCTCGCTCTAGTCTTAGTACTAATGAATAATAATCACTATCTCTGAGCCTGTTAACTTCATTTTTATATTTCGCTAATTCAGCTCTTAAAAAAAGGATCATCTGTTGTAGCTGCACAGGATCATTATTTTTGACAATATCATTATCCATACTTGCACCTCCTATCACGAAAGCTTTTTAAGCAAATCAATCACTTCTTCAAATTGCTCCTTATTCTTCTCTAACATTTCATCAAGCTGCTTAATAAGATTAATCTCTATTTCCTCATCACCAATTTCTCCAGTTTGGCTCTTTTCTCCTGACATTAAATAGGCAATAAGTAGATTCAATGTGCCTTTTTCGAGATAAGCAAAGCTGTTATTTTTCGTATTACTAGAGTTAGATAGATTCGTAAGCTGTTCCTTTATTAGCTGATGGACAACACTATCTATTTTTTGATTTATATTTTCAGACTCGCTCATTTTCATCCTCCTGTGTTTGACTAATTCCATTAAGATTAATAGGATTTAAGACAACGACGCCATCTTCCAGCTGATCACAATATGTAAAACCCATGATACTTCCTGAATAAGAAAAATTATGACCCCATTTGATTTGAAAGTTAGGGAATGATAATGTTTCGTTTGGCTCTAACGTTGTTTTTCCTATAGGTCTAAGCCAAAATTCCTCCTTGCTTGATTGATCATTGATTCGCTCCCAGCTACTGTTTCCCTTTAACTTTGGTGCGAAATGTTCATAGACGTACCTTCCAGAGAAAGAGAATGGAGAGTCTTCAGGCAGTTTTATACATAGATACGGATTTGTTATAGGCTGATTACCTATATTGCGAATATGATAAGAGCCCAAGCATAGGCTCTCCTCATCAGGATTATAAGAAATATTGAACGAGGATGTGAAATAACTAATGATGTTGACACTATCCGGAACAATAAGCTCCTCAACCGTTTTTTTAATTTCATGAACATAAAAGTCCGTTTGTTTTTTTAGTTCATTGATCTTTTCTTCCACACGATCGATACGAGTAGTCATAATTAGTACCCCCTTGCCAATAGTATTAAATTAATCAACTCACTTTAAGCAATAGCTACTGTCTGAAATCCTTTCATAAAAAAAAGAGAGGATTATCCTCTCTTTACAATATGATTTTCTTCTATGTGTTAGTACCATTAACGAACATTTGGTGGGAATACAGCAGGGCATTGCGCTGGGCGAACTACACCCGGACATGCAAACGGTAATTCTGCTCTTGGCTCGCAGAAAGTTGCTAAGAATTCCACTGTAACTGGGAATGTAGATTGAATACTTTGGCAAACTGATATAGTAACTACTAATGCAGAAAACGTAATTGTGTTTGTTCCAGGAGTTAGAGTTCCTGTTGAACACACGAAACAATCTAAATCTGTGAATAAAATCTCTACATCTGTCCCTTTCGGCGCACATAATGTAACTTGTTCACAACGTGAAACTGTAATAGTGTTGCTTGTAAACCTAGTACCATTTGGTAAAGTAACAACTAACGTAACAGTAAAGTTCTTTTGAATAGTCAGATTTTGAAGACATACCGTTGCACCATCAATGGTGAATTGACGATTCTCACGGTTCAAAATAACAACAGGATTAGTTGCTCTTGGAACTACATTACATGTAACTACCGCACCTGCTAAGCTAGTCGTTGCTGTTACTCCTGGAAATGTAATTGGTCCAGTAGGGGAAAACTCAAACGACGCTTCCTTTACAATCCAGTCAAATACCTTATCGACATTTATACAAATTGGTTCCTGCAGTTGGGATGGCATACTATCTAGCATCCTTTTGACACCTCCATAATTTTTTTACCTTTCGTTTGTATCTTATGTTTTCTGACTAAAAGTGCATGGGCTAAAAAGTAATTCGTTCTGATTTTTATTAAAATACTTAAGTATCACTATGTACCGTTTTTGCTTACATCTCCTCTTCTTAAGGAGAAACTAAAATGTTTGAAAGGACCAGTATATTTGTAACAGAAAGTAAATATTTTTAATAAAATATTAGTGGACTGAAAGGGGTGAATTGCAATGGAAGATTCAAAATTGTACTCCACGCAAGACATTGAAAATTTGAAGCAAAGGATTGAAACGTATAGGGAAACGTTAACCTCATTAAAAATGGGGACTTCAATGGAAGATTACCTATTTATGAAAAAGGAATTTGATGCGATTAAAACACAAATAGCCCATTTAGAAGGGCTAACGGAAACATTAGACGATAAGCAAAATTCACAAATTAGGGGCTATGAGGAGCAGATAAGACTTTTTTCGTCGCAAATCGAGTCTCTAAATCAAACCATCGAGGGAATGAATCAAGAAATATTAACGGTTTTAAATAAATTAGTGATAGAAGATCCTAAAGCTACAACCACTACACCTAATACTGAAAACACTTCTACTTTTATGGCTAACGATGAACAAAGTCATCCAAGAATCAAAGAATCAGCAAATCAATCGGCTGTTACATCGGTGCCACCATCTTATAAATTGCTACAAAGTTTGGCGGGTAAAGCAATAAGTATACAATCAAATCCCAACAATAGAATACCTTCTTCTCGCCAGGATAATTTGGAAGACTTAACCCCAAAACGCCATTTTAATCAACAATACTTTCAATCAGTAAATACACATCCAAGCCAAATCTATAATGGCTTATATAGAAACATTACTGCAGAAACTACCGTCCATTTAAAAAATTTTACTGACGCGAAAGAAATCCCAATAAATAATTTTGAGACTACTATTACAATCCCTTCTCTTATAGCTAATGAATCTACGGCTACAACTACTTCCGCTCCTTCAATTATTAATGAATCAGCCAATAATAACGTGTCTGAAAGTAACCATGATTTTGTGGATATGAATACCTCCTCATCTTCAATGGTTAATGAATCCGTCGATGATACCGTGTCTGAAAATAATCAAGATTTTGTGGACATTAATACTTCTGCTTCTTCAATCGTTAATGAACCCGTCGATGATACCGTGTCTGAAAATAATCAGGATCTTGTGGACACTAATACTTCTGCTTCTTCAATCGCCAATGAAGCCGTCGATGATACCGTGTCTGAAAATAATCAGGATTTTGCGGACACGAATACTTCTGCTTCTTCAATGGTTAATCAATCGGCCGATGTTATCGTGTCTGAAAATAGTAATGATTTTATGGATATGAATACTCAGCCACCAACAATAACCGAGGAAGCAGAAAAAATTGATGCTATAGCAGAGGGATATGATGAAATGTCTCAGTCAACCGAAGAAGTAAACAAGCAAACAGAATCAGTAGAAAAAGAGCATAAGAAAGAGAAAAATTCCTTTATTTTAAACTTCCTAAGAAAATGGAGTTAATTTAAAATTTAAAATTGTGATGCTTCTGCTTCATAAAATCGTCCAATATGTATGAAAAATGCGTATTGGATTTTTTTGTGTTCCATTAAACTACAAAGATAAATCCATTTTTAAAGGTTACATTTAATAATCCCCAGATGGACTGAATTTGTTTATAAAATCTTTAAAGAATAGCGGCCCTCTGTAGATAATTGTCCTTACTTCCCTAGCCTTAGCTGAATAGAATAATGAAGAAAGGGGGTGTAAAAATGTGTATGAATCATTCAATGAATCATGGCGGGTGTGGATGTGACGGATGCTCGAATGGGGATCAATGCCACAACCTTGGGCCATTCTTGGCTGTTGATGCTGCATGTATTCCACAGCCACAACCACGTAATACTGGCTCAATTATCGCATTCTCCTCTGGTTTAACAACTCTTTTAACGACTGCAGCTAATGGCTTAATCGGTGCAGTAAGCCTTGTTGGATTCGGTAGTACAGTTACTGGTCTAGCTCTAGCTGGAAATAATGTTGACTTAACGAATCTTGCGTTTACTGAGGCTTTTACGGTACCTCGTACAGGTAATGTTACGTCTATTGCTGCAAGCTTCACAGTAACAACAGCTATTGCGTTGCCAGGCCTTCCAGGAACAACAGTAGTCAATGCTCGAATTTATCGTGCGCCTGCGGGAAGCGCAGTCTTCAGCCCTACAGATGTAAGTGTTAATTTAAACCCAGCATTGGTAGGAGTAATAAATGTAGGTACAGTATTAAGTGGCACATCTGATAGCTTCCCACCACTACCAGTAGTAGCTGGTGATAATTTATTAATGGTGTTCTCCATTACTGCTACAGGAACAGCACCTACTTTAGCCGCAACTGTTATAGGTACTGCAAGTGCAGGTATTACAATTGATTAAGAATTTATATCATTAAAAAAACAAGATAAACTATATTAAATTTAAAGCCCTTTTCACAGTGTAAAAGGGCTCTTATTTCTAAAAATTGCGACTGCCGAGACTTAACTTGATCGATGGAAACCCTCTATGCTACGGAATTGTAAGCTGGTGATATCAAGCCCAGCATTCATCTTTTCAACTGTTACAAATTAGACAACTTCTTGATTTGAACAAGAAGTCGTCTAATTTTGTCTGTAATGAATGCACTTAGTTATTTACAGTTTTATGATTTCCCTAAAGTATTCTGAATATGAGCAAGGTGATGCTTCCCGTGCCATGCATATAAGGCTAAGGCTTTTTCAAGTGTCATCAACCCTGAATCAGGATGATTAAATGCTCGTTGTAATTGCTCTGCTGTTAAGCTTTTCAGCAAATAAACCCAGCGTTCATGTAAACCCTCAACTAATTGATATGAGGCTGCGACAGGCATTTCTGTATCCGGGAGCTTTGCCCATTCTTCCTCATCGTAAGGCTTAATCGTTGGAGTATTTTCTGTCAAAGCTAGCTTAAAACGGATAAAGCTATTCATATGACTATCAGCAATATGGTGGACAAGCTGTGTAACCGTCCAACCATTTTCTCGGTAGGATTTTGTTAATTCTTGTTCACTTATTCCTTTAAGTGCCTCTCCTAGTTGTTTCGGTAATAGACGAATATCCTCCATCCATTCCTGTACTTGCTGTGCTGTAACTACTTCCGGAAATTGAAATTGTCCAATTGGATATCGTAAATCAGTCATAATAGCTATCCTCCATTTCTATTTTCTTACTTTTTATATTACCAATTTTATATTTTTCACGCTATTTGCTTTAATTCTTTTTAGTAAAACCCTCGTTTTGCAAGAATTATACTTACAAAAACGAGGGTCGTTGTGTGAAATATTCACTCTCTATTCATTTATATCGTAAATTAACGTATCAAAATAACTTTCATTAATATATAGTAAAATCGCCCACTCACCGGGTTTTGGTATTTTCACACTTGAAGGTGTATGAGCATCTGCACCATTAACAGGTCCACCAAGCCCTATAGTCCAACCATCTACTAAGATAGGATGCACTGTTTTAGATTCTTTATGATACCCGACAATGGTTAACTTGCTATCACGACCTTCTTCAATTCCCCAAAGATGCCACATCCATTTTTGAGTGCTTAAACTTGGCATATTGACCCCGATAACACCTGATTTATTCACATTACCGACAATACCTCTGTCTCCAAATTCTACTGCCTTTTTGTCCCAATCAATTGATGTAAAGTCACTTTCTTGTACAAAATCAGGTAAATTATCTGGCAGAGCAACCGTCTTCTCATTCATTGTACAGCCTACCAACAATAACAACACTGTTACCATAAGTACCCATCGCCTCATTACTACACTCCCTACAAGTCATAGTTATTTCCTATGAAACGAATATATCGCACAAATTGTTACAGAGTATTCCAAAAATTTTATACGAGCTATTATTCTATAGATCTCATCACAAATTTAACTAACGACTTTAACGGATGAGTAATCGTTACACCTGACTCTTTTTCGAGTTGCCGTGCAGCCTCAACCATCGAAAGCTGTGCAACTGTAATATGCTGCTGTTCCTCTGCTACATCAAGAAGAGCTTTTATAATAGCGTTATTATATGCATCCTTTTTCCCCTGGATAATTAATTCAAACGTTTTGTTGATAACTTTTATTTTAGTATTAATGGATTTTTCATGTAGTAAAGCATATTGTTGAAGTCTGTTCATCGTACCTTCTACGGTTTCAGGATTTGTAAAAAGAATCGTTTGAGGCTGTTTTTCTTCACATACTGTTTCAAAGAACGGCTCATCGATTTTAATAATTGGAATAGAATGTTCCAGCTGTTCATCCTTTAACAATGCGATATAATTTGTACAAGTTATTAAAATGGCGTCCATATCACAACTTTCCATCCATTCAAGTTGCTCTTTAACCTTAAAAGCTAACCCGTCAGTCCCTTTTGAAACTTGCTGTATAAGACCTGGATCCACAAAATGGACTAGCTCAACTTTCTCAATGTTTTGAAATGCTTGCTCTATATACTCAATATTTGAATGATGTGCATGTAAACAGCCAAGCTTTTTCCTCAAGTGCAATCCCCCTAATTAGTAAGCTGTTTTTCCATCGTCGCGATAGCAAGAGAGACGCCATTACGATTCTCTCCCGTTTCCTCTTTTATTACAACATAGCCTAATGAGCGATATAACTCAATATTTCTTGGTACACTCATGCGTACTTTACATTCGCTAGTACTTTTTCCATTAGCAAGCGCATATTGTTCAAGCTCTTCAATTAATGCCTTAGCCAATCCTTGTCCTTGCTTTTCTGGAATAACAGATAATCTAAAAAAATAAATCCCCTGAGCACTGAGTGTAAATCTTACCATTGCAACTGGTTGTTCATCGATATATCCGATGAAAGCATATTCTCCTTTTTTTATCGCCTGTTCAATCGACTCAACTGTTTCACTTAGTGCGCTTGACGGTGGTGTTGCATGCTCATACTCTTTAAAGGCTTGCAACATTACTCTGTGAATTACTGGTGCATCCTTTACTTGCGCTAAAACAATATTCATCTTCCATCACCCCTTAATGAATTAATATACATTTTAACGTATTACCAGAAATAACAAAGAGGCTGGGACATAATTATATATTCTAAGCAAAATTCAAAACCTTCGCATCAGAAAAGCGCGAGAAATCAACGTTTCTAAAATTGATTTCTCGCGCTTTTTAAGGTTTTGTCCAGTTATGTCCCAGCCTCTATCAAAATTAATTTTTATTCACAAAACGAATTGCTCTACTCATAACCGTTGGAACAATTGAAGCATGATTTTCCTCCAACGCTTCATAAAAAGCAATATCCATAATTTTCTCTAAATCGCCGGCAATCTGTTTTGCATCATCAACCATAAAGGTTTCCAGTTCCCCCACCCCTATGAATAATTTTTCATAAGCAAATGGACGCTCTTTTATAAATGTTGAAGCATACTTTAATAGTTCATGCTCATTCCACCAAATAGAAGGACTAATCGCAATATAACGTTGGAAGCTTGCTTGATGATGGAATAATTGCCAAAGTACAAAGTAACCCGCTAATGAATGTCCGAACAGTGCTTGTTGCTGTACATTTACAGGGATTTGCGCCTGAATACTTGGCTTTAATTCCTCCTCTAAAAATCTACTAAAGTTCTCTGCTCCTCCATGTTTCTCATGGCCCTTCCCTTTAAATCTTGCGGGATACGTATACGTCTCAGCTTGTCCTGTAAAATCATAAAATCGTCGTTCGTGCAGATCAGCTCCATGCCCAATGCCAACTACAATAGCTGGTAAAATACCTGTTTTAGGTGCATTACGACTTTGCAGGCGGACTGCTTCCTTCACAAGGTGAAAATAGGATGAACCGTCCAATACATATAAGACTGGAAAACCACCTTCTGGTACGTCTCCATTCGGTACATAAATGTTTACCGTATACGTATAATCCGTAAAATTCGATGTTAATTGCTGCGTTGTATAATCAGATGCTGCTGCAATTTTGTCTATCATCATTTGTCGACCTCCTTCAAAACATCATAGCCATAGCATACGGGTGTTTTCGTAACAGGATCTTCCATAATACGTGCATTAATATTGAATACTTCTCGCATCACATCTGCGCATAAAATTTCCTGAGGTGTTCCCGTTTTCATCACAACTCCCTGTCGCATCGCAATTAAATGATCGGAATATCGTGCCGCGTGATTAATGTCGTGCAATACCATAACAATCGTACAACTATGCTGCGCGTTCAGGTTTTTCACAATTTCTAATACCTCTAACTGATGCGCCATATCTAAATAAGTTGTCGGTTCGTCTAATAACAAAATATTTGTTTCTTGCGCTAAGGCCATTGCAAGCCATACACGCTGGCGCTGCCCCCCTGACAGCTGTCCAAGCTCGCGATTGCGATAGTCATTTGTATTTGTAACAGTTAAGGCCCACTCAATCATTTCCTCGTCCTTCTTTGTTAAGCGATTCACATTATTTCGATGCGGATAACGACCATAAGCAATAAGTTCCTCAACCTTTAGCTGACCTGGTGCAATAGGCGTCTGAGATAAGATCGCTAGCTTTTTCGCAATTTCCTTTGTCGATAAATTTTGCATGTTTTGGTCCTGCAAATAAACCGTGCCCTGCTGCTTCTTTAATATACGACCAATTGTTTTTAATAATGTTGATTTTCCACATCCATTAGGTCCTATGATGGTCGTAATCTTCCCATCCTCTATCGTTAAATTTAAGCCTTCAAACACACGAACCTGCTCATAGCCGGAAGATAAATTTTCCATTCTAAATGCCGTTTGCACACCTATTTCCTCCTATGCCTTTGATTTCACTAATAAATATAAGAAATACGGAATCCCAATAATCGAGACAACGATTCCAACCGCTAGCTCAGACGGTGCAAATACTGTTTTTCCTATAAAATCAGCTATAATAAGCAATCCTGCGCCAATCAATGCACTTACTGGCATGACATAACGATGTTGTATACCAACAAGCTGTTTTGCAATATGTGGTGCCATCAATCCAATAAACCCGATACTACCTGATACTGATACACAAGCACTGACTAAGCCAACGCTTGCCATTAACAGCTTCTTCTTCTCTTTTTCTACCGGTATCCCTAAACTTGTAATACTATCCTCTTCCAGTTGAAAATAATCGAGCAAATACGCTTTCCGATGGACATAAAAGCCCAGTAATATAAGCCAAGGTAGCATAGTCACAACAAAAATCCAGTTTGCATTATAAATAGAGCCTGCCATCCAAACTGCGGCAGATTCGAAATCTTGAGCACTCATTTTTAATGATAAAAACAGTGACAGTGCCCCAAAACCACTGTTTATAGCAATCCCGGTTAAAATAAGTCGCTGCATATCTAAATGACCATTTTTCTGGGCAAATGAAAAAATAAGTAGCGCAGCCAAAGCACCGCCTACAAACCCGAACATGGGCATCATTAAAATCGATAACCAGCTACTTATATCTGCAGATGTGAGACGTAATTGAAAGAAAAACATGAATATAACCACTGCTGCCCCAGCACCCGCATTAATCCCTAAAATACCTGGATCGGCTAAGCCATTTCGTGTTATGCCCTGTAGCACAACCCCTGCCATCCCTAAGCCAACACCAACAAGCGCTGCAATGACAATACGTGGTAAACGGAATTCAAAAATGACAAGATCAAATTTTGGATTTGGATCAATACGTAGCAATGTTTTGACAACATCCATCACTGACATATCAAAGACCCCATTTGTCATATGGAGATAGCTGGCACCCAAAATAAATAAAATGAGTATTGAAACAGTCATAACGAATACACTCGAGGTTTTTTTACGCACCTTTTTCACCTCCGTGTTTACGAACTAAATATAAGAAGAACGGAACACCAACTAATGCCGTTAATACGCCAATTGGAGTTTCATATGGGTAATTAACAAAACGACTAAGCACATCACAAAGTGCTAAGAAGAACGCACCGATGACAGCTGCACATGGAATGATAAAGCGGTAATCTACTCCAACAAGAAAACGCGTAATATGAGGAATGACTAACCCTACAAAGGCTATCTTTCCTACAAGTGCAACTGCCGTACCTGTTAAACAGACAACAGCAAGCATGCTTATGATTCTCACCGCTTTTGTTTTTTGGCCAAGTCCAATAGCGATATCTTCGCCTAATGAAGTGATCGTAATAGCTTTAGCTGAAACGAATGCAAGGATTAAACCAATCAGCCCAAATGGAATCGATAGCATGAGCATATCCACATCCACCATATGTACCTTTGTGTTATACCAAGCACTTACTGTTTGTGATACTTGGAAATACATCGCAATGGCTGTGGCTATACTGCTTAAAAATGTACCAATGACTGTCCCAATAATGGCAAGTCGTACCGGTGATAAACCATTTCGAATTAAAGAGCCAAAACCAAATACAATACCTGCCCCTAATGCAGAACCGAGCATAGAGAGTAGGATCATTTGGTAATTTGGAAGCCCTGGGAAAAATACGATCGCTAACGTAATCACAAATGCAGAACCATCATTAACGCCCATTAATGAAGGAGACGCTAAATAATTTCGTGTTATGCCCTGCATAACAGCGCCGGCTACTGCTAAAAATGCTCCCACTAATAAAACTGCGGCGATTCTGGGAATTCGTCCTGTTCGCACAATTTGGTGGTCCACATTTGAAGGGTCGAATGCAGAAATCGCCTGCCACACCGTTATTGCGCTAATGTCTTTTGTACCGTACATAACGGAGACTAATGCCACAATCGCAATGAGGAATGGAGAAGCTGCTACTATTGAAAATGCCGCAATGTTTGTTTTTTTCAACTTCCACACCTTTTTCTTTATCAATTTCTCTCTCAATCTTATAAAAGGCTGGTAATAGCCTGGTGATGCCACCAAATCTACTACCAGCCTATCTATGCCAAGGCATAATTGATACTATTTAAGTAATTTTTCAGCTGCGACATCTAAGAATTTCACCTTAGACCATGCAGTACCACCTTGCGCTAAAGGATCAATCGCATTGACGAAAATTTGATTATTTTGTGATGCCTTCAAGCTTGCAAAAATCGGATTCTTTTGTAGCTCTTCCAGCGCTTTTGGTGCATCGGCATTTTCTGATTCCTCGAACTGAAGGAAAATAGTATCAGGATTTACCTCTGCTAATGTTTCAAGAGATAGTTCAGCCTGAGCCTTTGTAGTTTTTAAAATTTCTGGTATTGGAGCCCCTAAATCTTCATATAGCACAGGGTTTAAGTAAACTCCTGCAGGATAAATATACATTACGCCACCGCGTACTCGAATAACTAGAATCTCCTTGTCCGCTAGTTGCTCTTTAGATTTGGCTTGCGCATCAACAACCTTCGCATCATAATCTGCAATGATTTTTTTAGCATCATCTTCTTTACCTGAAAGCTGTGCAAGTAATGTTAAGTTCTCTTTCCAATTTGTAGAGACATGTGAATACGGAATCATCGTTTGAATTTTATTTAGCTTTTCAGCAGTTTCCTCAGGGAACTTTGAGGTACCTAAAATAACATCTGGATCAAGACTTAGAATGGCCTCTGCATTCGGCTCCATTTTATTTCCTATAAGCTTAGCACCCTCTAATTCTGAAGCAAGATATGATGGAATTTTGCCACCAACTTCTAGTACACCGGCAGGCTTAATACCAAGCATCGCCGCATCTTCCATAGATTCTAAGCTTGCCGTTACAATGTTTTTCACATCTGCAGGAACTTCATATTTCTCTCCCAAATATGTAATCGTTTGTGTTTTCGCTTGATCTGCTTGCGTTTCTGTTGCACTTGTTTCTGCCGCATTATTTGTGGATGTAGTAGACTCTTCTGCCTTATCCGTTCCACACGCAGCCAAGGATAGCGCTAATAGAGCAGGTGCACACATTTTAAAATATTTATTCATCATTATTCTCTCCTAACAAATCGCTATCTACCGATAATGATAATCGTTTTCAATTATAAGTCAATAGGAATTAGCGATTCAATTGATATTCATTATCATTTACGGATACTATCCTAACAAAGCGAAAAACAATTGTGAATGGATAATTTCATGAACAACATGGACTTTTGCCGATTTTCAACTTCTTTCAACAGATATTTTTGTACCGAAAGCGTAGCGGCAGGTACAGAAGTCTCCTACCTCTATAGGTTGTGAGATGAATGCGGGTCTAAGTTACATCTTGTTGGCCCAAAGCCTCTGGCAGATGTCACAAAAAAAGCTGCTTCTTTTTCAAGAAACAACTTGTTTATACGTATTTTGCTTCCTCAAGCATTTTTTTTCGATACGCTGTCGGGGACACTCCCGTACACTTTTTAAATACCCGACTAAAATAAAAACAATCTGCATAGCCTACACATTCTGCTATTTCCGCTACAGTAGCATCGTCATATTGCAGTAAATCCTTCGCCCGTCGTAAGCGATACTCCGTTAAGTAGGCGCTAGGGTTCATACCCGTATGCTGTTCAAACAAATAGGCAAACCTACGACGCTCCACGCCAAATTCCTCAGCAATTTTTGAAACAGAAAGTTGTGTAGCATAGTTCTCATGTATGTATTGTAAAGCTTGCTCCATCTGGTCGCTTGCCGTATCGAGAACCTTCACTTTTGCCGACACAAGAATAGCTTCCAAAAGATTCATAAACAGAGTCTTTGCTTTGAATATGGACATATTACCTGGCAGTGAATGGCTTTCTATTATTTGCTGTACATAGTCAATAATTTTAGTATGATAACCTGTATGAATTAAAAAGTGCTGAGCTGCTAATGGATATAAAGATACGTCTTTCTGAGGAATATTATAATGGACAACTGCATACTCCCATACTTTATCGCCAGAAACTTTAATTTCAATTGGCATTTGTGGTCCTGCGTGTACGACCATACCTGGCTCCATTACATAAGGGATACCATTAAAACTAAATATGGCACTACCAGCAAGTGGCACAACTAACCCGCACTTCCCAGGAGCTGTTGTGCGTCCTGTATCTACTTGACCTGGCTCCATTTTATTTGTAAAAACATCCGTAAAACTTACAGACGCATGTGCATAGTAATCAATTAAATGCTTGATATCCACTTTATAGCTCCTACATTCTTTAAAACTTTTTGGATTTGTGAAAAGTGATGCAAATCATGATCGACTAAACTAGCAAAATACCCGTAAAGCGTTAATTCAGATGTACCTATTTTAAAAGACTTTTGCCATTGCTGATCATCTATTGGATGAAGTGCGTTCATTAGCTGATGTCTCTGATTGATAAAATTGGCTATCGTTTCTTCTTTACTTTGTACACAGCTGTTATATGATGCGCTTGCATTCATTTCTTCTACAGCTGGCCCTTTTGGTAAACTTTCTTTTATAAAAAGAAATGGAAGACGGTGTTTTAATACGAATTCATCCCATGGCGTAAGATGGCCAATAATTTCTGCAACCGTCCATTTTCCAACTTCAATAGGTGTACGCCATTGTTCTTCCGTAACATTTGCTAAACTCTCCACAAATGCT
>Ga0213828_1000849_pt1 | contig 27643 bp, 18 predicted proteins | sample MC6MC0897MG_FD_180664 | JGI IMG/M metagenome (GOLD analysis project Ga0213828, IMG submission 180664) | Enriched soil aggregate microbial communities from Iowa State University, Ames, United States - MC6-MC0897-MG | ecosystem: Environmental > Terrestrial > Soil > Unclassified | place: USA: Iowa... | reverse complement strand
TCAGCGACCAGTTGATCAACTGGCCGGTGATGAAGGTCTTGTTGGGGACGATGATGTCCTTGCGGTCGAAGTCGGTGATGGTGGTGGCGCGGATGCGGATCTTGCTCACCGTGCCGGACAGGTTGCCGATGGTGATGGTGTCGCCGATGCGCACCGGGCGCTCGAACAGGATCATGATGCCGGAGATGAAGTTGGCGAAGATCTCCTGCATGCCGAAGCCCAGGCCGACCGACAGCGCCGCCACCAGCCATTGCAGCTTGTCCCAGCTGACCCCCAGGGTCGACAGGGTGCTGACGATGCCGATACCGACGATGGTGTACGACAGCAGCGTGGTGGTGGCGTAGGCACTGCCCTGTGCAAGGTTCAGGCGCGACAGCACCAGCACCTCCAGCAAACCTGGCAAGTTACCGGCCAGGGCGAAGGTGATGCCGACGATCACCAGCGCGCCAAGCAGGTCGCCGAGGCTGATCGGCACCATGCTGGCGGCCGCGCCGGTGCCGCTGGTGTATTCGTACAAGGTGAAGTTGTTGAGGTAGGCGAACACCGAGATCAGGTCCGACCATACCCAGTACAGGCCGGCGATGAAGCCGCCGAGCAAGGCCAGGCGGATAAGGCGCAGCGACTGCTGGTTGACCTGTTCGATGTCCAGCGTCGGCTCTTCGGTGATCACTTCGCCATCCAGCCCTTCCTTGGCCGCTGCACGTTTGCTCAGGGCGCGCTGGTAGGCCAGGCGCCGCGCGGCCACAGACAGGCCACGGACAAAGGCGGCCTCGATCACCAGCCAGAACATCAGCAGGTAGAGGGTGTAGATCAGCCGGTCGGTGAGCTTGAGGGCGGTGTAGTAGTAACCGAAGCACACCGCTACGAACAAGGCGATGGGCAGGGCCGTGAACGCCACCCCGACCGCCCGGCGGAACAGCGAGGTGTCGCGATGCGCCGGGCTGCTCAGCAGCAGGCGGCTGAGCAGCCAGGCCATCAGCGCGTAGCAGGTCAGCACTACGCCGATGCCGAGCACGTCATCAGCCAGCGCCGAAGGTTGATGTTCGGCCACCGCCACCACGCCGACCAGTGCCAGCACCACGGTGCCAAGCCTGCGCACCCAGCCGCGCAGGAACTCGACCTGGGGCTTGTGCCAGCGGAAGTGGATTTCCGCCACGCCGCCAGGCGCCAGGATGCGGTAGGCGGTGTAGAACACCAGCCAGGCCTGGGCCAGTTGCCAGAGCGCGGCGCCCAGGTTGGCATTCTGCCCGCGGGCGTCGATCTGCAAGGCATAGCTGCACAGCGCCAGGCCCAGGCTCACCGGCATCGCCAGGAGGATATTGATCAGGATCGCCTGGGGCGTGTGCCACTGGCTGTCCCGGCGGAAGTGGCCGATGTCCTGGTGCACCTTGCCGAGCCGTTGATACAGGTACTTGCGCCGCCACAGCAGGCCGCCGATCACCAGCAGCAGCGGCAGGAACAGCAACGGCCGCTGGCTGAGGCCGTCGGCCAGTTCCTTGATGCCCGAGCCCCAGGGCAGGCTGGCGACCTGGTCGGCGAACCGCTCAGGGACGTAGCGCAGCCAGTCCCAGTCCAGCGGCTTGTTGCTGGGGATCCAGAACATCTGCTCGTCGAGGGTGGTGCGCAGGCCTTGGGCGGTGCCCAGCAGTTGCTTCTGGTTGAGCTGCAGGGTGATCGATTCGTTGAGCAGGGCCGAGAGTTCGCGGTTGAGGCGCTCCAGCAGGTCGCTGCGGGTGATCGCCACTTCCAGCAGCGCTTTGCGCAGTGGCGGGGTGACGTCTTCCGGCGGTTGGTTGGCCAGCAGCTTGTCGACATAGGTGACCGGGCTGCTCATCTGCTCGCGCTGCTGGTTGATCTCGAACTGGTACAGGCGGGTGTCGGCGATCTGGTCGGCCAGGTCGCGGTCGACCTTCAGGTGCGGCAGGGTCTGCTTCTGCTTGTAGAGGATCTTGGACAGCAGCAGGCTGCCCTTGAGCACGTTGATCTGCTCGTCCAGCGCCTGGTCGGCCTGGGTCAGGCTGTCGAGCTGCTGCTTGGTGCGCAGGTTCTGCTGGGTCAGTTCGTTGAGGCGATCGGTGCTTTTGAGCAGGTAGTCGGAAAGCTTGAGGTTGATCGTGCTTTCGCTGGCCAGCAGGCTGCTGCCGCCGGCCTTCTGGGCTTCGATCGACTGCTGGGTGACGGCCTCCTGGGACTGGGCCAGGCGCTTGTCGTTGATCAGCGTTTGCAGGTCCTGGATTTCCTGCTCCAGGCGCGCCGCGCGCTCGATCAGCAGGTCGTGTCGGGCACTGCCAAGGTCTTGCAGCAGGCTGTTGCCGGCCAGCTCCTGACGGCGCAGCAGGGTCAACGCGTTGAGCGAGGCCAGCTCGGCGTTGAGCTGGTTGCGTTGGTCGGCGTTGAGCGCCTTGCCGTTGTCCTTGCCCGACTTGAGGTTGTTGTTGATCTGCTGGGTGCGGGCCTGGCTGTTGCTGATCTCGGCTTGGGCGCGCTCTGGGCGGGTCTGGGAATTGATGATCAGGCTGTTGGCTTCGGACAGCGCCTTTTGCAGCTCACCCTGCAGGGTGCTGCGCTCGCTGAGCAGTTGCTCAAGCTGCGGCACCGTGAGGGTGGCGTAGCGCTGGGCGACCGGTTGCGGCTTGCTGTCCTTGAGCCTGGCCAGTTCTTTCTGGCTGTCGTTGGTTTCTTTCGGCGCGCCGGCCAACTGTTGCTTGAGCGCGGCCAGCTTCTTCTCGCTGTCTTCCTTGCTGGCAAGCAGGCTCAGGGTTTGCTCCAGCACCTGCTGCAGGGCCTTTTGATCGGCCTCGGGCAGCTTGCGCTCGGCAATCTTGTCGAGGCTGTGCTGGATGCTGGCAGTGGTCGGCGCTTCGGCCGCGGCGTTCGCGGTGGCCGCGAACGAGAAGGACAGGCACAACCCGAGTAGGGCTGTGCGAAGGTACACGCGCAGGGACATAGGCAGACTACATTGTGGATCGGGGCAGAATCGCAGTTTAGAGGAACAATCCTGGTCCGGGTCGCGTTCCTTCGGGGAATCTGACGCCCACTTTCTGCACATTGTTCCCGTCCATGGTCGCCACGGTCCAGATCGTGCCATGCCATTCGACCTGGTCGCCTACTACTGGAGCGCCTCCGACCTTCTGTCGGATGAACTGCGCCAGCGGCATTTTCGCGTCCAGGCCGTCAAGTTTCAGGCCATAAAGCGCCGCCACGGCGCCGAGTTCGGCATCGCCTTCAAGCACGAAGTCGCCGAAGAAGCGCAGGTCCAGGCCACGTTGCGGCGCCTGGCTGAACAGCTTGCCCAGCGCGGGCAAGTTATGTTCGTGGCCGATCACGCAAAGCATGTCGCCGACTTCCAGCACGGTACTGCCCGATGGGTGCAGCAGTTGCTCGCCACGGAACAGCGCGGCTATACGGGTGCCCTCAGGCATCTTCAGCTCGCGCAGGGCAGCGCCGATGCACCATTTTTCCGCCCCCAGGCGGTAGACGAACAGCTCCCACTCGCTGGTGATGTGCACTTCCAGCGCAGAGCGTGAGATGGGCGCAGGGTCTGGCGGTACGGTGACCTTCAGCAGCTTGGCCATCCACGGCAGGCTGGTGCCCTGCACCAGCAGTGACACCAGCACGATGAAGAACGCCAGGTTGAAGAACAGCTGTGCATCCGGCAGCCCGGCCATCAGCGGGAACACCGCCAGAATGATCGGTACCGCACCGCGCAGGCCGACCCAGGAAATGAAGCCCTTTTCGCGACCGTGGAAGGCCTTGAACGGCAGCAGTGCGGCAACCACCGACAGCGGCCGGGCGATCAGGATCATCCACAGGGCCAGGCCCAAGGCGGGCAAGGCGATGGGTAGCAGGTCGTGGGGTGTGACCAGCAGGCCCAGCACCAGGAACATGCCGATCTGCGCCAGCCAGGCCATGCCGTCGAGCATGTGCAGGATGCCATGGCGGCTGCGGATCGGCTTGTTGCCCAGCACCAGGCCGCACAGGTACACGGCAAGGAAGCCGCTACCATGCAGGGCGTTGGTCAGCGAGAACACCACCAGGCCGCCGGCCACGACCAGAATCGGGTACAAGCCGCCGGCCAGGTTGATGCGGTTGACCAACTGCAGCATCAGCCAGCCGCCGCCCAGGCCCAGCAGGCCGCCGATACCGAACTCGCGCAGCAGGTGGCCCAGCAGGCTCCAGTGCAGGCCGGTCTGGCCGCTGGCAATCATCTCGATCAGGGTGACGGTGAGGAACACCGCCATCGGGTCGTTGCTGCCCGACTCGATCTCCAGCGTGGCCGTGACCCGTTCGTTCAGCCCTTTGCCACCCAGCAGCGAGAACACTGCTGCGGCGTCGGTGGAGCCGACGATGGCGCCGATCAACAGGCCCTGGATCAGGCTCAGGTCGAACAGCCAGGCCGCGACCAGGCCGGTGAGGGCGGTGGTGATCATCACGCCGACGGTGGCCAGCGACAAGGCCGGCCACAACGCCACGCGGAAACTGGCCACACGCGTGCGCAAGCCGCCGTCGAGCAGGATCACCGCCAGGGCCAGGTTGCCCACCAGGTACGCGGTCGGGTAGTTGTTGAAGATGATGCCGCCACCGTCCACGCCTGCGACCATGCCGACGGCGAGGATGATGACCAGAATAGGGATACCCAGGCGTGACGACAGTGAACTGACCAGGATACTTGCACCCACCAGCAAAGCGCCGATCAGAAACAGGCTGTTGATGGTGCTGGCATCCAAAGGCAGTACTCCGGGAAACGCGGGGAAGAAGACTCGATAGCGTTGATGACTAGCAGGTCGCGTGCCAATCGATTCTAACCTGATGAATTGGCAGCATGTAAAGCGTTTCTGCAGATGTAGAAAAGGCACCGCGGTGGGTGCCTTTTCTTGTACTGCCAGGGTGGGCCTCTTCGCGGGGCAAGCCCGCTCCCACAGGGATAGGTGGTTCCTGTGGGAGCGGGCTTGCCCCGCGAAGAGGCCAGTGCAGGTCAGCCCTGCTTCACTTCACGCATCGGCTTGCCTTTGACCGGCGCACCGTTAGCCACGTAGTACTTGGCAGTGCTGCGCGCCAATGGCTTGCGGTTGCGGATCTTGTCCGAGATTTTCTCGGCGATCATGATCGTGGTGGCGTTGAGGTTGCCGGTGATGATGATCGGCATGATCGACGCATCGACCACACGCAGGCCCTGCATGCCGTGCACGCGGCCTTCGCCATCGACCACCGCCATGTCGTCGGTGCCCATCTTGCACGAGCAGGACGGGTGGAAGGCGGTTTCGGCGTGCTCGCGGATGAACGTGTCCAGCTCTTCGTCCGTCTGCACGTGCGCGCCCGGGCTGATCTCGCGACCACGGTATGGGTCCAGCGCCGGCTGGGCCATGATTTCGCGGGTCAGGCGGATGCCGTCACGGAATTCCTGCCAGTCCTGCTCGGTGGCCATGTAGTTGAACAGGATGCTCGGGTGCTGGCGTGGGTCTTTCGACTTGGCCTGGATGCGGCCACGGCTTGGCGAGCGCATCGAACCCATGTGCGCCTGGAAGCCATGTTCCTTGACGCCGTTGGAGCCGTTGTAATTGATCGCTACCGGCAGGAAGTGGTACTGGATGTTCGGCCATTTGAACTCAGGACGGGTACGGATGAAACCACCGGCCTCGAACTGGTTGCTGGCGCCGATGCCGGTGCCGTTGAACAGCCACTCGGCACCAATGGCCGGCTGGTTCCACCACAGCAGCGACGGGTACAGCGACACCGGCTGGGTGCAGGCGTACTGCAGGTACAGCTCAAGGTGGTCCTGCAGGTTTTCGCCGACGCCCGGCAGGTCGTGCACCACCGGGATGTCGAGGCTTTCCAGCAGGGCGCGCGGGCCAACACCAGAGCGCTGCAGCAGTTGCGGCGAGGCGATGGCGCCGGAGCTGACGATGACTTCCTTGCGGGCGCGGGCTTCGACGCGCTCTTCGCTGTCGCCGACCAGGTAGGTCACGCCAACGGCGCGCTTGCCGTCGAACAGGATGCGGTCGCTCAGGGCGTGGGTAACAATGGTCAGGTTCGGGCGCTTCTTGGCCTGGTCCAGGTAGCCGCGGGCGGTGCTCGAGCGGCGGCCGTTCTTGGTCACCGAACGGTCCATCGGGCCGAAGCCTTCCTGCTGATAGCCGTTGAGGTCTTCGGTGCGCGGGTAACCGGCCTGCACGCCGGCCTCGACCATGGCGTGGAACAGCGGGTTGTTGCCAGCCTTGGGCGTGGCGACGCTGACCGGGCCTTCGCCGCCGTGGTAGTCGTTAGGGCCGATATCGCGGGTTTCTGCCTTGCGGAAGTACGGCAGGCAGTCCAGGTACGTCCAGTCCTCAAGGCCTGGCAGTTCAGCCCAGCCGTCGAAGTCCATGGCGTTGCCGCGGATGTAGCACATGCCGTTGATCAGCGAGGAGCCACCCAGGCCCTTGCCGCGGCCACATTCCATGCGGCGGCCGTCCATGTGCGGCTCCGGGTCAGTCTCGTACGCCCAGTTGTAGCGACGGCCCTGCAGCGGGAACGCCAAGGCGGCCGGCATCTGGGTGCGGAAGTCGAAGCGGTAGTCGGGGCCACCGGCTTCGAGCAGCAGCACGGTGACGCTGGCGTCTTCGGTCAGGCGCGTGGCCAGGGTGTTACCGGCCGAACCTGCGCCGACGATGATGTAATCGAATTCTTGGGACATGAAAGTACCCTCGTTTGGCGGTGATCAGGGAGCGGGGACGCCCGTGCACGGCGGCACGGGCGTGGCTAGACAGGGTTTAGAAAACCGAGTTGTAGCCGCCCAGCTCGACCTGGACCGACTTGATGCGAGTGTATTGAGCCAGCGAGCTGACGCCGTTTTCACGGCCAACGCCCGACTGCTTGTAGCCACCGACCGGCATTTCGGCCGGCGATTCACCCCAGGCGTTGATCCAGCAGATGCCGGCTTCGAGCTTGTGGATGATGCGGTGGGCACGGGTGATGTCGTTGGTGCACACGCCAGCGGCAAGGCCGTATTCGGTGTCGTTGGCGCGGCGGATGACTTCTTCTTCGGTCTCGTAGCTGAGGATGCTCATCACTGGGCCGAAGATTTCTTCCTTGACGATGGTCATGTCGTCGGTGCAATCGGTGAACACGGTCGGAGCGACGAAAGCGCCCTTGGCGAAATCACCCTCGGTCAGACGCTCACCGCCACACAGCACGCGGGCACCTTGCTCTTTACCCTTGGCGATGTAGCCCAGCACGCTTTCCATGTGCTGGAAGCTGACCAGCGGGCCGAAGTTGGTGTTTTCGTCTTCCGGGTTACCCACACGGATGCGGGCAACGCGCTCGGCGATCTTGGCTTCGAAGGCGGCTTTCATCGGGGCAGGGATGAACACGCGGGTGCCGTTGGTGCACACCTGACCGGAGCTGTAGAAGTTGGCCATCATGGCGATGTCGGCGGCCTTGTCCAGGTCGGCGTCGGCGCAGATGATCAGTGGCGACTTGCCGCCCAGTTCCATGGTGACTTCCTTGAGCGACGAGCTCGAGGCGCTGGCCATGACTTTCTTGCCGGTGGTGGTGCCGCCGGTGAAGGAAACTTTTTCGATGCGCGGGTGTTCGGTCAGCCAGGTGCCGACTTCGCGGCCGCTGCCGGTCAGGACGTTGAACACGCCGTCAGGCAGGCCCGCTGCGGTGTAGATCTCGGCCAGTTTCAGGGTGGTCAGCGAGGTGACTTCCGAAGGTTTGAAGATCATCGCGTTGCCGGCGGCCAGGGCTGGCGCGGACTTCCACAGGGCGATCTGGATCGGGTAGTTCCAGGCGCCGATACCCACGGTCACACCCAGCGGCTCGCGGCGGGTATAGACGAAGGAGCTTTCACGCAGCGGGATCTGCTCGCCTTCGATGGCCGGAACCAGGCCTGCGTAGTACTCCAGCACGTCGGCGCCGGTGACGATGTCGACGTAACGGGTTTCGGAGTACGACTTGCCGGTGTCCAGGGTTTCCAGCTGGGCCAGCTCATCGTTGCGCTCGCGCAGGATGTCGACGGCGCGGCGCAGGATGCGCGAGCGCTGCATGGCGGTCATCGCTGCCCAGACTTTCTGGCCGCGTTCGGCGCTTTCGACGGCTTTTTCGACGTCGGCCTGAGTGGCGCGCTGCACATGGGCGAGGACTTCGCCGGTAGCCGGGTTGATGGCTTCGAAAGTGGCATCGCTGCCAGCGTCGACATAACCGCCATCAATGTAGAGTTTTTGCGTTCCGAAACGGGCCATAGTGTCCTCGCAAGTGCAGTGTGTGGTTGGCTACTGCGTCACGCGCCTGCCTGTTTGGCAATCGCCGTGCGCGGTTGTTCAGAGGCCTGGTCGATTGTGCCCAGGGTCTGCTGTTTAGCCAGTTGTAGATCCATGTATTCGTAAGCGATTCGTATCGCCTGGTCTGTGTCGAAAGCATCTCCCGACAGGGCGCCTCGCAGCCACAGGCCGTCGATCAGGGCCGCCAGCCCGCGGGCTGCCTTGCGCGCATGGTAAAGCGGCAGGACGCGGCGGAACTGACAGCAGAGGTTGGAATACAAGCGGTGATCGTTGATCCGCTGCAACCTGTGCAAGTCGGGCTGGTGCATGCTGGAAGCCCAGAAGGCCAACCAGGTTTTCATTGCCGGGCCGTTCACCTGGCTGGCATCGAAGTTACCTTCGATGATCACTTTCAGGTGGGCACGCGGGCTGTCGTCCGTCAGTGCCTGGCGCCGCGCTGCAACGCCTTCGTTGAGCATGCTCATGATGTAACCCATCGTCGCTGCGATCAGGCCGTTCTTGTCCCGAAAGTAGTGACTGATGATGCCGTTCGACACCCCGGCCAACCGGGCAATCAGCGCAATGCTGGCGTCCCCCAGTCCGACCTGATCGACCGCCAACAAGGTGGCTTCGATCAACTGCTGGCGGCGGATGGGTTGCATACCGACCTTGGGCATCTTGCTATCTCCTCAGGCCTGCGAGCAGACGACGGGCGGCTGACTCGGCGAAGGCCAGTCTATTTTGTTTTGATTGAACGTTCAATCAATAAAGAATAAGCTCTGCGACAATTTGTGCCATTGACACCCTTTGAGGGCAGCCAGGCAGCACGAATCGACACCCCAGGAAAATCGTGTAACCCCCGGAATACAAGGCGTTGACGGGCATGAGCGATGCGAAATGCAGATTCTGCCGAGCGGTCAAAGGCCGCGCGCAGGGCCCTTGGAGCGGGCCTGAGTCTGTTTTTTTTGCAACGATTCGATTCGGGATCACGGTTTCCAGGGTGCTTTTATAACACCTGATGCAGTGGGGGTATTCCACCAATTGCTCGGGAAAACACTGATTAGCCTCCATAGCCGTACTGCCCGGAGCATTCGTGCAATGAGTTCTGCCTCCCTTACCAAACCCCCCGCCGAGAGGGTCCGGGTCAACAGCGTGGTGTTCTACACCTCGGCGCTGCTGATCCTTGCGTTGACTGCCTTGCTTATCGCTGTACCCGAAACCGCAGGCCAAGTGCTGGGCGTGGCCCAGAAATGGCTGACGCGCACCTTCGGCTGGTACTACATGCTGGTGATCTGCGGTTACCTGCTGTTCGTCGTCTACCTGGCGTTCTCCGACTACGGCAAGCTCAAGCTTGGCGGCAAGGATGACCAGCCCGACTTCAGCTACGGCGCCTGGGCCGGCATGCTGTTTTCGTCCGGTATCGGTATTTCGCTGCTGTACTTCGGCGCCTCCGAGCCCCTGGACCACTACTTCAACCCGCCAGAAGGCACCCCTGCCAGCCTCGAGGCCGCGCGCCAGGGCCTGCAGCTGACCTTCCTGCATTGGGGCCTGCACGGCTGGGCGATCTACGCCCTGGTCGGCCTGGCCGTGGGCTACTTCGCCTACCGCCACAACCAGCCGCTGGCACTGCGCTCGGCGCTGTACCCGCTGGTCGGCGAGCGTTGGGTCAAGGGCGCTGCCGGCAATGCCGTGGACATCTTCGGCATGTTCGTCACCTTGCTGGGCCTGGTGACCAACCTGGGTATCGGTTCGATGCAGGTCTCTTCGGGCCTGGAGTACCTGTTCGGCATGGAGCACAGCCAGACCAACCTGCTGATGGTGATCCTGGTGATGGCCGGCGTTGCCACCGTGGCGGCGGTATCGGGCGTGGAGAACGGCATCCGCCGTCTGTCCAACCTGAACATCATGCTGTTCAGCGGCCTGCTGATCTTCGTGCTGCTGGGTGGCGAGACCCTGCACCTGCTCAACGGCTTCGTGCAGAACGTCGGCGACTACCTCAACGGCATCGTGCTGAAAACCTTCGACCTGTACGTCTACGAAGGCGAGGCTGGTAAATCCGAGCGCTGGCTGGGCCTGTGGACCGTGTTCTACTGGGCCTGGTGGATTTCCTGGGGCCCGTTCGTCGGCATGTTCATTGCCCGTATCTCCAAGGGCCGCACTGTGCGCCAGCTGGTCAGCGGCGTGCTGCTGATCCCGTTGGGCTTCACCTTGGCCTGGCTGTCGATCTTCGGCAACACCGCGCTGGACCTGGTGATCAACCAGGGCGCCGTGGAGCTGGGCAAGACAGCCCTTGAACAGCCGTCGATGTCGATCTACCAACTGCTGGAATACTTCCCGGCGGCCAAGATCGTGATCGGCGTGGCGGTATTCGTCGGCTTCGTGCTGTTCCTCACCCCGGCCGACTCCGGTGCGGTGATGATGGCCAACCTGTCGTGCAAAGGCGGCAAGGTCGATGAAGACGCCCCGCACTGGATGGTGGTGTTCTGGTCGGTGATCATCACCCTGGTCACCATCGGCCTGCTGTTCGCCGGCAACTTCGAAGCCATGCAGACCATGGTGGTGCTGGCCGGCCTGCCGTTCTCGGTGGTGTTGGTGCTGTTCATGTTCGGCTTGTACAAGGCCATGAAGCAGGACGTCGCCGTCGAGCAGGAGCGCGCCCAATTGGCCGCCCGTGGCCGCCGCGGCTTCAGCGAGCGGCTGACCCAGCTGGACCTGCAGCCAACCCAGGCGGTGGTACAGCGCTTCATGGACAAGCAGGTCAGCCCGGCCTTGAAAGAAGCGGCCGAGCAGCTGCGTACGTTGGGCTTCGAAGTGGAGTCCCGGGTTGGCCAGTCTCGCAACACCATGGGCCTGCGGGTGATGATGGAAGAGGGCAACCCCTTCGTCTACGAAGTAAGCCTGGACGGCTACATGGCCGCGCCGAGCGAGGCCCCGGTCGAGGGTGAGCCGGAAGTGCGCCAGCGCTTCTACCGTGCCGAGGTCTACCTGCATGATGGCAGCCAGGAGTACGACCTGATGGGCTTTGTCCCGGAACAGATCGTGCGTGATGTGCTGGACCAGTTCGAAAGCCACCGCCAGTTGTTGGGGCGTGTGTACAGCTGATGCGGTTGCAACAGGCCCTGCCCGATAAGCAGGGCCTGTTGCCTTTGTGCATGTAATAAGTAGCACCGCTACCGCAGGCGTTCGCGCAAGGCTTCTGGTCCATCCACCAGGAGGCCCTGGACATGTCCAGTTCCGACACTTCGACATTCGATTTCAAACGCGCCGCTGCCCTGCAGTTCGGCGACCGTCCGACCCTGCGTCAGGTCGTCAGCGAGCAACTGCTCACGCTGTTGCTGAGTGAGCTGCCGTGGCTGGCAGTCGTCGAGCCTACCTTGCCGTCTGCCGACGCGCTGATGTTGGACAGCCCTGATCCTTCCACACCTTACTGGTCCACTGAGCCGCTGGTCGACAGGGTGCTGCAGGCCATGCTCCAGACCAACTCGGTCGACCTGGAGCCTGTCGATGGGCGCCACCATAACCTCGGTTTGGTCGATCCGTACCGGTTCGCCGGTTCCGACAGCGCGTTCGACACCCGGCAGCTCAGTGGCTTGACGGGCCCTATCAATGACCTGATCGAACAACTGCCGCAGCACTTTTGCCAGGCGCAGCTCGACTATTGGCGCAGCCAGGGCAGCAGCGGTGCAAGCCGTGATGAGTGGCTGCAGTTGCTGTTGAAAACAGCTCTGCTGCGCGGCCTGCCGTTACAAGGCCTGGATGCGCAAGAGCAAGCCTGCGTCCGTGACCTGATACGGGGCGGTCGTGACCAACCGGCGGTGAGCTTCGTGCAAACCCGGCTGACGACGGGCTCCGGGTATTGGGATGAGACGCTGTGCCATCTGCTGATCACCGGCGAATGGGACGAACGGCAGGTCGTGTTGTGGTGCGCCCCTTCTGGCAATGTGCGAGGTTTTCCATCCTTGGCCGCGTTCGCCCTTGCCCTGCGTGACGAGCTTGCACAGCGCTACAGCTTCGATGGCCTGTCATGGCAACGCTACCCGGTCGAGGGCAATGTATTCGCTCAGCAAGTCGGGCTGCTGCTCGAGACGCTGTTCACTCAGGTCGACAGGGTGCGCTATGGGCAGTTGGCCGATGTCGCGGCACTTGAGCGGCTGTTTGCTCAGATGAGCGACCCCGCACAGTGGTTCGACCGTTACCCCGACGATACCCCGGCGGTCGAGGCTCCGCCTGGCTTGTCGCTGAGCGACGGTGATGACAGCATGGCTTATCACGCGGGCTTGCTGCAGCTTGCGCTCGACCAGCTCGACGCTGAGAGTATCCCAGCCTTGGATGGCATCCAGGGCCTGGCCGACTACACCCGTCAGCGCCTGAGCGAGCAGATGCGCCTGGCCCACGCCGATCACACATCCCCGGACGATCTGATATTGCAGTTCTTCGTGGCCCGTGGGGTACCGGGTGGCGCCGGAACGGGCACAGGGGGCGGCGAGCCGGTGGTACTCGAAGGCGAGAAGACCCTCACCGAATTCGCCATCGGCAACCTCGGTGCACTCGGGGGTGCCTCGGTGCTGCGTATCCGGTGCGCCAACGGTGCAGACGTACCTGCCTGGCTGGATGCCGACGCAGCCAATCAGTTGGTGAGCCAGGTCGATATCGGTGGCAATTACCCGGCGTACGTTGCCCGCCAACTGGACGACCCGCTGCAGCGTGCACAGCGCGTCAGGCGATTTGGCCGGGAATGGCGCAGCGCCCTGCGGTTCAGCGCGCTGACCAGCAAGCTTGAAGGCAAGCTCACGGATGCCGGCTTGCAGTGTGTGGTTGATTTCTGCGCTGGCCATGTCGACCCGCAAACCCCGCGCATGGTCCTGATGCCGCTGGCATTCAGGCGCCAGCCTCACTCTGGGCAACATGACAACGTGCGTGGCATGTATTTGCTGTTCTGCGTCGAGCCGTCGCGGGTGCTGTTCTATCGCCCTTTGTACAGGCAGGACACCCTGCGGGAATACGCAAGCCTGGCGGCGTTGCTGGAGCACATCCAACAGTCCCCCTTGTTGCAAGTGAGCATTCTGGATTGGCTGGACCCCCAGGTTCGCTCTATCTATGACCATGGTGGGTTCCGCGAACCACATGTCACGAGTCTGGGGCCGGACCCTTTCAGCCTGCCTGAGAAGCCTGAGCCACCCGTCATCGATCCGCAGCTGTGGGGCAGCGATATCGACGACAAACTCTACAACGCCAACCGCGACCTGCTCGTCGAGTTGGCTGACATGCAATCCACCTCCAATGCAGAGCGCCGTTGGCAAACCCTGTGCCAGGGCGCTTGGCTGCTGTTTGACCTGGCCACCCTGGCGCTGCGCGGCCCGGTGGCCAGCGTGGCGTGGCTGGTACAACTGCTGACGTCGCTGGAAAACGACCTGCTGGCCCTCGAGCAGGGTGGGGAATTCGACCGCTCCGCCGCCATCGCTGACTTGCTGCTGAACCTGGGGATGGTGTTGCTGCATGCGCGGCAACCCAGTCTGCAGCTTGGTGTGGCCGGGCAGCCCCCCGGCGCAGACCAGTTCGAAGGCCCTGCCGCGCAACGCGGGGCATTTGCCGAAGTGTCGGTGGCGCCTGCCACTGAAGCCGAAGCGGCGATTGGTGCGCTGGCAGCGCTGCCTGGGCGTCAGCTTGACTTGAGCTGGCGCGGCAACCACGGGTTCAACTGGCTGCCGCCTGCGTAGCGGCAGGCGCTGCGGGCCATGCGGGTGGACATAGCACTGGATGAGTCGAACTTGCAGGCAAGTGGCGATGCTGAAGGTTTGTATCGAGTCCAAGGGAGACTCTACGCGGCCATGGGGGGCGATGCTTACCCCGTTGAAGTGGGCCCGGACGGTGTGCGAGTGATCGACTCTAAAGGCGGGTATGGGCCATGGCTGGCCTGTACGCTGGGTGTTTGGCGAGTGGATACTGCGTTACGCCTGGTTGGCGGAATGAGGCGGGGCGACACGCGAGCGCAACTGGCCCGGCGCTTTGATAAACTGAGGGAGTTTGCCGACAACCTCAATGGCAAGGTGAACAGTGCGACGGCGCAGTTTGGAACGGTTGGAACTGAAATCACGGAACTGCAACACAAACTCACCCAGCTCAAGACCTTGCGCGCAAGGGCACAGGCCAGGGTGGACGCCGCTGTCAGTGACGGTGAGCGGGAAGCGTCCCAAGCTCTCATCGGTCAGTACGCTGTGCGTATCGCTGAGTGGGAGGCACAAATCGTCAGTAAGCGCGAAGAGGCGGTCGGGTACCTCGAAGAGGCTGTTCAAAGTGACACAGCCATACAAAGTGTTCTTGAAACCCTGTTCGAACCCAAGTTCGCCAGCGCTCGGAGCGGTTGGGAAGAGGTCATTTCACAGCAGCGGCGCACTGTTCTGATCAATCAGATCCGTAACAGCGATTTCATCCTCAATGAGTTGTGGAACCTGGCGGATTACCCAGGGCTGGATCGCATGCAAGCCAGGCTCGATGGGCAGCCGCTGCTGCAGGTGCTCGAGCCCTATCGAGCATTGCGTCGTAGACTCGAATATGTAGTGGGCCTTCAAGACCGCATACTCGCCGCCTACGAGCGCCTGGACGAGCTGTTGCCGGGTGCGCCTGGCGATCTGGTAATCAGCAGCCCCATTGAAATGCACAGTCGCACCGTTGACTCACTCATTGCGCTGCGCAAATTCAGCACAGTGCAGTTCCGTTTCCATCAGGCGATGAACCTAGCGAATCTGGCGCTGCACCTGGACGTCACCACCGGCCAGCGCAAAGTAGCCCGGTTCAGGGAGGAGCTTACCGGGGCTGCCTTGCGCAATGCGGCCGGCGCTCATGGCGAGCTCGATTTCGCCAACCTGCCGGTGGAAGACCGGGTTGTCATCCTTCAGGAAGCGTGGGACGAGTATGCCGAGGCGTTGGTCAACAGCGCACGCATTCGCAGTGATGGTGGGGCGCTGGTCGAAGTCTCGATGACCGACCGGTACCGCACCCAGCTGGAAAAACTGAAGCTCGATGCCGGTCGTCGCCTGGTCGAGGCCATCAAAGAACAGGAAGGCGCAAACGTGCCGCCGAAGCGGGCGGCCTACCTTGTTTCGAGCGAGCCGCAACGGGTAGTGCGAAACGCCGAGGGGCAAACACTCATCGGTACCGAGCGCGATGACGACGGGCAAAAAGTGCTTGAGGTGCGTGAACCTTTCAGCGGCGTCGTACTGGCCATTTTCGACTGGGAGCATGGCCAGTGGCGAGAGCGTGTGGCTGAGCAGGTTCCGCTCGAATCGCAGGCAGAGCCCGTTGATACAGCTATGCGCGTGCAGACCCTGCTGGACGAAAACGACGAGCTGAGCCTCAAGGCGCAAGCGTACATCGACAACGACCTCAAGGGCCCTCGGCTGGCGCGGTTGTTCGAACGCCAGATAGACAAGCTCGGCCGCGCGGCGACATCGCTGGGTGAGGAGGGCGCAAACCCCGCCTTGATAAAAAGCCTGGAAGCGGCCTCGGACCGGCTTCGAGCGGAGAAGAACCTCAAGCTGACCACGCTTTACACCAATACACACTACCCCAGCGCTGAAGCATTGCGGTTCTTGCATGAGCAACGCTTGCTCAAGGTGGAATATGTCAGCCCCAGGCAAGTCATGAGCAATGGCAGCACCTTCGATGAGTACAAGATCATGCGTCTGGCGCAACCTGGAGCAACGTCGGGGCGGCCATTGTGGGTGGCGCATTTTCATATGCGCTCAGCTGATGCGCTTGCCCGGGACTTTACCCAGGGCCACCTGAAAACCTGGAGCCAGCGCCGTATGAGTGGACGCGAAGAAGCTGCCGCGAGCGTTCGTGTACACCGCGGCAAGCTGACCCTGGAGCAGGCGAGCGGCATCATCCCGTTCGATTGAGGGCTCAGCGGTTGCTGTAACGGCCATGCTTGCCGTGGGCAGGCATGGCCTGGTTGCCACGCTCGGCGATCATCTGCGTAAGGCCGATCAGCACGATGCCTTCTGCCTTCAGCCGGGGCAGTTCGCGTTCCAGCACCTGCAGTGTCTGGGGGTAGGGGTGGCCGATCAACACGGCTGAGCCTTGCCGCCGTGCAAGCTCAACCCCCTGGCGCAACTGGCGGTCGATTGCCTCCACGGAGCGCTCGTCATCGAGGAATACGTCACGCGAAACGTGCGCCAGGCCAACGGCCTGCGCCTGGGCCGCTGCCACGGTGGCTGCACTGGTACGGCTATCGACGAAGAACAGATGCCGCCGTTGCAGTTCACCCATCAGCCAGGTCATCGGGTCCCGCTGGGCCGTCATTCGGCTGCCCATGTGGTTGTTGATGCCGGCGGCGTAAGGCACCTTGGCCAGGGCCGCATCCAGGCGGCTGGCCAGTTCGGGCAGCGGCAGGCCGGGGTGCCAGGCGTATGGGCCGGTGGCAGGGTCCATGGGCATGTGCAGGATCACCGTCTTGCCGGCCTTGTGCGCCTGGCGGGCGAAGTCGGTGGCGTGCGGGGTGTCGGGCATGATCGCCATCGTGACCGGGCCGGGCAGGGCAAGCGTGCGGTGGTCGCGCTCGCTGCTTTGGCCCAGGTCGTCGATGATGATGCTCATGTAGGCCTTGTTGGTCGGCGCCGCTTGGGCGACGCCAGCCAACACACAGAACAGCAGACACAGCAGATAGCGCATCGGCTGGATCATTTGCCCGAGGTGATGTTCAGGCCCTTGAGCAGGCTCAGCGCCTGGCTCAGCTGGAAGTCATCATCCTGCGGGCGTTCCTTGCGCTTGCTGCTGCCGGTCGGGCGGTCGGCGCCGCCGTTGCCGTTGCCCAGGTGGCCCTGCAGGTCGGCTTCCTTGAAGTTGTCGGTGTCGACCTCGGCGGTGAGCTTGGCCGGGCGCACCTCGATGTCGGGCACGATGCCCTGGGCCTGGATCGAACGGCCATTAGGGGTGTAATACAGTGCGGTGGTGAGCTTCAGGGCGCGATCGTTGGCCAGCGGCAGCACGGTTTGCACCGAGCCTTTGCCGAAGCTGTCGGTGCCCATCAGCACCGCACGTTTCTGGTCTTGCAGGGCGCCGGCGACGATTTCCGAAGCCGAAGCGCTGCCGCCGTTGATCAGCACCACCAGCGGTACGCCTTCACTGGCATCGGCCGGGTCGGCAGAGAAGCGCAGTTCGGAGTTGGCGATACGGCCTTTGGTGTAGACGATCAGGCCCTTGGTCAGGAAGTGGTCGGCCACTTCTACCGCCGACTGCAGCACGCCGCCGGGGTTGTTGCGCAGGTCGAGCACCACGCCGCGCAATTTCTTGCCGTTGTCCTTGCGCAGCTTGGCCAGGGCCTTGCCCACTTCGTCACCGGTCTTGACCTGGAACTGGGTGATACGGATGTAGCCGTAGTCGTTTTCCAGCAGTTGGCTCTTCACGCTCTTGACCTGGATCACCGCGCGGGCGAGGGTCACGTCGAACGGGTTACCGCCGTCACGGACCAGGGTCAGGGTGATCTTCTCGCCGATCTTGCCGCGCATCTTGTCGACCGCTTCGGTCATGGTCTGGCCCCGAGTCGGTGCGCCGTTGATCTTGACGATCAGGTCACCGGCCTGCACACCGGCCCGCGACGCTGGGGTGTCATCGATAGGCGAGACCACCTTGATGAAGCCGTCTTCCTGGCCAACTTCTATGCCCAGGCCACCGAATTCGCCGCTGGTGCTTTCTTGCAGCTCCTGGAAGTCTTCGGGGCCAAGGTAGGCCGAGTGCGGGTCCAGGTTGCTGAGCATGCCCTTGATGGCGTTTTCCAGCAGGGTCTTGTCGTCCACAGGCTCCACATAGGCGGCCTTGATGCGGTCCATGACCTCGGCGAAGGTGCGCAGCTCCTCCAGCGGCAGCGGCGCCTTGGCCGTCACCTCGGTGGCCGGCACCGCGGCTGGCTTGGCCGGCTCTGCGGCAGTGGCCAGGGGCGCACCGACCGCCAGGGCGATGGACAGGGCCAGCTGGGTGAGACGAGGCGAGTGCAGCATGTCGAACGAACTCCTGATCCTGTAGGCGCTCCTTGAGGAGCATCGGCGCAGCATTCAGGCTACGCCGTAAAAAGGTGAATTGGGTTGCAACCCTAACCTCTGCACCACTGTGAAGGGTCGGTAGGCCGGCCCTGCTGGCGGATGGCGAAGTACAAGCCTGCGCTGTCCTGGCCACCGCTGTCACCCACGGTGGAAATGGCGTCGCCGGCCTTGACGATGTCGCCGGCGCTCTTGAGCAGGCTCTGGTTGTGACCGTACAGGCTCAGGTAACCATTACCATGGTCGAGAATGACCAGAAGTCCAGCACCGCGCAACCAGTCGGCAAACACCACACGGCCGCCGTGTACGGCGCGTACTTGAGTGCCTGGGTTGGCGCTGATCATCACCCCGTCCCATTTGGCGCGGGCGTCACTGCCGCGTGCATCGCCGAAGCGTGCCAGCAATCGACCATTGACGGGCCACGGAAGTTTTCCCCGCGCAGCAGAAAATGCGCCGCCGTAGTTTGCGCCATCGCTGGACACTATCGGGCCAAGGGTGGTGCGGGCTTTTTTCGGTGGCTCTGCGGCTTCGCGGGCATCGTTGCGTGCGGCGGCGGCAGCCAGGGCTTCCTGTTGGCGGCGTTTTTCCGCCTCCTGCTGGGCCAGCAGGGCTTTCTTGCGCGCTTCCTCGGCTTCGCGGGCCTGGCGCGCCAGGGTTTCCTCGATGGTCTTGAGGACTTTGCCAAGGTCGGCCTGGTCCTGCTCCCGGGCCTGCAGCTTCTGGTCGCGGTCTTTCATGTCGCTGTTGAGCTTGGCCAGTACTTGCTGGCGCTTGCTGCGTTCGGTTTCGAGCGCCTGGCGGCGGCTGTCGAGGTCGCCGCGCTGGGCCAGCAGCTGCGCTTGCTGGCGGCCGATGTCCTGTTCGACATTGGCCAGTTGGCGCAGGGTCTCGTTGAAGGTGCGCAGTTGTTCCAGGCGCGCCTTGCTCAGGTAATCGTAATAGGTCAGGGTGCGGGCGAATTTCTCGGGGTTCTGCTGGTTGAGCAGCAGCTTGAGGTATTCCTCGCGGCCGTTCTGGTAGGCGGAACGGGCCTGGATGGCGATCAGTCGCTGTTGTTCAACGCGGGCGCTCTGGAGTTTTTTTTTCTCGGTATCAAGGCGCTCCAGCTCGCCCTCGGTCTTTTTTAGTTCTTGTTGCAGTGCCTCCACCTGCTTTTCGAGATCGCCGATGTCGGTCTCGGTGGACTTGAGGTCTTTCTGCACGCCCGACTTCTCTTCCTGGAGCTTGCCCAGCATCTTTTTGAGCTCGGCGATGTCCTGGCGGGTGGCGTCCAGTTGTTGCTGGGTCTGCGCACGCTCATCGGCGAACGCCGGGCTGAGCAGGCAAGACAGGGCGAGTAGGATCAGGGCGCGAAGCATGGGGTTGGGCGTACCAGGGATGGAGACTGGCCTAGTATGCCCGCGCGGGCCTGCAAAAAAAACGCCTCGCGGCAGATGCGGCGAGGCGTTTGTCTGGAATTCATCGGTAAAGGGGCTGCAAAGCGGGCCCGATACACCGATCAGGCATCGACCAGAATCGACGTGCCGGTCATTTCCACAGGCTTTTCCAGCCCCAGCAGTTGCAGCATGGTCGGCGCCACGTCGGCCAGCACGCCGCCTTCGCGAACCTTGAGCTTGCGCTTGCCAACATAGATGAACGGTACCGGCTCGGTGGTGTGGGCGGTGTGCGCCTGGCCGGTGCATTCGTCTTCCATCTGTTCGACGTTGCCGTGGTCGGCGGTGATCAGTGCCTCACCGTCGACCTTTTCCAGCGCCTCGACGATACGCCCGACACAGGTATCCAGCGCTTCGACCGCCTTGACCGCAGCCTCGAACACGCCGGTGTGGCCGACCATGTCGCCGTTGGCGTAGTTGACCACGATCACGTCGTAACGCTGCTGCTTGATGGCTTCGACGATACGGTCGGTGACTACAGGCGCGTTCATCTCCGGCTGCAAGTCATAGGTGGCGACCTTCGGCGATGGGATGAGGATGCGCTCTTCGCCTTCGAACGGCTCTTCGCGGCCACCGGAGAAGAAGAACGTGACGTGCGCGTACTTCTCGGTCTCGGCGATGCGCAGCTGGGTCTTGCCGTTCTTGGCCAGGTACTCGCCCAGTACGTTGTTCAGGCTGGAGGGGGCGAAGGCGGCTGGGGCCGGGATTTTCGCCGAGTACTGGGTCAGGCCGATATAGGCCGCCATCTTCGGCAGGCGCGCCCGGGGGAACTCGTTGAAGTCCGGCTCGACGAAGGCACGCGACAGTTCGCGGGCGCGGTCAGCGCGGAAGTTCATGAAGATCACCGCGTCGCCGTCTTCGACCTTGACTGCCTCGCCAATGCGCGTGGCTTTGACGAATTCGTCGTTCTCTTCACGGGCGTAGGCGGCTTCCAGGCCGGCGAGGGCGGTTTCTGCCGTGTAGTCGGCAACGCTGTCGACGATCAGGTTGTAGGCAGCGGCGACGCGGTCCCAGCGGTTGTCGCGGTCCATCGCGAAGTAGCGGCCGATGAGGCTGGCGATGCGGCCCTTGCCGAGCTTGGCAAAGGTTGTGTCGAGCAGTTCGATGGACGACTGCGCGCTGCGTGGCGGCGTATCGCGGCCGTCGAGGAAGGCGTGCAGGTAGATTTTTTCGGCGCCACGCTGTGCGGCCAGTTCGGCCATGGCAATCAGGTGGTCCTGGTGGCTGTGCACGCCACCGTCGGACAACAGGCCGAGGATGTGCACGGCCTTGCCAGCACCGGCCGCCTTGTCCACCGCGCCGGTGAGCACCGGGTTGCTGAAGAACTCGCCATCACGAATGGCCTTGGTGACGCGGGTGAAGTCCTGGTAGACGACACGGCCGGCACCGAGGTTCATGTGGCCGACTTCGGAGTTGCCCATCTGCCCGTCCGGCAGGCCCACATCCATGCCTGAACCGGAAATCAGGCCATGCGGCCGTGTGGCGCGCAGGCGGTCATAGACCGGTGTGTTGGCGGCAAAGATGGCGTTGTATTCGGGGCTTTCGCTGTGGCCGAATCCATCCAGGATGATCAGGACCAGGGGTTTGGGCGTACTCGTCATCAATCAAACTCACGGTTGTTCAAAGATGATAAAGACACGCATTTTAGGGCAAATGCGCCATCAGCGGCGAATATTCGTCCTATCCCCCGACCGGCGCGGCCACGCTGACAGGGCCAAGGTGCTTTTCCGGCCGGCCGGTCGGGCTTTGGTGGCACTGGGGGGCTGTGTATACTGGCCGGCATTTTCAATCGCCTGGAACACCGCTGATGGTTGCTCACCTGATTCAATTCGCGACAGATCACTACATCCTGGTTGCGATCTTCGTTGTTCTGCTGGTCCTGTTGCTCATCAATGAAGTCCGCCGTGGCGGCCAGAGCCTGAGCAATGGCCAGCTGACTGCCCTGGTCAACGCCGACAAGGCCTTGGTCATCGACATCCGCACCTCCAAGGAGTATGCCGCGGGCCACATCGTCGGTGCGGTGAACATCCCGCAAGACAAACTGGTCAGCCGCATGGCCGAGCTGGAAAAACACAAAGAGAAGACCCTGATCATCGTCGATGCGATGGGCCAGCAGTCCGGCACGCTCTGCCGCGAACTGCTCAAGGCTGGTTTCACCGCTGCCAAGCTGAGCGGTGGCGTTTCCAGCTGGAAAGCCGATAACCTGCCCCTGGTGAAGTGATATGAAGCCCGTCATCGTTTATTCCAGCGACTACTGCCCCTACTGCATGCGCGCCAAGTACCTGCTCGAGAGCAAGGGCATTGCGTTCGAGGAAATCAAGGTCGATGGCAAGCCGCAGGTTCGTGCCGAAATGAGTCAGAAGGCCGGCCGTACTTCGGTGCCGCAGATCTGGATCGGCAGTACCCATGTCGGTGGATGCGATGACCTCTATGCCCTGGAGCGCGCGGGCAAGCTCGACGCGCTGCTGGCGGCCTGATTTGCACTGCATTCAAAAACATTAGGATAAGGATCTGCCATGACTGACCAACAGACCAACGGCGCAGCTGCCGAAGACAACAGCCCTCAGTTCTCGCTGCAGCGCATCTACGTGCGTGACCTGTCGTTCGAGGCCCCGAAAAGCCCGCAGATCTTCCGCCAGCAGTGGGAGCCGAGCGTTGCGCTGGACCTGAACACCAAGCAGAAAGCCCTGGAAGGCGACTTCCACGAGGTGGTGCTGACCCTGTCGGTTACCGTCAAGAACGGTGACGAAGTGGCCTTCATCGCCGAAGTGCAGCAGGCCGGCATCTTCCTGATCGCCAACCTCGACGCGGCTTCGATGAGCCACACCCTCGGCGCGTTCTGCCCGAACATCCTGTTCCCTTACGCCCGTGAGACCCTGGACAGCCTGGTGACCCGTGGTTCGTTCCCGGCACTGATGCTGTCCCCGGTCAACTTCGACGCCCTCTACGCGCAAGAGCTGCAGCGTATGCAGGAAACTGGCGAAACTCCGACCGTTCAGTAACGCTGCCCGGTTGTAAAAAGGCGACCTTCGAGGTCGCCTTTTTTGTGTGAGCGGGTTTATCCGCCAAGAGGCCGGCACAGGCGATGGATCAGCTCCCGGCAAACCCATTCTGGCGCCACGCCTCATACACCGTAACCGCCACGGTGTTGGACAGGTTCAGGCTGCGGCACCCCGGCCGCATTGGCAGGCGCAGGCGCTGCTCGGCGGGCAGGCTGTCCAGCACCTCGGCCGGCAGCCCACGGCTTTCGGGGCCAAACAGGAAGGCATCGCCCGGCTGGTAGGTGACTTCATGGAAGGGGTGCGAGCCCTTGGTGGTGAAGGCGAACAGCCGAGGGTTGCCCAGGCTTTCCAGGCATCCAGCCAGGCTCTCGTGGCGCTTGAGCGTGGCATACTCGTGGTAGTCCAGCCCCGCCCTGCGCAGGCGCTTGTCATCCAGCTCGAAGCTGATGGGCTCGATCAGGTGCAGGTCGCAACCGCTGTTGGCGCACAGGCGAATGATGTTGCCGGTATTCGGCGGAATTTCTGGTTGAAAAAGGATGACGTGAAACATGCACGGCTCCAGGCGTGAAGATGACGAGCATTCTACCCCTGAACCGGACCTGCGTTCGAAGGCCTTCCCGCGGGTAATGCTTTCGCTGGCCATTGTCGGCCTGATGGTGGGCCTGATGATCGGCCGCCTGACCACCCCTGATGAGCGGGTGCTGGAGCAGGTCGTGGTGGTGCAGGACGGGCTCGACCTGTGGTTCAACGAAGAACCCAAGCTGCACGGCGAAAACGTTGAAGGGACGGTTGCGGTGCTGTTCGAGGCCCAGGGCAAGGCCCAGCGAGGGCAATTGTACCTGCAGGGCAAACCGGTCGGCTGGCGCGTGCAGAAAAGCGAGGAAGGCTTGTTGCTGACGGTGGTTGCCGCGCGCCCCCTGCACGGTGAGTGGGCCGGTGCAGAGGACGCTGGGCGTTGGCGTGTGCAGGTGAGGCTGCACGAATAAAAGAGGGGATGTCCCGGCCTGCCTGTACCAGGGTCCCCAAAACTTGCGCTGCTGCAAATAAAAGTGGGGTTTTCCCGGCCTGCCTGTACCGAGGACCCCGAAACTGGGAGATACAGTACTTATTGCAGGGGGCGTGCCAGTTTTGCAAAACCCGGAAACATTGGCTTTCAGGGCTTTTTTGCCAAGTTTTGAGGGGTTTTGTGCCTTCGGGCGGTGCAGGGGGCACAGGATCGGTGCATGGGGCTTAAAATGTTGGGGGCTGCAAAGCAGCCCCCGGATGTCATGGCCTACCTATGACTCAATGCTCTTCGCTGTCGTCATCATCCCCGCCGGCGACATTCATCCCCAGCTCCTTGATCTTGCGCGTCAAGGTATTGCGCCCCCAGCCCAGCAGAAGCGCCGCATCCCTGCGCCGCCCGGCGGTATGCTTGAGCGCGGTCTCGATCATGATCCGTTCAAAGCTGGGCACCGCACTGTCGAGCAGATTGGTCTGGCCCCGGGCCAATGCCTGGTCGGCCCACTGGCGCAGCGCCTGCTCCCAATTGGTCACGGGGGCCGCGTCCTGCGGCAGGTTCAGCAGCTCTGGCGGCAGGTCACCAATCAGCACTTCACGGCTGGAGGCCATCACGGTGATCCAGCGGCAGGTGTTTTCCATCTGCCGCACGTTGCCCGGCCACGGCAGGTTGCGGATGAACTCTTCGGTCTCCGGCTTCAGCAGCTTCGGCTCCACGGCCAGCTCCTGGGCCGCGCGGGCGAGGAAGTGGCGGGCGAGGGCGGGGATGTCTTCGCGGCGGTCGGCCAGGCGCGGTATATGAATGCGGATCACGTTGAGGCGGTGGAACAAGTCCTCGCGGAACTTGCCCGCCTGCACCAGCGATTCCAGGTTCTGGTGGGTGGCGGCAATGATGCGCACATCGACCTTGACCGGCACGTGGCCGCCAACCCGGTAAAACTCGCCATCGGCCAGTACCCGCAGCAGGCGGGTCTGGGTATCGGCGGGCATGTCGCCGATCTCGTCGAGAAACAGCGTGCCGCCATCGGCCTGCTCGAAGCGGCCGCGGCGCAGGTTGGCGGCACCGGTGAAGGCCCCTTTCTCGTGGCCGAACAGCTCGGACTCCATCAGGTCCTTGGGGATGGCTGCCATGTTCAGGGCAATGAACGGTGACGCCGCACGCGGGCTGTGCCGGTGCAGCGCATGGGCCACCAGCTCCTTGCCGGTGCCGGACTCGCCGTTGATCAGTACCGTGATGTTGGAGTGGCTCAGGCGCCCGATCGCGCGGAACACCTCCTGCATCGCCGGCGCTTCGCCGATGATCTCCGGCGTGCGGGCCAAGGCCTGCGGTACATCCAGGCCTTGCTGCTCCTGGGCATGCTGATTGGCGCGCTTGACCAGCGACACCGCCTCGTCGACGTCGAACGGTTTGGGCAGGTATTCGAAGGCACCGCCCTGGTAGGAGGCCACGGCGCTGTCGAGGTCGGAATGGGCGGTCATGATGATGACCGGCAGGCGCGGGTGCTGCTCGCGAATCTGGGCCAGCAGATCGAGGCCACTGGTACCGGGCATGCGGATATCGGAAATGATCACATCCGGTTGCTGGCGTGCCAGGCGGCCCATGACGCCATCGGCGCTGTCGAAGCTCTGGGTGGTCATGCCTTCTTGTTGCAGGGCTTTTTCCAGGACCCAGCGGATGGAGCGATCATCGTCGACGATCCATACGGTTTCACTTCGGCTCATGAGGCGGTGGCTCCTTGTTCCAGAGGCAGGTAGATCGAAAAGGCGGTGTGGCCTGCATGGCTTTCACATTCGATCAAGCCCTGGTGCTGGCTGATGATGTTCTGGGTGATGGCCAGGCCCAGCCCGGTACCGTCCGGGCGGCCACTGACCATGGGATAGAAGAGGGTGTCTTGCAGTTCCGACGGGATGCCCGGGCCGTTGTCGATGATCTCGACCCGTGCCACCAAGCGATGCCGCACGTGGCCGATGGTGAACTGGCGCAGGGCACGGCTGCGCAAGGTGATGCGGCCCAGGCGCAGCTCGTTCTGCGAGCTGATCGCCTGCATGGCGTTGCGCACGATGTTGAGCACCGCCTGGATCATCTGCTCGCGGTCGATCAGCACATCCGGCAGGCTCGGGTCATAGTCGCGCACCAATGTGATGCACCCCTGGCTTTCGGCCTCCACCAGGCTGCAGACCCGCTCCAGCACTTCGTGAATGTTGGTCATGGCCAGCGAGGGCAGCTTGTTCGAGCCGAGCATGCGGTCGACCAGGTTACGCAGCCGGTCGGCTTCTTCGATGATCACGTTGGTGTAGTCGCGCAGGCCGTCTTCGGGTAGCTCGCGGGCCAACAGTTGCGCCGCGCCGCGGATGCCGCCGAGTGGGTTCTTGATTTCGTGTGCCAGGCCACGCACCAGCATTTTGGTGGTTTCCTGCTTGCTCAGCTGGGCCTCTTCCTTGGTGATGCGCAGCAGCCGGTCGCGCGGGTGCACCTCCAGCAGCAGCAGGGTCTGGCCCTGGTGCAGAATGGGGGTGACGGCGTAATCGACGGTGATGGTCTGCCCGGTCAGCGAGGTCAGTTGCGCTTCGCGCTTGGTGAACGGGTGCGCCTGCTCGACCGCTTGGCGCAATGAGCTGAGCGCTTCTGTCGATTCGGTGAACAACTCGCTGATGAACTGCCCGTGGCTGCGCTGGCCGCTGACGGCCAACAGCATTTCCGCGGCCGGGTTCATGTACTCCAGGCGCAGCTCGGCATTGAGCAGGAGCGTGGCAGTGGTCAGGTTGTCCAGAAGCAGACGGTGCTGTGCATCGCTGATGGTCATAAGGCGTCGTTGACCTCTTTTTGCGCTTGCCTGGCAGAAGTGGCCAGAGCTGGGCGCGCTGTGGATCCGCTGATGCGAGACTCTGTGCTTTCAAGAAATGCAAGAAACAAACCAAGGCTCCGAAAAGAAGCGGATTTACCTGAGAAAGCCCTGGGTTTGCGCTTATTCGGACCAGAAAGCGCTGTTCGAGCGCTCATTACGACCCGTTTTGGGCCGCAGGACAGAGCACTCGTAGCTGTTATGCACCAATATAGAGCATTGCTGTGTTCAGCGTTTAGGGCACAGCTGCCCGGTAGCGCGAACCATGGCCAGGTGGCGTAACGGGTCGTTGGTATGGCTGATCAAGGCATCAGCAAGTTTGCGCGCGCAATCGGCCGGGGGGTGTCGGTCAAATCGGCCCAGTTCGAACAGCAGGGTGGCCTGCAGTTTGTCCAGGCGTGGGCGCAGTTGATCAATCAGGTCCAGGGCCTCAGTTGGCGGCCTTTGTCCCCGTAGGGTCCAGCGGTCGAGCAAAGCGTACTGAATGAGTTTGTTGGCCTCTATCTGGTCGTTGAAGAAGGCGGCGGCACGATCAGCATTGATGTCATAGCTGTCAGCGTGTTGACGAACACGGGTGATGACCTGTCTTTCGCGTTCAGGCGCCTCTACCGGCAATTGGTGATCCCACTTGTGCCGCGCAACCGAGCTTGCCAGGTCCAGGCGGTGCTCGATATGGGCAAGCAGTGGGTGGAATTCAGGTTGGGAGGGCGTGGCAACGCTGCAGCCGAGGAGTACGAGCGAGCAGCAGAGCGAAGGGATGACAAGGCGCATGGTGTTCTCCTTATTGATGGAGACTTGATTGTGCGTAGTCGGTCAGGTTCTGCTTGTAGGAGGTGTCTGATTTGGCCAGCGATAAACAAAAACGGCCTCCCGAAGGAGGCCGTCTTGGTGATGTCATCGGCGCCAGGCGCCAATCAGATCAGCAGCTGTAGTACAGCTCATATTCCAGCGGGTGTACGAAGGTACGGACCTTGATCTCTTCTTCGCTCTTCAGCTCGATGAAGGCATCGATGAAGTCGTCGGAGAACACGCCGCCCTTGGTCAGGAACGCACGGCCTTTGTCCAGCTCTTCCAGGGCTTCTTTCAGGCTGC
>Ga0213828_1000848_pt1 | contig 27678 bp, 29 predicted proteins | sample MC6MC0897MG_FD_180664 | JGI IMG/M metagenome (GOLD analysis project Ga0213828, IMG submission 180664) | Enriched soil aggregate microbial communities from Iowa State University, Ames, United States - MC6-MC0897-MG | ecosystem: Environmental > Terrestrial > Soil > Unclassified | place: USA: Iowa... | reverse complement strand
GGCAGAGAGCGTAACGCCGGCAGCGGGCGCATCAGGATCGCCGGCAGATCCGGCGGGGGGGATGCCTGCCGCAGCGGCGTCGTGGAGCTGCACGAAGCCAACAGGCACAGAGCAAGCGGCATCAGCGTTCGGGGTGACATAGACGGGAACCTCTTTGGTGATGGTGGCGCCGCGCTCATGGACTACCTGCACGCGGTCCACGTACTCAGTCACGACACGGGTGGTGGCCTGTGCCAGTTCCAGCTTGCTGGCAAGATCCTTCTTCTCCGCGTTGGCACTGGCCAGGTCGCGGGTAACGCTATCCAGCGCCGCCGTGGCATGGCTCACGCGCGCCTGCTGGCAGCTGAAGAGGCCGGCGGTTGCCGCTACCAGGGCGGCCAGGGCGAGGGCGCGGTAGAGCATCAGCGTGCGCCCAGCGTGGCCAGGGCGCGGGTGGTGCGGGCCGTGCGGTCAGCCATGCCGTTCGGCGTGGCGCGGCTGCGGGCGTTGCCCAGGTTGACCACGCGACTGACAGCCAACACGTCGCGCTGATCGGCAAAGGCGTTGAGGCGGTTGTCGTGCCAGAAGGCCGCCGCCGCCATTGCCCCGATCTCCGGCTCGATCAACAGGCTGGGCATATCTTCCAGCGGCTGTCCGATCAGCTGGCCGATGTGGCGGTAGTTGCCCCGCCCGGTGTGCATCATCGGGCCACGGCCGCGATACCCGAAGCCGTCGCCACTGGCCTCGTTGCCGTTACCGTTGCGGTTGGCATAGACGCGATTGCCCAGCTTGGCTGGCTGGTGAACGAACGAGGCCGCTTCGGTGGCTATCACGTACTTGCCGAACACTTCGAGCAGGCGCTCGCGGCTGTAGCTGAGCGATTCCTCGACCCGCGACAGGTTCAGGCTCTCGTGGCCCAACTGGGCGAGGAAGTAGGCGGCGCGGACGGGCGTGGTGATCCCGAATCGCTTCATCGCGGCATTGAGCGGCGCGACCCAGCGCTGGGCGCGGGCGAGCGGGCACTGCATGATCTGCGCAAGTTGTTGGGCGGTCAGCACGTCAGTTGCTCCCGAACAGATGCGCGACATTGCCGCGCGAACGATAGGTGGCCACCACCAGCACCAGCAGCAGCGCCAGCTGCCAGACGCTGACGTTGGCGCGAGAGCCCTGCAGCACGATCTGCAGCGCCTGGCCGCCCGTGGCGGCGATCAGCAGCCACGCGCACCAGGCAATGCTCGGGCGATGGCTGGCGTCCGGTGAGGGCCGGTAGGTGAGCAGCCGGACGCAGATCGCCAGGCTGAACAGCAGGGTGGCGGTTGTCATGAACTCAGCCATCGGAGCCTCCACGGGGCAGGCGCGTCACATCAGCCGTGCGGCTGCGCTCGATCATGCTCAGAGTCAGCGTGACGATGATCGCCGCGCAGATGAATGCGGCGAGGCCGGTGGACACCACGCCGAAGCGCTGCATGACCTCGGTGCCGCCCAGGTAGCCAGCGACGACGCTGATGGCCAGGTAGATCAGGCGCTTCCAGATCGGCAGGTTCTTGGCCGACACAACGAACAGGGTGGCGCCGGCAAACGCGCCGAGGAACGCATCAGTCTGGATGCCGGGCAGGATCGACGTGAGGCCGACCCCCGTTGCCAGTGCTGCCATGCTGCCGGTAGAGGTTGGTTCGGTCATCTTCAATCCCATAGCTGAACAAGGGGGCGCATTGCGGCGCCGGTGGACGGTGCGGGTACGTCGGGTAGCTCCACGACAGTGCCGATGGGCAGAACCGGCCCATACAGGCTGATGCCGTAGTTCAGTGCGTGCGCCTTCTCGACCATGCCGGCAGTGGTGCCCAGGTGCCGGTGGCAAAGCGCATCGAGCGTGTCGCCTTGCATCGAGACGACGCGCATCAGATCAGTTCCACGGTGACGCGCGGCAAGCCTTGCAGGTCGCATATCGCGTTGCGCAGATCGCGGCGGATCTCATCAATGGTTGGGGTCAGTTCCTCCGCACGCTGGTTGCCTTGTGCGGTGGCGTCATAGGAGCGGTAGCGTTCGTGCAGTTCGACGGCCGTGGCGCAGCCGACAGCGCGGAGGTACAGATGCAACAGCCGGGATTTGCCGTCGATCACCTGTGCCGGTATGTCGCTCAAAGCAGCGTGGCCGGCGCGTTCCCTTTCTGCCTGCCACGTGGCCAGTTCCCGCGTCACGTCCATGACGGCCGACACCACGGTGCTGCGCATACGCGGTGCCTGAATGTCGCCGGGGACGCGAATCGCCTCACGCAGCACACCCACATCGATCTCCGGCCAGAACGCGCCGGCGGTGACATTGGGCTGCTTGGGGGTCGGGGATGCGTTGGCAACAAATCCGCTCATGGTGGCCTCGTAGGTCGCCGGTGGTCGGGGCGTCACACCAAGGGAGAGAGGTCTTGGTGATCGGCCCCGAGCCGGCGGGGTTGCGGGGTACGCTCGTTGTGAGGTCAGTCGTTGGACTGGCTGGCCTCGAACTTCTTCATCAGGCGCTCGGCGCGCTTGAGGTCTTCCTTGCCGCCACAGCTGTCGTGCAGCTGGATGGCCTGGCGGAGATCACCGACGGCCTTGCCGACAGCCTCCGCATCCAGCGGTGCTTCTTCGGTGTCCGTGGCCAGCAGGCCGCGAGCGCGGGCCAGCAGCAGCCGGGCGCGGACCTGGTCGGGCATGTCCTGGCCTTCGGTGACTGCGACAGCCCTGTTCAGCACGTCAAGGCTGAAAGCCTCGCCGGTCTTCAAGGCGTTGAGCGCCGCAACGCCGATTTCCTCGGCTACAACGCAGCCGGCGGTGCGCTCGAACTGGTCCGGCATGGCCAAACCATGTGCGAGCACGTACGCGGCGACGTCCAGAGCGCTGTCGTACAGACCGGCGTCGATGTTCCACAGCATCAGCGTGGACACCACGTCATCCTGGCCACCAGCGTCGGCAGCGAGAACGCCTTCGATGTACGCGTCGTAGGTCGGCAACAGCGCGGCCTTGAGCTGGCCCTTGGCTTGGCTCGACTGGATCTGCTTCAGTCGAGCGCGATCCGTGGCCAGCTGCATCAGCGTCTGCTCGTAGACGGGAGTTCCGGCCATCAGGTTGCTGCCGGCTGAGCGCGCGGCCGCTTCCTCGGCCTCGACCCGCTGCAGGTGCCGCTTAGCAGGACTGTCGGCCATGGCCTCAGTCCCCGACCTTGATGTTCTCGACCACAGCACCACGGCCGTAGTCCTCGACCACGTAATCGTCGTTGGACGACTCGAAGTTCGCCACGCGGTTCTTCGCAGGCTGCTCTTCGATGTAACGGCGGCGGCCGCCGATCTGCCAGTAGAGCGACAGGTTGTCCAGAGACGTGACGATCAGGGCATCGGCCGGCATGAACGGCACGATGACCGGCTGCAGGCCGCCGATACGCTTGGTGCCCAGCACCAGATCCGCGGCCAGCTGTTCGGTCGGCGCGTTGTCCTTGTCGATGATCGGGAAGTACTTGTCATGGACCAGGTTGCGGCCCAGCACGACGACAAGGCCCGGATCCTGCTGGTGCCACGGATCGATCAGGTTGGAAACCACGTCCATCACCAGGGCGTCGAGGTTCGCATAGTCCTTGTCGGCGCCGCCGACCTTGACCACGCCATCGGCCTTGCCCTTGGCCATCACGCGCTTGGCGGCATGCTCGCGGTACTTCTGCAGCCAACCCTTGTTCACGTCCTGCAACAGCGGATTGGCGGCACGGTTGGTGGTCTTGGCAATGCTGGTGCCGTTGAAGCCGATCATGATCCGGTCGAGCGCTTGCCGCTTGATGATCGCGTCACGCAGCACGGTCTGGAAGTTCTTCTGGCGTGCCCAGGCATCGAGGCGCGCGTAGGGAATGGCGGTGTCGTAGTTGGTCTGCACACACTCGAAGCCGTAGCTATCGAGCGCGGTCACGTCAGCCGGTACACGCTCGGCGTCGCCGCTGGTATCGGTGCGGCCAGCGATGGTGCCATTGACGCCTACGCCGATCTTCTCGCCCTTCAGGTCGATCACGCCGGGCATGTTGATGGAAGACAGGAAAGCACTGCTCTCCTGCATCCGCTGTTCCATGGTCTGCTGCACGGTCGGCTCGACCGAGAAAGAAAGGGTGGCAGCTTCAACCTTGTTCAGTTCCGCCACGCGGCGGGTGAACTGGTTGAACTGAGTACGGGTTTCGGTACGCATCGTGTTACTCCGTGAGTAGGGGGCCGGTGGGATCAGCAGTCGGTGGCGTCGCCGACGTTGCCGCCGTTGCCGGAGACTGGCGGGCGCTGGCTGAACGTCTGCGGGGTTTCATCGAGCGTCTTGCGCACGCCAGCCACCTGAGCGGTGAGGTTCTGGACCTTGGCGGCCAGGTTGCGGTTCTCTTCGGCCAGCTGCTCGATGCGTTCGTCCTGCGCGTTGAAGGTCGCCAGCAGCTGTTCGGCAAACTTGCTTGCGTCAGGCGCGGCGTCTTCCTTCGGTTCCGGTGTCGGCTTGGGCAGCAGCCCAAGTCCCGAGAGCAGGACGGCCATCTTGCTCGGGCGCGGCGCCGGCTGCTCGACTTCATCGAAGGCGATCTCCGTCTCCTCCAAAGCCGTGAACAGGTTGTCGGGGGCCTGCTTGCGAGAAGCCAGCGGATTCTTGTCCGGGTTCTGAGCGGCGAATGCCAGCATTTCCGTGCCCAGGCTGGCCGGGGTATCGGTCACGGCCAGGCCCTGCAGGTACGCCTTCCCGGTGTCGGCGAACTTCGGGGCAATCTCGATGCTGGTGTAGAGCTTCTGCTTGTCGTTGTTGACCATGGCCACCAAGGCGTCGGTCGGTTCGATCTGAGCGAACAGGGCCAGCTTCTTGACGCCGCCGACTTCGACCTCTTCGGCCTTCACTGCCAGCACGTCGCCGAATGCCTTGAACGGGCCGTCGGGCATCAGGCTCCGCAGGTGCTCCACCCAGATGCGGGCGCCGTACAGCTGCGGATCGTACGAGGCCGCCATATCCACGATGTGCTGGCGTTCGATCACGCGGCCGTCGGTGGTTGCGCCCTCGACTGCGACGCGGAAGAACTTGGAACGCAGCTTCTTTTTGTCGGTCTTACCGGCCATATCGCCCTCTGCTGGTGTCAGTGCGCATCGGTTCTCGATGCGATGACCCATGGTCGAATGAGGGGCATGGCGCGGCAATGCGTGGAGTGTGTAACCCGCTGTTCTACGTGGGTTTTTCGTGTCGCGCGCGCGTGGCGCCGGGCAACCTGTTCACGTGACCAGCGTAGCCGAACAACTCCACGTCGATCCACGGCGCCAAGCCAAGTTCCTGTACTGGATGGGCTGGCGCGTGTGCGATATCGCCAGCCTGATCGGCGAGAAGGAGAAGACCGTCCATAGTTGGAAGGCACGCGACGAATGGGACCGTGCCGATAGCGTGGAGCGCATCGGAGGCGCACTCGAAGCGCGGCTGGCGATCCTCATCCATAAGGAAGGGAAGACGGGCGGCGACTTCAAAGAGATTGATCTTCTCCACCGCCAGCTGGAACGGCAGGCGCGCATCCAGCGATACCAGGGCGGCGGCAATGAGGCCGATCTGAATCCGGCGGTGGCCAACCGCAACGCCAAGCCGAAGAAGAAGGCCCGCAAGAACGAATTCAGCGAGGAGGAAGTCGAGCGGCTGCAGACGGCTTTCGTGGATGGCTGTTTCGACTACCAGCGCGACTGGTATCGATCCGGCAACGAACGCACGCGCGTGATCCTGAAATCCCGTCAGATTGGCGCCACGTACTACTTCGCCCGCGAGGCGCTGATAGATGCGCTGACCGCCGGCCGTAACCAGATCTTCCTGAGCGCTTCCAAGAGCCAGGCTCACATCTTCCTCGGGTACATGCGCGGGTTTGTGCGCGAGGTGCTGGACCGCGATCTGACCGGCGACCCGATCACGCTGGCCAACGGTGCCGAGCTGTTCTTCCTTGGCACCAATGCTCGCACCGCCCAGGGCTACCACGGCAACTTCTACTTCGATGAGTTCTTCTGGACTCACGGGTTCAACCAGCTGAACAAGGTCGCCAGCGGTATGGCGATGCACAAGAAGTGGCGAAAGACCTACTTCAGCACGCCATCCACCATGGCGCACGAAGCATTCGACTTCTGGACCGGTGACCGCTTCAACAAGGGCCGGCCGGTTTCCCAGCAGATCCAGCTGGACCTGAGCCACGCTCGCCTGATGGGTGGACGCCGGTGCGAGGATGCCATCTGGCGCCAGATCGTGACCGTGCTCGATGCGGCGGGCCGGGGATGCGACCTGTTCGATATCGAGGAACTGCGCCGTGACTACAGCGCGGAGGAATTCGCCAACCTGCTGATGTGCGAGTTCGTGGACGATAGCGCCAGCATCTTCCCGCTCACGATGCTGCAGCCGTGCCAGGTCGATAGCTGGGTGGAGTGGTGCGACGACTTCAAGCCTCTGGCCATTCGCCCCTATGGTGACCGCGCCGTGTGGATCGGCTATGACCCTGCCGAGACGGGCGATAGCGCGGGCATCGTCATTGTGGCGCCGCCACTGGTGCCGGGCGGCAAGTTCCGGGTGCTGGAGCGCCATCAGTTCAAGGGCATGGACTTTGCCGCACAGGCCGCGTTTATCCAGCAGGTAACCAAACGCTATTGGGTGACGTACATCGGCATCGACGCGACCGGCATGGGCACTGGCGTGGCCCAGCTCGTGCGCCAGTTCTTCCCCGGTGTGACCATCTTCAACTACTCGCCCGAGGTGAAGACCCGGCTGGTGCTGAAGGCGTTCGACGTCATCAAGAACGAACGCTTGGAGTATGACGCCGGCTGGACGGACCTCACTCAGTCGCTGCTGGCGATCCAGAAAACCATTACCCCGAGCGGGCGCCAGGTCACCTATACGGCTGGCCGCTCGCGCACCACAGGCCACGCCGATCTGGCGTGGGCGCTCATGCACGCGCTGCAGAACGAACCGCTGGAAGGCGGCATTGCTTCGCGCGGCTCCATGGAGATTTTCTGATGACTGACACCGACCAGGGCGCGACCAAGGCTCCGGCCGCCGGCGTCGAGGCGTTTACCTTCGGCGACCCAACCCCAGTACTCGATTCGCGCGGCATTCTCGATTACCTCGAATGCTGGCGCAACGGTCGATACTTCGAGCCGCCGGTGGATCTGCACGGCCTGTCCCGCACGACTCGTGCGAATCCGTACCTCCACAGCGGGCTGACGTTCAAGCGCAACATGCTGGTGAGCACATACCGCCCGCACAAGCTGCTCAGCCGCGAGGCGTTCGCACAGCTGGCGTTGGACTACATCACCTTCGGCATGTCCTATGTCGAGCGCCGCCGCGCGATGTCAGGCGCCAACCATTCCCTGGCAGTGCCGCTGGCCAAATACGTCCGGCGAGGCGTGGAGCCGGGCGAGTTCTTCCAGATCCGGGCCGGGCGCATCGAGCATGAGTTTGCTCGGGGCGATGTGTTCCAGTTGCGCGAAGCCGACGTTGACCAGGAGATCTATGGCCTGCCGGAATGGATGCCGGCGGTTCAGTCGGCGCTGCTGAACGAGTCGGCGACGCTGTTCCGGCGGAAGTATTACAACAACGGTTCGCACGCCGGATTCATCCTGTACCTGACGGACTCTCAGACCGAGAAGGACGACGTGGACGCCATCCGCAACGCCCTGCGTGAGTCGCGTGGACCGGGCAATTTCCGCAACCTGTTCCTGCACTCGCCGGGCGGGAACAAGGACGGCTTGAAGCTGATTCCCGTGAGCGAGGTGGCGGCCAAGGATGAGTTCACCGGCATCAAGAGCGTCACCCGCGACGACATGTTGGCGTCGCTCCGGACCCCACCGCAGCTGCTGGGCATCGTCCCGCAGAACAGCGGTGGCTTCGGCTCGATCCGCGAGGCTGCGACTGTGTGGACAGCAATGGAACTATCACCGCTCCAAACTCGGCTGACCGCTATCAACGAGTGGCTGGGTGATGAGGTCATCCGCTTCAACCCCTTCGAGTTGGGAGCGGCCGCATGACCGCTGTTCGCCACAACCTGCGCTGCGGCGCTTGTGCCCGCCTGCTCGCCAAAGCAGCGGGCAACTACGATTTGCAGATGAAGTGCCCCCGCTGCGGGGACATGAACCACCTGAAGGCCCAGAGCCTCCCCATGGATCGCCGCGAGCGACACCACGAAGAGAGCTCTACCCATGAAGAACGAACTGATCCACGGCGATGCGCTGACCGTCCTTCCGACAATGCCGGCCAACAGCTTCGACGCCCTCATCACTGACCCGCCGTATGCCAGCGGCGGTACACACGCGTCCGCTCGCAAGGCTTCCCCCGCCTCAAAGTACGGTTGCCACGCCCACGAGGACTTCGCGGGTGACGAACGGGACCAGCGGTCCCATCTGGCATGGATGCGCCTATGGCTGGCCGAATGCTCCCGCGTGCTGAAGGATGGCGCACCGGTGCTGCTGTTCACCGACTGGCGTCAGCTGCCGCTCACTACCGATGCCCTGCAGTGCGCGGGCTTCACCTGGCGCGGAATTGCCGTCTGGGACAAGACCGAGGGCGTCCGGCCGCAGCTGGGGCGTTTCCGTAACCAAGCTGAGTACGTGGTGTGGGGTAGCAAGGGCGGCATGCCCGTGAAGCGCCGAGCGCCCGTGCTGCCTGGGGTGGTACGCGAGAGCGTGCGAAAGGCCGACAAGCACCACCTGACCGGCAAGCCAACCGACTTGATGCGGCAGCTGGTCCGCATCTGCGAAGAGGGTGGCCGTATCCTCGATCCGTTCGCCGGCTCAGGCACTACGCTGGTTGCTGCAGAGAATGAAGGTTATGCGTGGACGGGGATAGAGATGACTCGTCACTATTTTGAAGTTGCTGATAGTCGCTTGCCGAAGCGCTAGCCGAAAGGAAAGGACCGCCCCAATGGGGCGGCCTTGTCCACCTAAGCAACTTGTGCCTATTTGATGAGTTCAAACGGCAAGGACGGATTGAGGAACAGCACGGCGCCAAGAGCCACCAGTCCCACTCCTGACAGAACTATCGGCACCATTGGCCAATGCAACAATTGACCAAAGATGGTTGGAACCGTAGGTCCGACCGCTGCGCGGGCAGCCAGCGAGGTGGTGAGTGTCGAAACAAGTCCCGATGTAAAACAGTACCCGCCGACGATCTTCATGATGATGTGTGGCACAAACTGCTCTGTCAGATGACGGATCGCAGGGTGTTCGAGGAGAAGCCGCCCAGCGGATGGCTCCCCGTCGAACCATGAATCCAACGATTACCAGTTGTAGCTCATGCCGAGCTGTGCACTGGTTTGATGGTACCCATTGGCCTGCTGACGGGCCAGGCCGGCCCATGCGCCCCATCCATTTACAAATTTCAACGAAGCACCGGCACTGATCTCAGCCCGGCTGCGAGGAATGCGCGCGTCGACGATTTCATCATCCATACGGATTTGCGACTCACCGCGGGTGTGCAGCCAGTGAGCTGCCAAGTACGGCTGAACTTCCGTGGCGCCATTGCCCCAACGAGTCACGCCGGATACCCGGACGCCAGCCCGACCGAAGAGGCCATCAGCGTCCTGGGTGGTGACGACCGTGCCGTTTGCTTCGGTATGGCGCAGGTTGTCCCAGCGGCTGTACCCGACTTGCAGTTGCGGCTCCACGTAGAGATTTCGGTTCGCCGACCCGGCCAGGCGGAACGCATAGCCGGCCTCCAGTGCACCTTGCCATGCACGGCTGTCGTAGCGCTCCTGGGCAAGGCCGACGCCCTCCACGCGATTACGGAACTGTGCTCGCTGCACTGAACCGTCGACATAGAAACCGGCATACGGATCCTCCTGCATTGCTCGCCACGTGCCATATACGCCCACCGCTGCACCTTTCACTTTGCCTCGAGCGTAGTAGCCGGTCAGATGGTTGGTGCTGGTACTGGTGGCGTTGCCGCTGGAGAGCATGACCCCAACAGAGCTTCCCGAATCGGTCCTCAAGACGTCCGTACCGACACTCAGGGCCTGGCTATTGCCGTGGACCTTAAGTTGACGACTCACAGCGTCAAACCCGTTGCGGGAGCCATCCACCCGCGCCCAGCTGCGGCCACTGTTTTGCCCTGCCGCGCGCTCGTGATAGCCGATACGGAACATCCCTTGCGCTGCCTGCAGGTTTGCCAGGTAGGCGCCGGCTTCAGGGCGCAGAACAGGAACCGGGTCAACGGGATCGACGGGATCAACGGGATCAACGGGATCAACCGGGTCAACCGGGTCAACCGGGCAAGTAGGCAGCGTGGGGTCCGCCACACACGGATCCGGCGGAGTCGGCAGCTGCGAGCGCAAGTACCAATTACCTGTGTCCTTGAAGAGGAAGTACTCATATTGGCCGCCGACGGCACGTCCAGCTAGGTCAAACTGGCCGTTAGAGGCTCCCCCCACGGTGATGATCTCGATGCCTCGTGCGGTCTGTGCGCCGGCTCCGCCGACGTTGTTCACGCGCACGAACCCTTGGCCACTGGTATCGCCGCCTACAATCAATCGGTCGCTCGCGGAAGCGTCGTCGGCGAGCACCGTGTTGAAGATGAACGTGCTACCGGCCGTATCCAGATTGCCCGTGATGTTGACGGTTTTGAACGATCCCGCTGGGTTGAATTCAATGACTGAGCCGCGCGCATCGAGCGAGGACAGCGTCGAATCGGCACCGACCAGCCATCGCGAATCGGCCATTGCGACGGTTCCCACGTTCTGCATGGACCCAGCCAACGTCGAGCCGTTCTGCAGTGATGCATTCAACACCGAACCGGCCTCCGCGATCAGGGAGCCGTTGATGTTGCTTGCGTCCGATGAAAGATCAAGCGAGCCACCGTTGACCACCTGAAATGCGACACCGTTCCCGCCTGCCACCGTCGCACCGTTGCTCATCGTGAAGGAGGTTTCCCCGAGAACGGCGCTCTGGCCGTCGACGTAGACGCCTGCGTCGGTACGGCCGACCACGTCCGAGCCGTCAAGAACGAACACATTGTCAGAAAGGTCCGGGACGATGGTCGAAATAACCGTCTGAAGCAGCAGCCCATACTGGTCGCCGATGATCCGCGAACCGCCGCCGACGCTTACGTCAGCGTTGCTGGTGATCCACATCCCATTCGAGCCGCTTGGGGCGGTGCCAACTCCATCGATCACGGTGTTGGAGACAATCAGCTTGCCTCCGTTGAGGAATGCACCGGTGCCCAAACCGGTGATGGACGAGTCAGAGACGTTCACAACCGACGACGGGCCAGTCTCAGTCGGCGCCCTACCTAGACCCAATCCGATCCCGGCGCCATTCGTAATGTTGCTGGCTGAAATGCTGGCGAACCCGCTGTTGATCTGCACTGCGGGCAGAAAGTAGCTGTCGGAGACCGTCGCGCCCATCATGTTCACGGTGCCGCCCGCGTTTGTGCTAATTCGGTTCGCCGTCGCTCCGGGAAGAAGGGTCAGAGTGGCGCTCTCTCTTACAAACCAAGTCTCGGCGGGATCTCCCGGCTGGACCGTAGCGGAGCCGCCGACAGGAATATCAGCAGCGGACAGCGGGCCTGACAGCGCCAGGGCGATGGAAGCGCACAAGACGTGCGGATACAGAGACTTTTTCATGGATCGGTCCTATCGCGACAGTGGGGTGCGCAGAGCCTATTCAGCGATGCCGGGTGTGTCTCTGCAATTAGTTGTAAATCGCGCTTACGAGCGACGGCGTTCATCACGGCTTCAGACCGTAAAAGCAGCAGTGTGAAGACCCTGCGCGCGCACTCGTCTCCCCGCCACGCCTGCGCACTTCAAAGGGTGCTTTTTCCGCACTCCCTGCAGCACGGCCCAGCCCCCGCCCTGTACAGGTCTTCGCCCGCCTTCGGTGACCGGCCGGCCCTGCGGTTCCCTGCGCGAGAGGGGGCGGTTCCGGTCTTCCCATGCCTGAGCCGGCGCCCCAAAAAAATCGGATGGCCACGGGAAAAAGGCAATCAGGCAATCGATACGCCGGATGCGTGTGGCAAGTTATTGATTGCAAAGGATATGTGGCGATTGCTTTTGGGGGCAATTTTGAGCAATTTCCGAGCGGGGAATTTGCAATGTCATTGATTCATAAGGAAAGTATTTCAGGTCCGGATTGCCTGCCCGATAAGCAATCAGGTTGCTCGGATGTTGCCTTATTATTGCCATTGATATAGGTACATAAGTTATTGTATTTAAAGTAGTTTATTGGACTTGGTGCGGGGTGGTTGCAAAAATTGCTCATTCCCCGTGGTCATCGGTTTTTTTCCTTTTAAACGGGCGGGGACGCGCCGGCGTCCACTGCGGTCGCTCTCTCTCGCTCTCCCCGGCGCCGCCCTGCAACGCCGTCAGGACGATCCCCAGCTTTGTCGCAGTCGTTGCGATGGCCAGCCGTATGCTCTCCGCCTATGACGCTGCCCGACGACTTCGAATGGAAGACCCCGCATGGCGCCCTCGGCCCGGACACTTTGCTCGAGCATCGTGGCGTCGCCGTCGTCCAGATGCATCACGGCATCGACGGGGTATGGCAAGCGACGTTGGGGCGCTACAAGTTTCCTGCAGACGGGCTGCGGGTTTGTACCGGCTACGATCAGGGTCGCAGCGGTGCCGAGACCTGGGTGTGCCGGCACCAGGTACGACTACGCGTGGACGTGGACAAGATCGTCCAGTGGCGTGAGGCCGTACGGGGCAACCGTTTGTTGAAGGAATCGTTGCCGCATCCGTTTCCTTGATGCAGCGGCCTGCAAGGGCGTCAGGCGACGGCCTGCAGCAGCTGCTCGTGGTTGTTGCTCGGCTTGTTCACCGCGCGGCTGACCCGGTAGGCCTCCATCGCCGGCGGCTCGGACGCGAGCAGCATGGCCATGGCGTCGTCGGGGGATGCGGTCAGCCACTCATCGGCCTGGCCAGCCGTCAGCCACACTGGCATGCGGTCGTGGATATCGGCCGACACGCCGCTGCTGTCGCCGGTGATCACGGTGAATGTGCCCAGGTTGTCCGGGTCGAGCAGGGGGCTGGTGTCTTCCCACAGGCCGGCGGCCAGCAGCGGCCCGGTCGCGTGGATGAACCATGGATCCTTCTGGCCGTCCTCGGCGTTGACCGACCACTCGTAGTACCCGGCCATGGGGATCAGGCAGCGGCGCTTCTTGAACGCGGACCGGAACGCCGGCTTGGTGGCCACCGTCTCGATGCGGGCATTGATCGTGGAGCCCTGCAGGTTCTTGGCCTTGGCCCAGAAGGGGAGCAGGCCCCACGACAGGCGGGTGACCTGCAGGCCGGTACCACGATCGAGGATCACGGACGCGCGTTGCGTTGGCGCAAGGTTGTAGCTGGCAGGCATCGACAACAGGTCGCCCACCAGCTGAGGGAAGCCGATGGCGCTGGCGTCGCGGATTGGCGTCTGGACGAATCGGCCGCACATGACCGTATCCTATGCGCAAGTGTGTAAAACCGCGTAAATGGATCAGGGGGAAGCGATGCAAATCAAGGTCGGCTATAGCTGGGCGAAGCCGAGCGCCGAAACGTGCCATCAACAAGGAGCGAAATGATGCATGAAGTGACGCCGCACAATGTGTTCACGCCTGCCAAAGAGGTGCAGGATATCGAGCGGTTTGCTGGGCGAACAGGGCTGTTGGATGGCCTGTCTGGCGCGCTTCAAGCAGACGGTGCGCAAATCGTTCTCTACGGGCAAAGAGGAATCGGCAAGTCCTCGCTCGCTCGTGTTTTAGGGCAGATGGCGACGAACGATAAGGAAGCTATTTCGCGACTCACCGTGGCTCCTCACGTGAAGTTCGATTATTTGCCTGTGCACATCACGTGCGACGACAGTATCGATTGCATAGACAAGCTACTGCTACGCCTTTTGACGGATGACGCGGCCCTGGCCGACTGGCTTCCTTTCAAGGTCGTGGAACGGAAATACACGGGCGAAGGTGGCGCGAAAATCGGTATCAAAGTCGTTGAGCTTTCGGGCAAGGCGTCTGGGTCGATCACCGAGCGGGCTACCGAGATTGAGGCTGACCTGAAAACCACCTTCATCAATGCTTGTCGATCAATCGTATCGAGCGGAATTTCAGCACATGGTCTGTTGATAATTATTGACGAATTCGACCGTATCGCAGACAAGAAGGGCATCGCTTCGATCCTAAAAGCACTCGGTCCGGAGCGGGTCACCTTCGCGATGGTGGGTGTTGCGAGCGACATCAATGAACTGATCGCCGACCATGAGTCAGTGACTAGGCAGCTCGCAGACGGAAACATCCGCGTAACGCCTATGGATAGGAATGACTTGGCCGAGATCATTAGCCGGGCCATGGCGGCGTTGAATGACAAGTATCAGTTCGAGCTTGCCGCTATCGAATGGATCACGTCTATCGCCAGGGGCCATCCCTTCTACGTCCATCTTGTGGGAAAGCATGCGCTCTTGCGCACCATCCAGGCCGGCAAAACTGTCGTAACTGAAGAGTTGGCACGAGAGGCCCTTGCTGATATCGCAATGAAAGAGTCGGCGCCGGTGCAAGAAGCGACCTACAAACGTGCCGTCGGGCACAGTTATGTTCGGGAGAGGATTCTCAAAGGCTTTGCGGCCCGCGATGAAGACGAGATCTACACGACGGATCTATACGGGGACATGGCGCGCGAACTGCACGTAGATCCAAGTGCGATCTCCGTATACGTTGGCCACCTCGCCAGCGATAAGTATGGCGCTGTGATCTCAAAGGCCAGGGACCGTTACTACCAGTTCAACGACAGCCTGTTTAAAGCCTACGCGGCTGCACGGCCGTACGAGCGAAAGGTGGGCGACAGAGAGCAAGAGTAGGGCTGTTGAGGTGCTGCAGGCCCAGCCATGCGCCTGCAGCGTTTCTCCATTGCCTTACGGTGTCCTGTGAAGGGATTCCGGTCGCAACTGTGTGTAGCGTTTCAGTTCATTCCACGACGCATGCAGGGTGACTGCCGCCACTTCTGGAATGTCATATCCCTGCTCAAACAGGCGCGACGTAGCTTCATGCCGAAGATCGTGGAAGCACAGATCGACAATACCCAGGTCGCTGCAGGCGCGGGTGAATGAGGTGCCTACGGATTTCGAGTTGAAGGGGAAGATGCGGTCATCGCCCTCGATCCGCGGCTGGCGCTGCACCAGCGCCCAGGCATCGCCGAGCAGCGGGAACGTCCGGTGGTTACCGATCTTGCTGCGTGGGTGCTTGGCGTCCCTCAGCATCGCCGTGCGGTTTTTTGCGTCGAGGTCGGACCACTGGAGCCGGGTGATCTCGCTCTCGCGCTTCGCCGTCAGGATGGCGAAGGTGATTATGTCGCTCATGGGGATCACCGACCGCCAAGCTGCGGCCGCGTAGTGCTCGTGCAGTCGCTGCAGTTCTTCTGCCGTTGGGCGCCGGTCGCGTTGCTTGGACTTTCCAACCAGCTTGAACAGCCGCAGGACGGGCCGTGCCTCTGCCACAGGGTCTGTTGCCGACTTCACGCCTTTCATCGGCCCGGCCAGCTTGAGCAGCTCGGAGAGGAACCCCAACTCGACGTTCATGGTCGCCGGCGCGCAAGGGGGGATAATGTGCCCCTTCGCATTCATGTGGTTGCCTTGCACGCGACGGCGCGCATGCTCGATCACATCGGTGGCCGTCAGGTTCCGGGCCACGATGGTGCCCAGACCCTCACGGATGCGGCTGAGGTTTCCTACCTGGGTGGCACCCAGCGCCTTCACTGAGGCAAGTTCATCGGTCCGCCAGTCGATCAGCTGATCGATGGTCAGGTTCTCGCCGGGTGTCCCGCCACGCGCCTCGTAGTCGGCCTGCTCGCGCTCGATGCGTTCCGCCCAGGTCTTGGCAGCAGTTTTGGTTGGGAAGGTGCGGTATTGGTCTTTGTGGCCCTTGCGGCGCACCATTGCGCGCCAGCGGCCGTTGCGGTTCTGCAGGGTTGCCATCGTTGTGCCATTCCATGTTGTGCCAATCCATCTCTGGCACAAAAATGGTACAGCTGATTGGGAATTACCGGGCAAAACCGGGAAGAATCGGGTGTAACTGTGTATCCCTATATGGTCTTAAGTGCATGAAAACATTGAAATCTGAGCAGATCCGGCTGTGCGTTGCCCCCATGATGGACTGGACGGACCGCCATTGCCGGGTGTTCCACCGGCTGCTGGCCCCGGGTGCGCGGCTGTACACCGAGATGGTGCACGCCAACGCGGTGATCCACGGCGACCGTGAGCGCCTGCTCGGCTTCGACGGCAGCGAGCATCCGCTGGCCCTGCAGCTGGGCGGCAGCGACCCGGCCCTGCTGGCCGAGGCCGCGCGCATCGCCCAGGACTGGGGCTATGACGAGGTCAACCTCAACTGCGGCTGCCCGTCCGACCGGGTCCAGGCCGGGCGTTTTGGCGCCTGCCTGATGCGCGAGCCGGCGCTGGTGGCCGAGTGCGTGGGGGCCATGGTGGCGGCGGTGGACATCCCGGTCACGGTGAAGTGCCGGCTGGGCGTGGATGAAGACAACGACTACGAAACCTTCCGCAACTTCGTCGATCAGTCTGCCAACGCCGGTAGTGCGATGTTCATCGTGCACGCCCGCAACGCGTGGCTGAAGGGGTTGTCGCCGAAGGAAAACCGCGAAGTGCCGCCGCTGCGCTACGACTGGGCCCACCGGCTCAAGGCCGACCGCCCGGCGCTGCAGGTCGTGCTCAACGGCGGCCTGGCCACGGTGGAGGCGGCGCAGGCGCAGCTGCCGGCGCTGGACGGGGTGATGCTGGGCCGTGCGGCCTACCACGACCCCTACGTGCTGCATCAGCTGGAGGCCGCCCAGACCGGTGCGCCGCTGCAGCCGCGCGAGGCACTGCTGCGCGCCATGCGCCCGTACATCGAGGCGCAACTGGGCCGTGGCCTGGCCCTGAAGCACATCACCCGCCACCTGCTCGGCCTGTTCCACGGCCAGCCCGGCGGCCGCGCGTTCCGGCAGGTGCTGAGCGAGGGCGCGCACCGCGCAGGCGCCGATTGGGCGGTGATCGAGCAGGCGCTGGCAGTGACCCGCGCCCAGGCCGAACGCGTCGCTGCGTGAGGGGCGTCACCTTGTCGGCTTGACAAGGCACCCACTTTAGCCGCCAATGTTCACTTAGATGAACGGCGACGAGGTGCGACCTGAAAAGTTCAGACCGGATTCACTGCGTAAAACCAAGAATTCGCTAAAGATTCGTAAAGCGCCGGCCCAGGTCGGCGGCTCCGATTCACAACTTTTGAACGTTTCGCTGCGCTCCGCTAGGATCCAACCGATGCTCTCCGTGACCCGCCAACGCCGTCTTGCTGTCCTTGCCCTGCTGGCGACGGGCGCCGCTGCCTCCATCGGCAGTGTGTCGGCGCAGGAACCGACCCCGGATCCGGCACGCGGCGACGTCATGGTCCGGTCCGCACGCGGGGCAGCGCCGGAACGTTCGCTGTCCGACGCGGTCCGCCGCGTCCAGCGCACCACCGGTGGCCACATCCTGGGCGCCGAACGGGTGCCCTACGACGGCCGCGACATCAACCGGGTCAAATACATGGACGATCGGGGCCGCGTCCGCTACATGGACGACCCTGCGCCGGCGCGTTCACAGCCCCGCGCACCGCGATCGGATATGTCTTCACTACGCGGCGATAACCCCTGAACAGGGATAGTTGTCGTAATCAACTGTATTCCACTGGCCCCCGGCCATACCCAGGACACTAGGGAGAGTTCATGCGTATCCTTCTGGTCGAAGACGAAGCCCCGCTGCGGGAAACCCTGGCCGCCCGGCTCAAGCGCGAAGGTTTTGCCGTCGACGCTGCGCAGGATGGTGAGGAAGGTCTGTACATGGGCCGCGAAGTGCCGTTCGACGTTGGCATCATCGATCTGGGCCTGCCGAAGATGTCGGGCATGGAACTGATCAAGGCGCTGCGCGATGAGGGCAAGAAATTCCCCGTGCTGATCCTCACCGCACGCTCGAGCTGGCAGGACAAGGTCGAAGGGCTCAAGCAGGGCGCCGACGATTACCTGGTCAAGCCCTTCCATGTCGAGGAACTGCTGGCCCGCGTCAACGCGCTGCTGCGCCGTGCCGCTGGCTGGAGCAAGCCGACGCTGGAATGCGGGCCGGTTGCGCTGGACCTGGCTGCGCAGACGGTCAGCGTCAGCGGCAGCAACGTGGACCTCACCAGCTATGAGTACAAGGTGCTGGAATACCTGATGATGCATGCCGGTGAACTGGTCTCCAAGGCCGATCTCACCGAACACATCTACCAGCAGGATTTCGACCGCGACTCCAACGTGCTGGAAGTGTTCATCGGCCGCCTGCGCAAGAAGCTCGATGCCGACGGTGAACTGAAGCCGATCGAAACCGTGCGTGGCCGGGGCTACCGCTTCGCCATTCCGCGCAACGAGGGCTGAGCCGCTAGCCGGGCGAAGGGATGATGTCAGGCCGTCTGTGGTTCTTTAAACGCTGGCGGCCGCGCTCATTGCAGGCGCGCCAGCTGCTGGCCGCCTCGGTCGGCCTGGTCGCGTTCCTGGCCATCGCCGGCTATGCGCTGGATGCGGCGTTCGCCGATACGGCGCGTGCCAACATGCAGGATCGACTGAAAAGCTACGCTCGCGCCTACGCGGACGGTATCGACTTCACGCGCGATCGCTCGGTGTACATTCGGGAGCAGCCGCCGGATTCGCGCTTTGCAGGGCCCGGTAGCGGCCTGTATATGCAGTTGGTCATGGGCAATGGCACTACGGCAAATTCGCTTTCTGCCGAAGGACCCATGCTGCCCCCCGTGCGGGGTCTTCTGGCACCCCGTCAGGAGGTCTTCGAGGGACCCCTGCCGATGATCGACATCGACGGCAGCCAGGCATCGGTGTACCGCTACGGGCTGGGCCTGGTGTGGGACGCCGACGCCGACCCGGCCACCGAATTCCCGTACACCATCTACGTGATGGAAGACTCGCGCGCGCTCGGTGCTCAGCTGCGCGTGTTCCGCGGCCGGGTCTGGTTCTGGATGGGCGGCGCTGGCCTGATCCTGCTGATGCTGCAGACCGTGATCCTGCAGTGGAGCCTGCGCCCGATGCGGCGCGTGATCACCGAGTTGACCAAGGTGCAGCGCGGCGAGAGCGAGCGCATGAGCGAGCGCCACCCGCGCGAGCTGGAACCGCTGACCGACAGCATCAACGCCTTCATTGAAAGTGAGCGCGAGAATCTCGAGCGCCAGCGCAACACCCTGGCCGATCTTGCGCACAGCCTGAAAACGCCCTTGGCGGTGCTGCGTACGCAGCTCGACAGCGGCGCGCAGGACCAGGACCTGCGGCAGGAGTTCGATGTGCAGCTGCGGCGCATGAACAATCTGGTGTCCTACCAGCTGGCGCGCGCGGCATCGTCGGGGCACAAGCTGTTCTCGGCGCCGCTGCCGATCGAGTCCAACGCCGAGGAAATCGTGCGCGGGCTGGAGAAGGTGTACGCCGGCAAGGGCGTGCTGTGCGAGTTCGATATCGACGAAGGCGCGCGCTTCCACGGTGAGCCGGGCGACCTGCAGGAACTGCTCGGCAACCTGCTGGAGAACGCCTTCAAGTGGGCCAAGCGTCGCGTGCTGCTCACCGCCAAGCCGTTGCCGGCGCCGGGCGCACGTCGTGCCGGGCTGGTGTTGTCGGTGGACGACGATGGCCCCGGCATCGCGCCGGAAGACATCGCCAAGGTGCTGCAGCGTGGCGTGCGCGGCGATGAGCGCGTGCAGGGCCATGGCATCGGCCTGTCGATCGTGCAGGACCTGATCAAGGATTACCGCGGCGAACTGCAGGTCAAGCGTTCGCCCGAGCTGGGTGGTGCGCGGTTCGAAGTGAAGCTGCCGCCGGGGCCGTGATTGCCCGCGCGGTGCCGGCACCGCATCGACCAATGGTCGATGCCTGCCGGGCGTGGCCAACGCGCCAATCCCCGGGTCGATATGAACGCACCTGTAGGTACCGACCGTCGGTCGGTACGCAAAACAATCACCGCGCGGCGCTAGCTACCGACCGTTGGTCGGTACCCGGCAACCCCGGCGATGCCCCATAGAACCGCCGCAGATGCGCAGCCACGCCCGGCATCTCCTGCGCCAGCAGGTCCGGCGCAGAGAAGTGGTACTCGGTGGCCACCGCGAAGAACTCTTCCGGCGCCTCGGCCGCATACGGGTCGATCAGCGTGTCCCGGCCACGGTCCACCTGGGCGCAGAACGTGTCATACGCCGCCTGGAAATCCTTCGCCCATTCGCGCTGCCATTCGCGCGGCAGCGGCGGGGTGCCGTCGATCGCACCGTCGAGCGCATCGATCTTGTGCGCCATCTCATGCACGGCCACGCAGTAGCCGGCATGCGGGTCGGCGATGTCGGCCTGGATATCGGCCCAGGACAGAATCAGCGGACCGCTGTCCCACGATTCGCCAATCAGCTCGTCGTCCCACTGGTGCAGCACGCCGGCCGCGTCCACGTGGCTGCGCTGGACGCGGAACGCGTCCGGATACACGATCAACTGCGACCAGCCGCGCAGGCCCACCTCGCCCAGTTCCAGCAGCGGCAGGCAGCACAGCGCGGCCAGCAGGACCGCATCGCTGTCATCCAGGACCAGGCCACCCACCGGGCTGATGGTCTTCTCATGCAGGAAGCGCGCGGAAAGATCGGCCAGTCGATCACGGCGTTGTGCGTCCAGTCCCTGCAGCCACGGCCCACGCTGGCAGCTGCGCTGCCACAGGACCGGATCAATCGCGCGCGGCGTGCGCCGCAGCCAACCCCACATACGTTCGATCAGCGGAACATGCCCGGCAGGAAGCTGTGCCATTTCGGCGCGCGCAGGCGCGGCAGGACGTCGTCGTCGCCGCCCCCCCCGCTGCTGGTGCCGCTGGCCGCGCTCGGCTTCGCGGCCGGTGCGCGTGCGGCCGGTGCCGACGCCGGTGCGGTGCGCTCGCTTTCGGCCGGCGAATACACGCAGCCGCCCCGCCCCGTGCTGGTCAGCGCATCGGAAGCATGCGCGGCCAAGGGGGCCATCAGCAGGATCAGGCAATGGGCGAACGGGCGCATCGTCGACATCCGGAAGGGCGGGTCAGTCTTCGATTCTAGCCCGATTCAGGGCCGTGATTGGAACCCCGCCCGGCAGGCAAGCGGCGGGGCTTTCCCGCATACTTTTGCCGATCACCTGATGGAAGCTGCTGTGGACGACCGCCAACTGCTGGCCAAACTGGGCGCCGGGCGCCTGTCCGGCGACGCCCTGGCCCACGAGCTGGGCGTGACCCGCGCCGCGATTTGGAAGCGGATTCAAGGACTTAGAGCTGCCGGGGTCGAGGTGGACGGGCGCGCGGGCGAAGGCTACGGCCTGACCCGACCGCTGGACCTGCTGGACGCCGATGCCATCCGCACCCGCCTGCCGGACGCCGCCCAGGCTCTGGTGCGCGACCTGCAGGTGGCGTGGACCGTGGACTCGACCAATGCCGAATTGCTGCGGTGCAGCGCGCCTGAACAGGGCGTTCGCGTCCTGTTGGCCGAGCGCCAGACCGGCGGCCGGGGTCGGCGCGGGCGTACCTGGGCCTCGCCGTTGGCCGCGCATGTGTACCTGTCGGTGCTGCGGCTGTTCTCCGGTGGGCTGGTGCGCCTGAGCGGCCTGAGCCTGGTGGCCGGCATCGCGGTGGCCGAAGCGCTACACGACCTGGGCTATGTGCAGGCGCGGCTGAAGTGGCCCAACGACCTGATGGTCGACGGGCGCAAGCTGGTGGGGCTGCTCGCCGAGGGCGGTGGCGAATATGCCGGCCCCGCGCGGGCGGTGATCGGTATCGGTATCAACGTGCACATGCCGGCCGCCTTCGCCGACCAGATCACCCAGCCCTGGATCGACCTGGACACGCTGGCCGGTGCGCCGGTGGACCGCAATGCGGTGGTCGCGGCGGTATTGGCGCGGCTGTTGCCTGCGCTGGAGACGTTCGACGCCGAGGGCTTGGCACCGTTCCTGCCGCGCTATGCCGAACTGGATCTGCTGCGCGGCCAGACCGTGCGCGTGGAGCAGGGCGGGCAATGGCGCGAAGGCACCGCGCTCGGATTGGCCGACGATGGCGCGCTGCGCGTGCGCATCGACGGCGTGGAGCAGCACGTGCATGCGGGCGAAGTCAGCGTGAGGGCGCAATGAGCGACTGGTTGTTCGACCTCGGCAATTCCCGGTTCAAATTCGCGCCGCTGCAGGGTGTGCGCGCCGGCGATGTGCAGGCCTGGCCGCACGGGGCCGAGACCATGCCCGCCGAGCAGTTGCAGGCATTGCCCAGTGGCGACGTCGCCTATGTGGCCAGCGTCGCCGCGCCGACCCTGACCCGCAGCATGCTGGCGATCCTGCAGGGCCGTTTCCGCGAGGTGCGGGTGGCCCGTACCGAGGCCCGCTGTGCGGGTGTGCGGGTGGCCTATGCCGACCCGGCGAAGTTCGGCGTGGACCGCTTCCTGGCGCTGCTGGCCGCCGCCGAGCGCGGCGAAGCGGTGGTGGTGGCCGGGGTGGGCACCGCGTTGACCATCGACCTGCTGGACGCCGACGGACTGCACCACGGCGGCCGCATCGCCGCATCGCCCACGACCATGCGCGAAGCGCTGCACGCGCGCGCGGTGCAGTTGCCGCCCACCGGCGGTGACTACAGCGAGTTCGCCAATGACACGGCCGACGCGCTTGCCTCCGGTTGCGACGGTGCAGCGGTGGCCCTGATTGAACGCAGCCGCGCACAGGCGACCCGGCTGCTGGGACACGTGCCGGCGCTGTTGGTGCATGGCGGCGGCGCTCCCGCGCTGATGCCGCTGCTGGAGGATGCGCATTACCAGCCTGCGCTGGTGCTCGACGGCCTGGCGCGCTGGGCCGTGCATCAGCCGGCAGGCACACGGTAGGATCGCCGCATGCTGACCCGTGCCCTGATCGTCGTGCTGGCCATCCTCAACCTCGGGGTGGCGTTGTGGTGGATGTTGCGGGGCGAACCGGCGCCTGCGCCGCCGCCACCGACCACCGGCGTGGCCCAGTTGCAGCTGCTGCCCGCCGGTGCCGACGCGCCCACGAGCACTGCCACCGCCACCGCCGCTGCCAGCACGCCCGCTGCCGCGGCGCTGGATGACGTGACGCCGGCCGCCCTGCCGCCACCGCCAGCCGCTGCCCAGACACCGGCACCGGCCGCCGAATCACCCGCCGCCACGGCGGTGGCGCCTGCACCCGCCGCCGCGCCGCCCGCGCCCGCAGCGGCCGTAGCCCAAGCGCCTGCCCCCGTGCCCGCCGCGCCCGCCCAGTGCGTGAGCCTGGGCCCGTTCACCGACCGCGCCGCAGCCCAGGCCGCGCAGGCCAAGGCCGGCGGTACGCTGCGTGGCGCGCGCCTGCGTGAAGTGGCCGATGCCGGGGCCACCCGCTACCGGGTGGTGCTGCCCGCGGCCGCCAGCCGCGAAGACGCCCAGGCCACGGTCAAGCGCATCGTCGCTGCCGGGCTGAGCGACTACTACATCATCGCCAACGGGGAAGAGACCAACGCCATCGCCCTGGGCCAGTACCGCAACCGCGAGGGCGCCGAACGCCGCATGGCCGCGCTGAGTGCGGCCGGCTTCAACGCCCGCCTGATCGCCAGCGGTGGCGACGGCAGCGCGCAATGGTGGCTGGACGCTACCCTGGCGCCCCCGGCCGATGCCAGCGTCGCCCGCCAGCGCAGCGGTGCGGCCCAGCAACGCTCGCTGGACTGCGCGCGGGTGCGTTAGAATTCCCGCGCGCCATGCCGCTTTAGCTCAGTTGGTAGAGCAACTGTCTTGTAAACAGTAGGTCATCCGTTCGATTCGGATAAGCGGCACCACCTTGGAGTCCCCGAAACGCCTTGGAAACAGGTGTTTCAGCGAAAAGGCCAGCACTCTGTGCTGGCCTTTTTGCATCCACCGGGAACATCAACGCGGTTCGTCTGGATTCACGGCCGCGTGGACCATGATATGGGTGGCTGCCATCAACGCGTGGATGGCCAATACGCGATTCGCGTCGCTCCGTCTGCCGAGGTGCCAGACCGCACCATATCCGCGATTCCCCCGTCTGAATCGTCGACACCTGCAGAACCGTTCCTTGGCCGACCACGATCACGCCCAGCGCGCCTTCGCAGACCATCGGCCACATGAGCTCCCGGTAGTGCTGCCCGGGCACGCCGTAGACGTGCAGCACCTCGCCGCCGTCCAGCTCGATCGCGCTGTAGTCCAGCGCGACGGTGGTTCGACCTTGTCGCCGCGCGCATCTTCGCTGAGCGGCATTTCGGTGCTGAGCGGTTCGACATCCGAGATGGCACGCACTGCGAGAGCCATGCGCGTGCCCGTTCTTCTCGATGATCCCTCTTTCATCCGATGTCAACGGGCTGGAGTGCAAGTGCCGTAGCGCAGTGCGGAAGTGCGCCTGCATGGTCAACCGTTGACAGCCTGCTGCACCGCCGCGAGTGGGTCTGCGCGGAGCTGGCTAGACTGTGGCTCTTTTTTCGCATTTGCAGGAGGCATCCCATGGCCACGTATCCCCCGGTTTCCCTGATCGGCGTTCCCACCGACATCGGCGCGGGCCATCGCGGCGCCGGTCTCGGCCCGGATGCACTGCGCATCGCCGGCCTGGGCGACGCGCTGGCCGCGCGTGGCGTGGACGTGCGCGACCTGGGCAACCTGGACGGCCCGCGCAACCCGTGGACCCCGCCGGTGCAGGGCTACCGCCACCTGGACGAGGTGGTGGCGTGGAACCGCGCGCTGATGGACGCCACCTACGCCGAACTGCAGGCCGGCCGCATGCCGATCATGCTGGGCGGCGACCACTGCCTGGGCATCGGCTCGATCACCGCCGTGGCGCGCTGGTGCCGCGAGCAGGGCAAGACCCTGCGCGTGCTGTGGCTGGATGCGCATTCGGATTTCAACACCAGCGAGGTCACCCCGTCGGGCAACGTGCACGGCATGCCGGTGGCCTGCCTGTGTGGGCTGGGCCCGGACGCGCTGACCCGGTTGGGCGGGGATGTCCCGGCGATCCGCCCGCAGCAGGTGCACCAGATCGGCATCCGCTCGGTGGACCAGGAAGAGAAGCGGCTGATCAAGCAGCACCAGGTGGATGTGTATGACATGCGCTACATCGACGAAGCCGGCATGAAGCGCACCATGGAAGCCGCGCTGGACGGCATCGACGCCAACACCCACCTGCATGTCAGCTTCGACGTGGACTTCCTGGACCCCAGCATCGCCCCGGGCGTGGGCACCACGGTGCCGGGCGGGGTGAACTACCGCGAGGCGCAGCTGGTGATGGAGATGATTGCCGACACCGGCCGCATGGGCTCGCTGGATATCGTCGAACTCAACCCGCTGCTGGACAACCGCAACAGTACCGCCGTGCTGGCCGTGGACCTGGTGGAAAGCCTGTTCGGAAAATCCACCCTGATGCGCGACTGAGGGCCCGCCCGCCGGGGTTTTCCTGCAATTTGCTGAACGCTGCCAAGGTGCGTTCACATTCGCTGCACGCCCCTCCCGCCAGATTGCACTTCACGCGGCGGCGGTGCTGGAAACAGCCACGACGTCACCGCGATCAGGAAGAGGATCTGCCATCGCCGCCGTGCGGTGGCCGGTTCATCTGACAGGTGGGACCGGATTGCCGGTGTCGACGTAGATTAAACAGGAGAACCCCATGAAGCGTGTTATTGCACTGATGCTGTTGTCGATGTTCTCGGTAGCCATGCTGTCCGGCTGCAACACCGTTGCCGGTGCTGGCAAGGACGTGCAGAAGGCCGGCGAGAAGGTCGAAGACGCCGCCAAGACCAACTGATCCACGCGATCAGGCTGGACCGAAAAAGGCCGGGATCTCCCGGCCTTTTTCGCGTCTGTCGGATGCTGTCCGCCAGCACCTGTTCAATCACGTGAGCATGTGTTTCATCCGCGCTTGACCGCCACCGAACGTCGTCCATCGCATTCTGTCCGTGCGGCGAAGGTGCCGTTGCAATCAAGGAAGCGAACCCATGAACAAAGACATCATTTCCGGCAAGTGGACGCAGCTCAAGGGTAAGGCCCAGGCCAAGTGGGGCGACCTCACCGACGACGATTTCAAGGTAGCCGAAGGCAACGCCGAATACCTGGCCGGTCGCCTGCAGGAACGCTATGGCTGGGCCCGCGACCGCGCCGAAACCGAGGTCCGCGACTTCGAAACCGCCATTCGCAAGGACTACCCAGATTACAAGTGACGCCGGCACGCACGTGCCAGCGACAGCTTCACCGGGTGTATGAAACGAAACGGGCCGCATCGCGCGGCCCGTTTCGTTTGTGTGTGCGCTGTCCTCAGCGACGGCCATCGTCGCCCGGCGGATCGGGCACGTACTGCGACGGGAACGCACGCGGACCGTCCTGGCGCGGCTGCTGCACCGGCAGGATGCCGCGTGCGCGCAGGTTGCGGGCGCTGTCATAGCGCAGCTCGGTCTGCTGCACGGGGTAGTCGGTGGCACGCTCGAAGGTGGTATCGCGCACCTGCGAGGTTTCGCGCGCACCATGCCCGGTACCCAGCCGCTGGGCCGGTGCAGGCGCCGCGGCGGCCGAACCGCGCGCGCTGTCGGCCATGGCCTCGGCCTGCGCGCCGGCGTCCTGCGTGGACAACCGGCGGCGCCCCGGCGCGGGCTTGAGCGCGGGCGTGGTCAGCACCGCGCCGGCTTCGCGGAACACCGCGATGCCGATCACCCCGATGTTGTCCGGGCGGCCGGTGCGCCCGGCGTAGCTCTTGCCGGGCGAGGTGAACACGAACTGCGCCACCTCATCCTGCGATTTCCGCCAGCCGCTGATGTCGGCGGTCTGCCAGGGGTTGAGCACGTAGCCGGTCTGGCCGGGCGCGGCCACCTCGCCGCTGATGGCATTCAGGCCATCCACCGACACCACCACCAGCACCCGTTCGGCGCTGTGGTTGCGCAGCCGCACACTGTAGCGGTGGCCCTTTTCCCCGGCGACCCAGCGCTGGCTGCCATCGCGGTACTGCGGCAGGGTGGTGCCCGCATCTCGGTCCAGCACGGTCAGGTAGACCGGGCCCGACTCCAGGCGCGGGGGCAGCGGGGCCGGGCGGAAGCCGCACAGGACCAGCACGGCAAGCAGGGGCAGCAACAGGCGTTTCATGGCACGGCTCCACGTTGGGGTGATGGGTTGAACGGCTCACCGTTGCCAACGGGGTTGGGCCGGGGCAGGTAAACTGGCGTGGTTCACCTGTCCGTAATGATCCCCCTATGACCACCCGCGTTCTTACCGGCATCACCCCCTCCGGCACCCCCCACCTGGGCAACTATGTGGGCGCCATCCGCCCGGCCATCGCGGCCAGCCAGGCGTCGGAGATCGAGAGCTTCTTCTTCCTGGCCGACCTGCACAGCCTGATCAAGGCGCAGGAACCCGAGCGCACCCAGCGTTCGACCCTGGAAATCGCGGCCAGCTGGCTGGCCTGCGGGCTGGACCCGGACAAGGTGTGGTTCTACCGGCAGAGCGACATTCCCGAAACCACCGAGCTGATGTGGTTCCTCACCGCGATCGCCAGCAAGGGCATCCTCAACCGCGCCCACGCCTACAAGGCGGCCGTGGACAAGAACCGCGAAGAGCAGCTGGACGAGGACGCCGGGATCAGCGCCGGGCTGTTCATGTACCCGGTGCTGATGGCCGCCGACATCCTGATCTTCAAGGCCAACCGCGTGCCGGTGGGCCGCGACCAGATCCAGCACATCGAGATGGCGCGCGACTTCGCCCAGCGCTT
>Ga0213828_1000844_pt1 | contig 27716 bp, 29 predicted proteins | sample MC6MC0897MG_FD_180664 | JGI IMG/M metagenome (GOLD analysis project Ga0213828, IMG submission 180664) | Enriched soil aggregate microbial communities from Iowa State University, Ames, United States - MC6-MC0897-MG | ecosystem: Environmental > Terrestrial > Soil > Unclassified | place: USA: Iowa... | reverse complement strand
AAATATACGTCTCGTAACATTCCGTTTCATCCACCAACTACTAAAACAACGTGTATTTGCTGTGGAAATGAAGCGAAACATACAGTTTGGTTTGCTCAGGCATACTAAGTTGTCAAATTTCGCTTTCAAACGCAAGTATTCAGCTTTTGTTATATATTCATATTTCCAATCCATATATAGATTATCTGTGACGGCTGTTATTTTTTCTAACTCTTGTTGTTTAGTCTTGTAAAACTGTTCTAATTGTTTAGATTTCGTCTGAACGATAGGCTGTTTATTATTCCTTAATGACGGTGGTCATATCATCGACAAGTGCTATTTACGCTTGAATGGCTCGTAATCCAACTTCTGTGATGTCCACTATACTCATACTGTGTCATGTGCATTTCCCTCTATGTTTGACTACATAAGTAGAACAATCGTAGTAGGGACATTCTTTCAATTCTGTTTTCGTTTGTTTACGACTCGTTTTCCCCTGCATCTCCATCTGGAAATGCAGTGTTTTTATCTTGATTCAGCAATGTTTTTTCTGTGTTTTCAAAAAAATGCTGGTATGCTAAAATAAAAAACAGAACATATATTCTTTTTTCGCAGAGGGTGAAAACAATGAGTTATGATTTAATGGTCTTTGATAAAGAGCAAGCTCCAAACAATAAAGAAACATTTTTGCAATGGTATGATGAACAAACAAAATGGGCTGAACCACATGATTACGCAACAATAACGGTTACAACACCAGCATTACAAAAATGGTATCAGGATATGGTGGAACAATTCCCCAATATGAATCTGGTGGATGAGGAATTATTGGATGAGGATGAAGTTGACGAGTTAGAGAGTCGTTTGACTGAATATAGTATTGGTTATGCCGTGATTTACACAGCTTTTGCCTGGTCTGTAGCGGATGAAGCATATAGTACGATGAAGGAGCTTGCAAAAAAGCATGGAGTCGGTTTTTTTGATGTGAGTGGTGAGGGGGAGATTTTCTAAATCATTATTATTTGAAAGTAAGTTCGAAGGCAATCCCTATTTCCCATTAACAATGGAATATCCTAAAAATGAAAAAGATCAGCCATTAAAGCTATTAGCACAAATCAATTTCACAGATGGAGACATGGAGAACTTGCGGCAGGTCGATTTTCGTATTATTGATTTCAACATGGGACGTATGTAGCGAAGAATGAACAACTGGAACGAATAGGCAAGGGCATCTTCTATATGAAAATATTCCAGAAGATCAAAGTTTGCTCCTTAGCACTGGGGCATCTGACTCCGATTACAATGTGATGGTGGCTTCGTTAAGGATTGAGGAAACCGTAAAACACATGATAAGATCAGTTATTTAACAAGGAGGCTACTACAATGACAAATGATACTTTACAATTATCCCAGAAATGGCGAGATGAGGGGTTACGTTATGCAAGTGAGATTAATGCCTACGTGCGCAGAGGATTAGAAAGCAACTGGGAGACACCTGGGGAGGAGCCGTCTGAAGATTCACGTGGACAATTAGCTTCGCAAGTGTACAAATTTATTAAAGAGGCGAATAGAACAAAGGATCTGGAAACGCTCCGTGAACAGTTTCCAGCTGCTTCTTGGCCTTTTCAGGATACGCACGGCCAACAAATGCGAGCTGTTTATCCAATTGCGTTTCTACGTGATGGTGCATTACTTGTAGCAGCGCAAAATGAAGATTTATCACGCACTGTCTATGTGATGGATAAACAGGAAGCAAACCGTATCGAGCATGTACAAGCGGCAAGTTGTTCTGCGGATGGGCGCGACATTGCTTTGATGGATGAGCAAGGAGTTCGTATCGTACGCGAGCCTGATCGAGAGTTGAACGGTGCTCTGCTGGCTACATACACATGGGCGACAATCATCGACCAATTGCGCGTAAAATACCCCGACATTGAGACCTTACAGCCAGAAAGCTATCGAAGCGCAGATGTCATTCCATTCGCTGATGGCACGCAGTTGTTGATGGTGTCGCATGACGGAATCTATTTGATTGAGGAAACAGGTGCCCTCTTGTTACACCCGACAGTGGAAAATATACGGGAATGGGCAAGGGAAGATGATGACTTGACAGCAAGTTTAGCGATGCCACATGGAGCTGTTTCGCGAAGCGGCAAATGGCTGGCTTATGGAAGTCAAGACAGCGATCATTTGTTGCTAGATATAGAAAAGTATGTTTTGCACTCGTTTGAACCGATGTCGAGTTATCCGCATTACAGCTTGTTCAGTGCCAATGATGAGCATGTTTGGTTCAATGCATGTCATTTTTACAATGGATGTACGCTAGGTATTTCACTCCATGATCTAGAACCGGACAAATATGAAGAACCCCTTTCAATAGATGATAGTATGCGTGTATATGACGGTGTTGCAGTGCAAGGGGGCAACATCATGGGTGACGCATATGGTTATTTGCGAATGATTGATTTGGAGGGGAATGAACTTTGGCGTTACTTCGTATCTGGGACAATCAGTGGTATGGCATTAAACTCTGACGAGACAATATTGCTTGTCGGTACATACAATGGAACGCTACATGTACTTGATTTGACTAGTACAGAGCCAAGTCCGTATGAGATTAGCACAAGTTCAATACGTGAATCGTACCGCTGGATCTTCTGGGATAATCAACAACCACTGTACTGGTAGTTTTTATAGGCAAAATCGACGAAACTAGAAGGTTCTTTTTATCAACATTATATGTAAATGGATATTGAAGACGCATTAAGGAACGTGAATGGTAGTGAGTTATGTTTAAAATAACTGTTACGATCTACGCAATACTCTATATTATAAAGGCTTTTATAGAGGGATTTTTTACTAATTAGAAACTCAAGATAAAGGGGAATGGACTATGCAAGATATTCGACCAACATCACGCTGGCGCAATGCTAAAAGAGAAGAAGAGGAAGAATTTACTGCTGGATTGATTGAGAAAGATGACTGTATTTACGCGGAATTGTTTCCAGATAGTTTTATTCATCAGACGGAAATGGTGCTAGAGCAGTATGCAGCATCCATTGCGAAACTACCAAATCACCCAGATAGCTATCCTGCAATTATGAAATCTATTGAAACGGCGGTACTTGCCCTAAATGAGATTAATGAGGTGGGTGGAGGCGGATTAATTGAAACTGAAGAACGAGAGGAGCTTTGCGACTATTTTGACCAAGTGCTGATTCATTGTGGACTTGATGTTGATGACCTTGCTAAAAGCCAGAATCTGGGACGTTATGAGTTAACAGATGATTGGCGTGAGTGGTAATTAGAGGGAAGTGTACGTTTTGCTTGAATTGACGAGTGCAGTATCAACAGCATGGATATCTCGTCTGCATGTAAAGTAAAATAGTCGTGAAGTGAACTGTCTTTCAATGTAGTGTAAATATACAAATTTGGTCGGCGCTACTTAAGCAGTACTGGATATATTGAAAATTGAAATACCAAGAAGAAATGAACTCTATTTTTTCTCAATATAGTCTCAAAAGTGGCGTTGATCCAAATTTTCAAGAAAAATGCTCTTCTATTCTTAAAATAACATTTATTCTTGGGAATAATGAGTTAATTGACAACCAGAAATACGAGATGACTCTTTCTTTATCACTTAATGCCTTTGACTATGGTATCTACAAATTGTGTGATTTTAATGATTATGCGATAGAAAGAAGTATTTTGGTGAATGGATTAAAAACAGTATTTCTACCACAAAAGAGTGTGTAACAGTATTACGAATGTTTGAAATAAAGACAACACAGGAATGGATGAAAAGTTAGATGAAAAAAGCTTTTACATATCAAGACGAAAAATCAAATAAATTTTGGACAATTGATTATTTTGGGATGACAATATGTGTGCATTACGGTAAAAATGGAACGGTCGGGAAGTATGATATGAAAGAATTTGAGTCACAAGAAATTTGTGAAAAAGAAGCTCAAAAGTTAATTGCCAGTAAAATAAAAAAAGGGTATCAAGAAAATCCTACATTTGATTTTGATAATTGTCTTTACTTTGATGTAGGGGAATATGGTCCACAGCCAAAAACGTCACACCCACGTTTTGTCGCCCATTTCACAGAAGAGTTTTATTATGATTGTGGTGATGAAGAAGCACCTTTTGGTAGTGATGAAGGGTCTGATACACTTTACGAAATGGAAGAAGTCATAAGAAAGAAGCACATCATTGACTTCGCTACTTTCCCGAAGCATTTAATAGAGAATATATGGGGAATGCATTATATATCAATTGACACATTGGATGAAAAAGCTGTGCGTGATATGGCAAAAGAGCATGAAATGGATATGATGCAAAGTGACATGATTACCTATGCAACAGCCTTTGGTCAAATTAAAATTACCGGGAAACTAGATTCAACTTTGAAGAAGAATGCACTTTTAGCATTGAAGCGCTTTGCTATCATGTATTCTGATGGACAATTAACGGAAACACAGCAGACAATGTATAATGATTTACTTGCATTTTAAATTGAAGTCAACAGGAAATAGACGGATTATAGCAAGATTGACCGGTATTTGGAGTAACGAGATGCCGCCGTTCGAAAGTGCTCAGGCATATTAATATCCAAACACCCTCTTACCAATCGAATAAGAGGGTGTTTAACATTTCAAAGTGTTTGACCATTATCAATTGTAAAAACTTGTCCTGTCACTGATTTTTGAGTCAATTGAAATAGAATAGCCTCTGCAATATCATCTGGTGTTGAAATTCTTTTCAATGGTAAGTTACCTGCAAGTTGATACATTTTATCTTCATTGCCAGACCACCATCTTGTTTCAATGGCACCTGGAGATATACAATTCACTCTAATATTAGGTGCTAATGCGATAGCTAACGATCTAGTCATTGTGTGAATGGCTGATTTTGTTGCTGCATAGGGGATTGATGAGCCTATTCCAGTCATTCCCGCTACGCTCCCCATATTTACAATCACACCCGATTGTTGCTTCTTCATATAAGGGACAACAGCTTTTACGCAATGAAACATTCCTTTCACATTTACACTGAAAAGGGAATCCCATATTTCATCTGTTACAGCATCTAAATCATCTAAAGCTATTTGAGCAGTAATACTCGCATTATTTATTAATGCATCAATTGTCCCGAAAGATTCTGCGATATAGGATACTAAATCATTCACCTCTTTTGCAATCGCTACATTTGCTTTATAAGCGATTGCTGTTCCTCCTAGCTGTGTAATCTCATGTACAACATCGGAAGCTTCTTTTTCAGAACGACTATAATTAATAACAACTTTTGTACCTTCAGCTGCTAACTTTACAGCTGTTGCTCTTCCAACACCAGTGCCGCCACCCGTTATGAGAACTACTTTATCTTTTAATTCCATGCTAAAACATCCTTACTTTATTTGGATTTTTAATAGGTTTCTAGCTCATCACTATGACGTGTGGTTGATCTCCGTTCCAACCATACGCTTTCCTAGTGGCGTCCGATAATTCGCTTCGCTGCAGTATCTCGGGCTAACAAATAATGTCACCTACAACTTTTGGTGATGAGTCATGTTTCTATTATATTTTTATGAATATGAAGTGTATAATACTGAATAATGAAGAAGGTATCATTTTAAATGATATCAATGAGAGGAATATAATTCTTGGAAAGTCATGATTTGTGGATTTTTAAACATGTTGCAGAACTACAGTCAGTATCAAAAGCTGCTGAAAAATTGGGTTATGTACAACCTAATGTTAGTCAACGAATTAAAGGGTTGGAAGAAGAACTGGGGGTAAGATTATTTAAGCGTAATAATAGAGGGGTAACATTAACAGAGGAGGGTAAAGTCTTACTAGAGTATACAATTCAAATTATGCTTTTAATGGATGAAGCCAAGTCATTAGTTAATCCTAAAAAATGGAGAGAATCTCTTGCAATAGGTGCTTCTCAAACGATTTCTGCAGTTAAAATACCTCAATTATTTTCTTCTTTTTTGAGTGAACAAACAAATATTGATGTAAAAGTAAAAACGAATGATCAGGAAAAGTTACAAGACATGCTTACTTTTGGAGAGCTCGATGGTGTTTTTATAAAGGGTCCATGTAATCACGCACAGTTTGAAACCGTTTATAGCTATTTTGAGAAACTCGCACTTATTTCACCTAAAAATAAAGAATGTGAAAAGCAACATCGTCAAACTTTAATTGTAAATAGTGATAAAAATTGCCTATATAGAAATAAAACATTGGATTTTTTCAAAGAGAATCAATCCATACTAGAGTTTGATTCACTAGAATCTATTCTTCAAGCAGTTCACGATGGAATTGGGATCAGTATAATACCTGCAGACGTCGCAAACAGTCGAAAAAAATCTATTCAATATCAGGAGCTTTCTGAAACAATCAAGATAGACTTCATTATCAAACATAGAAAACAGCAAACGCAAAGTCTAAAAAAATTTATTGATTTTTTACTGAGGATATAACTTCTACTATACAGCGAGTTATTTAAAGATTAATAGCTGCTCAAAATTACTGAAAAAGCTAAAGGGTATGAATTGATAAAGGTTGAATACGACATAAATACTAGGAGATCAAAATGCATATTGTTGAAAGAATTAGCACTTTAGAAAAGTATTTAAAAGCATTCGATTTACATAATTATTGGGTAGGGTTTAAAACGATACCTTTTGCAATTTTTAATGACAAAATTGTCTATTTATTTAATCATCCTAATTATACAAATCATAATCCTAAATCGTATGTAGTTCTTGATAAAACGGATGATTTCAACGGGTGTACACTTATCTTATTTGAGAAAATACCTACTGCTATTATCGATATTTCATATTACGATACAGATGAATTATTATATTCTATTTTAGTGCATGAATTATTTCATGGTTTTCAATATCTCAATGAGGAATCAAGGTTTGCCAATGAAGTAGTGGGCGCTACATATACAAATCACCCAGAAAATATTGAAATAAGAAATCAAGAAAGGATCGCACTATGGAATGCACTTAACGTCCAAGAAATAGTTGAAAAAGAATACTATACTCAACAATTTGTATCTTTTAGAAAAAGTAGACAAGAGAAATCCCCAGAATATGTAGCGTATGAAAATTTTCTTGAAACAATTGAAGGTCCAGCATTTTATGTAGAATATCAGGCTTATCAAAACGTTATGCCTGATGATATACTGAGTGATTTTATCCGTGATCTGCACAATATTGAAGCTTCGACACTGAACATTCGACAAAGTTGTTATTCATCTGGATTAGCGTGCTGCTTATTGCTTGATATAGTTGAACCAAATTGGAAGAAAGATTTTTTCCGTACACCCAAGCTATTATTTGAAATCCTTGAACAGTATGTTAGTACCATTCCTGTCCCATCCATTGAAATCAGTGAAAAAGCATTTCAGTTATCGAAAGAAATGGATATACGTAAGCAAAAGGAAATCGAAAATTTTACAAAGAAAAATGTCTCAAAAATTGTAGCAATCGGTTCTATCAAAGTTGTAGGATTTGATCCAATGAATATGGTTGTAATGAATGAGCTGACATTCCATAAAACATTTGTAAAGCTACAAGTAAATAATGATGTCATGACAATAAATCAACCAATTGTAATTAAAAAAGTAGATGAAGAAAACACCATATTTTATTTAGAACTAGCAAATCAACCTGCTATTGATGAACCGTCAATATGCATTAAGGAATTGGGGAATTTAAAAGGTGAATTGGTTTCGATGACTGAGAAAACCTTTGTGTTAAAAGTGTAAATTCGTGATATCATCCAGAGGTTTGATCTTGTCTAGTAATTGTTTATAAAATGCAAATAAATATATTATGTAAACTAATAAGAGAATCGAAAGTAAAGAACGAATTAGCATAGCATCAAATGTACACCGTAAAATAAATAAATCTGGTAATAACTTATCAGATTGATTAGTGGTGCTATTAGTAGGGATCGAGAACAAGTTATTAGAATAAAGGAGAAAGATATCATGACAGAATGTATAGATTGGAAAAATAATGCTCGTGGGCATAAATTTATAGCTTCTTTTAGCGGAGGAAAGGATAGTGTCTTAGCTTTATATAAAGCAGCGAAGGTTGGGGAAGCGATTGGACTGATCGTCATGCTGGAGGAAGAAGGGAAACGTTCTAGATCTCACGGAATGCCACCAGAGCTTATATGTGCCCAAGCAAAATCTATCGGGTTGCCTGTTTATACTGCTGCTTCAAGCTGGACAGATTATGAAAAAGAATTTATGCGCCTTTTAGAAAATGCTAAAAATCAAGGGGCAGAAGTATTAGTAACTGGCGACTTAGATATGCCTGCACATGGCTGTTGGCATGAAAAGGTTACAAACAATGCTGGATTAAAGCTTGGCATGCCTTTATGGGAAATGGACCATCGTGAAGCTGTCGAGGAGTTCATAAATTTAGGATTTGTCACGATCCTTGTAACGGTAAATTTATCATTGGGAATGCGAGAGGACGATTTAGGACGAACGCTAACGCAAGAATACGTGAAGGAGCTTGAAGCTCGTGGTATTGACCCTTGCGGAGAAGGCGGAGAGTTCCATACTACCGTATTAGATGGGCCTATTTTTAAACATCCGATTCCAGTTCGTAAAGGGGAAATTATTAAAGACGGAGAATATGCTTTTTTACCTTTAGAGCTAGATTAGAATGAGCGAAGGGGTACCTTTCATGATGATCAATGTTTTTCCAAATTGAGAGCTTTTCGATATAGTCTTTATAAAGGAGAATGTTGAATTGAAGACAATCATTTTATCCATTGTCATGGCTATTATTTTGACTGGCTGCAATGTATTTTCATCTGATATTGTTAAACAACCAGAAGGCAAAGTTGTTTTAGATAATACATCCTATACGATGGTGGCGGGTGATTACCAATGGAAAGAAGACAACGTTGAAATTAATACAAAAAGTTCTCCCGATATACATGACCTAGCAGATCTATTCGAAACATTAGAAGTTGACACAGGAGATACTTTAACATTTGAAATTGAAAAAAATCCTTCCTCCATAACAGTTATTAGACTGAATGAAGATGGTACAGATGAAATTGTTGAAATGAAAGATTATACAATAAACATGCCATCAGAAGAGGGATATTATATATATGAGCTTAAAACAATTTGGAATAAGGGCAAAGAAACTTTTGTTTTTGACGTTCAAGTAAAATAAATACAGAGGTTGTCTAAAAAGTCCTTCTTAAGAATTCTAGCATCATTGTAAATGGTAAAAATCCGCTTCGCTTTCCGCGGGCAAGGCACGAGCCGCATTAGTCGCTAACTCTCCCTGCTGGGTCTCGTGCTCTTGCTTTTCCCGCAGGAGACTACGCGGATTTTTACCTTTATATCAAAAAATAACATGATAGAATTTCTTTGACCTTTCTATATATACTTTTAAGACAGCCCCTTATATCTCCACAATGGGAATTGAGTTTGTTCTCGTCCTTGTTCAAAAAGTTACGAGAGGATGAACTAAATCCTTATGCTTTAGCTCATAAACTTAGCTTTTTAAGGGGTAGCACCAACAAAACGCGAATTTCGTACGCTAAGGTACAATCGAGCTTGATTTCTAAAAACACAAGTTGTGGAACAAGCAATTCTATCGTATCGAAGAAGATAATTAGGAGTTCCTTATCTTGTTTTAATAAAGTGTTCGTTCGATAAAACATATAAAAGGCAGACCATATTACTGGTCTGCCTTTTAAAGTATCATTTAAGCTTTTCGTTTTCCCAATCTTTTCTAAGTAACCCCATAATATAAATGTCATGGTAACTACCGAACCTAAATAATTCTTCTTTTAAAGTCCCTTCTACGGAAAATCCGCATTTTTCATAAGAAGTGATAGCTCTTTTGTTGTAACTAAACACTTGGAGTTTGACTTTATTTACATTCATATAATTGAAAATAAAGTCAACCAATATTTGCATTGAATCAGTTCCATAACCTTTCCCTTGATATTCAGGACCTATTGAAACGCCAACGTGACAAGTACCATTTTTCCAGTTCACTAAGTAAACAGCTATTGTCCCAATAAAGATTTTTTCATCTTTAAGTTCAATACCAAACATGTAATCCTCTTTATCAGAACTTATTTCATTAAGAAATTTTTCATGGTCACTCTCAGTAGGAGGAAATGGTATTCCATCATTCATTAATAACCGGCTCTCCATTACATCTTCAATGTTATAGTAGTTTCCGTAATCCTCTTTAGTTATTTTTCGTAGAGTGACTTTATTACCTGTTAAAAATCTTTTACTATATTGCTTAATCAAATTAATATCCCCCAATTAATACGCAGGGGTATGCAGTAAGGGTTATTTTACTGTACCCTTGCGACGTTTTTTTGTTCCTTTAGTTTTTTTAAAACATCTACTGCAATGCTCGTTAACATAGGCTTATCTCCCTTTTTTCTAGATAATAAAAGTATATATAACATTACAAGAATTTTCAATCATTTCATCGAGGCTAATGAAAGTAGTAAACATTTAAGGGGTAGCTAAAAAATCGTTCCAAAAACGACCGTTTATAGTATTTTTTTTGGTTCTTTAACAAAAACGTGAAAAAACCCATCCATATTCAGTACCAAAGCTCATATCCAAAAACAAAGTTCCTTATTTTAAATTCAACAAGGTTTTTGGTGGTGAAAGACTCTTAAAGTTTGTCGCTAAACAAATTGGTGTAGGCTACACGGTCTATGAAGCATATGCGAAACGAGAACCTACTAGGTGAGAGCACTTAGAAGAAATACGTAAAGAATATGGATATCGTAACTTTACTAATCGTGATTATCGAAGGGTTTCTAAATTTCTACAACCATATGCATTAGAAAATGGAAATACAATGTATCTGATTCAAACTGCATTACAAAAACTACGAAAAGAGAAAATTATTTTACCTGCAATACCAAAAATAGAACGAGCTGTATGGGAAGTACGTAAGCGTACAGAAGAAAAGATTTCTAAAGTACTAACATCCTCTTTGACTTCTTCACAACAAGAAAAGTTAGATAGAATACTCCATCCAATTTGAAGTATTTTTCTTCTTTAGCAAGTTATTTCTTTCCTTTTCTCCTTAAAATAATTTATAGTCAATGTAATCGGATATTTAGGAGGAAATTATGGGAAGATTAGTTCATTTTGAAATTCATGTAAGTGACATGGAACGCGCAAAAGCATTTTATGGAGAGGTTTTCGGATGGACCTTTCAAGATTGGAGTGATTATGCCGGAATGCCTTACTTTGGGGCAGTGACTGGTAATGACGATGAACTTGGAATCAATGGTGCTTTAATGCAACGTCAAAGTGCTCCTCCAGAAACAAATCAAGCTTTGAATGGATTTGCTTGTACAATGGGAGTAGAAAATTACGATAGTACGGAAGCTAAAATTCTCGAGAATGGCGGCACGGTCGCAATGCCAAAGTATGCACTACCTGGAATGGCGTGGCAAGGATACTATCTTGATACCGAAGGCAATATTTTTGGCATTCATCAACCTGATGTAAATGCAAAATAGACTCTTTGAACTACTCCCACCTCTATAAGTGGGAGTAGTTCAAGAATTCAGGACTGAAAACCCAAATTAACATAGCAAAACGCATAGTATTGTTCTTTAAAATACATACTACCAATCAGCATTCTAAAAGTATTTGTTGTCTGGGGTGATTAGTCGTGCCAATGCTAGATGTAGAAGGTAGTAGCTTATTCTATCAAGTAAAGGGGGAGGGGACACCAATTGTCTTTATTCATCCTCCATTACTGACCAGCACCAATTTTATTTATCAAGTAGAACAATTATCTAAAAAATATAAAGTGATCACCTTTGATATTAGAGGTCATGGAAGAAGTGTGTATTCCAAACAAGCAATTACATACCCACTTATTGTCAATGATATTGTAAATTTATTGGATTATTTAGAGATAGAGAAAGCGTTTATTAGTGGCTATTCAACTGGTGGCTCGATTTTATTAGAGTTTTTATTATCATATCCCAGTAGAGCTTTAGGCGGTATCGTAATTAGCGGGATGTCTGAAGTGAAGGGTTTTTATTTAAAGCAGCGAATTTCATTAGCAGCCAAACTAGCTAATAAAAAAGCCATTTCTGTCCTTACACTTGCGATTTCATGGGGGAACTCCAAGACACGACAAGTCTTTAGTAAATTGTATAAAGATGCATCCTATGGAGATGTACGGAATATCCAGCAGTATTTCCGCTATAGCCTACACTACAATTGTACAAATCGACTTCAAGATATTGATTCGCCAGTATTGCTTGTCTTTGGTACGAAAGACAAAGCATTCTATCAATATGCCCACATATTAAATGAAAAGCTACCTCATAGTGTATTAGCGTTTTTAGAAAATGAAGAACACCAAATCCCTACAAAATCAGCTGTTAAATTAAACGAAAAGATTGATGAGTTTATTCAGCATCATTACGATAAATAAGTACCTTTTTTATGGATATCAATGAAATGGGATATATGGATTAGGGACTTGTACAAAAAGGAAAAAGTAAAATGGCTATTGAACTGCACTTACAATTGTCGGAACAATCTAACAATTATAGGTGCTTTTCTATTGGCCAAACTGGAGTACTGGTAAAAAACCATTTGAAGGAAAAATAAATTGGACTCAGTCTATTACAATACCGAACCCAATCCTCACTAGCTGCCTTATCCCGGTCTAATTTTTAAGGTCACTTCATGATTTGTATAGAAAAACTTGCAAGTTATCATTTTTGTCGATTGTCGCTAATATGACATCTCTAATGTCTACGTTATAGGTTGACGTAAGTTTATTTTTTAACCAATCCTCAGTAAATTTTGTTTTATTTAACTCATCGTAATCAATTTTTCCTTCTTTTATGAGGTTAAATGGGAGAGAAAAAGGTTCTGGTACCATGTTCAGATCTGCTCGTGTTGGTGGTTGTTGTTGCGGGTATAAAAAACTTGAAATAGATCCATCTGGTTCCCATAAAGCAAGAGCAATTTTTTGAACATCTTCTATCTTTTCTTTTCTTAACTCTGATAAAAGAAAATCAACGGATATTCTTGCCTTTCGTAAGTTTGCGGAAACAATCTGCCCGTTTTTTATAAGTGGAATCGGAAGGGGATCTATAAAATGTCGAAACGAGGCCCATTTCAGGCTCAATAATACACCAGCTGTATATAAAATAACTAAAACTGACATCGAAATCATGGACCCCTTCATCCCTAATCCTTCATCAGATAAGGGATGGGCAATGATATTACCTAAAGAAATTGCCATAGCAAAATCGAGTAATCTCAGCTGGGAAATAGAACGTTGCCCCATAATTTTTGTCGCAAAGAGTAAAAAGAAAAAAGCAATAATCGCTCTTAGAATCCATTGAATTGCTGTAAGTGATTCTTGTCCATTTAAGAAATCCACTCTGACACGTCCTTTTTCTCTTTATGATTTTCTCTTAATTGTCTCCTTTAACACTATTATTATGTGTTTGTGTCCTACACGGCGAATCCTTTGTGACAAAGCTAACATAGTCATTCGTTTACTATTTATTTGAATAATGATGTGTTCGTATTTTCTTTCTTCAACAAACGAATAAGAACTATTAAATACAAGGATTCACGACTACAATTAGTATGAGCCTGTTTATTTGAAAAAACACAACAAAATACATTAATGAAATCGTCGATGGCATATTAGTGCGATCATGGCTAACTAGTAAAGTAAGTGATGTTGTGACTGAAAGCTTAAATCTTGAGTCTGTTGCAGATATCCCAATTTTCAATCGTATTCGTGAGGTGAATAAACAAGAAATGATGGCGATTTGCCAATTCCTTGAGGGAAATAAATAAACATAGAGCTAGATGTCAGAGAACTCATTTGCAATGATCACTGGCAAATGAGTTCTCGTGAATGTTTCCCAGGTCAACATATAATAAAGACAACTTTCACATAAAAACAATCTTCGCTATAGCTTTACCTTACCCGTATAATAATCCTCTGCAATTTCATGAAGAGTTGATGAAAGGACTTTGTCAAAGCTGAGAGAAGGGAACAAGACAAAGTAATGAGGGGCAGTATCATATAAGCTCCAAATCTAAAATGGATTGAAGAAGGTTAGAAACCAAATAGATCAAACTAAGAAACGCACTAAGAAAATATTTAAAAAAAGTCGAATTCCTGTACGAAAAGGAACCGACTTTGTGTTAGATGTATAGAAATTGAAAGAATCCACAATCAAAAAAATAATGTACAACACATTGAAACAAATGATCTTTTGTGTTAAATTTATATAGATAGACATTGTATAAATGGAATTCGGCGTGATATCCCTATTATAATTATATAATGAAATCTATCCTTTCGTCAACTCTTATATTTATTTTTTTAAGGAGTGGTTGTTATGAATTTGAAAATTCAGCAAGAGAAAACAGCAAACAGATTGGAGGACCTAAGTAGTTTGTATCCAGAATTCTGAAGGACGTTGGATGGAGATAACAAATTAGAGAGACTTCATAAAGAAGTAATTGTGATGAAAAACATAGAAATGAGATAGAAAGTAGGACTGATTTTATTGTCGGAGAAAACCCATTCTTTAGAGAAAAAAGCGCCATACGGCATGATTGCCATTTTATTTATTGGTGCCTTTGTTGCTATTTTAAATGAAACATTACTAAACATTGCCCTTCCGTCTATTATGGAAGAATTCGAAGTGAAAGCCACGGCAGTGCAGTGGCTTTCTACGGGCTATATGCTTATTAACGGTATTTTGATACCCGCGAGTGCGTTCTTTATTCAGCGCTTTTCTGATAAAAAGTTATTTATAACAGCTATGTCATTGTTTACTTTAGGAACGTTCTTAGCTAGTATCGCACCTTCGTTCGGTGTGTTATTAGGGGCTCGAATGATTCAAGCTGCAGGATCAGCGATTATGATGCCGTTATTAATGAACGTCATGCTTACCGCTTTTCCAGTCGAAAAAAGAGGTGCAGCGATGGGGATGTTTGGACTTGTTATGATTACAGCTCCAGCGATTGGTCCGACTCTTTCAGGATGGTTGATTGAACATTACAATTGGAGAATGTTATTTGATCTTGTTCTGCCAATTGCCATTGTAACCTTAATTTTTGCAGCCTTTAAATTAAAAGATGTAACACCACAACGTGCTATTAAGCTTGATGTCTTTTCTCTTGTTTTATCTAGCATTGGATTTGGTGGCTTGCTTTATGGCTTTAGTTCCGCGGGGGAAAAAGGATGGGATAGTCCACTTGTTTACGGCACGATTATTATTGGTACACTTGCTTTAATTACCTTTACACTTCGTCAACTTCGATTGGATGAGCCTATGCTTGAGTTTCGCATCTTTAAATATCCAATGTTCGCCTTATCATCGGCCATTTCAATTGTAATTGCTGTCGCGATGTTTTCAGCCATGATCTTGATGCCCATTTATGTACAAACAATTCGTGGGATTTCACCAATGGATTCCGGACTACTAATGCTTCCTGGAGCTATTGTCATGGGGATTATGTCGCCAATTACAGGGAAACTCTTTGATAAGTATGGAGCAAGAAGTTTGGCAGTGATCGGATTGACTATTACCATTGTGACAACTTATTACTTTAGCAAAATTAGTATGAATACAGCATATTCTACCCTTGTTTTACTGTATACTCTACGTATGTTTGGGATGTCAATGGTCATGATGCCAGTCATGACAAATGGTTTGAATCAATTGCCAGCGCATAATAATCCACACGGAACAGCTATGAATAATACACTACAGCAAGTATCAGGTGCAATTGGTTCCGCGGTGTTGATTACCGTAATGAACCATCAAACGACTGCAAAAGCAGAGGAACTAGCTGCTGACGCAATGGCAAACATGAGTGCAAACGCAGTTCAACCATCTGCACAGGCTGCAGCTGAAATGCAACAACACATCATGAATGAAGCGATGTTACATGGTATTAATTTTACCTTTTTCATTTCAACATTAATTGCGGTGATCGCCCTTATCCTTGCATTCTTTATTAAAAGAGTTACACCTCCTCACGAAGTTAAGACGGATGGGGAACATTTAGAAACTGTTAATGAGCAATAATTAAGCTAGAAAACGGGTGATGCTTACCTCAAGCAACACCCGTTTTTATTTGTTTGAAATTGTCCGCAGACTAATTCTTTCATGATTTATCGAACTGTAAAAATATAAAAATAAGTCTGAAAATTAAATTGACAATGGAAACAAATTACAATACAATTTGATTGATTCATCAATCATTTTCTGAAAGGAGTTTCTAAATGGAACCTAAACTTACTATTGATGAAAAAAAGAAAATAAAAAGATCTACTATTCTAAACGCCGCAATCAAATTATATAGCGAGAATGGTTTTGCAGAGACAAAAGTTGCCGAAATAGCGAAAGAGGCAGGCGTTAGTTTTGGTACTGTATTTACGTACTTTGATTCAAAAGAAGCTCTTTATGAATCAGTGTTTCTAGAGCCATTGGAGGAAATCAAAACCTATTTTATCGAGATAGAAAACCACTTTAAAGGTGAGCCTCTTGAAGTCGTGAAGGAAATGATCGATTGCCATGTACAACTGTTTTCAATGAGAAATGAATACCTTCGTATAATTCAGCAGGTTCTTGCGAGACCTGATCGATTTCCAAAACTTTTTAATGAACTTAACGATTTCGTCAATGGGTTTATCGTCAGTATTCATCCAGTTATTGAAGCCGGGCAAAGGCTTGGTTACTTTTATGAAGAACCAACGTCATTAATTGCTAAATCATACTTATCCATCTTAAATGGGATGCGTTTAACGTTTGTAGATGAATATACAAGTATGATGTGGAAGGAAATAACGAGACAAGCGCTGAGATTATTTGGTCCTATCACGAATAAGGGGTGATTAATATGAAATGGAGAGATATCCATCCAAATGTCAAACTTCGTCTAGCCATGCAATTTCTAGGCAGCCTTATTTCGATGGCTGTTATACCGTTTCTAGCAATCTATTTTTCTCAAAAAATCGGCGCCACTAAAACAGGTATTATTCTTATCATCATTGTTATGAGTGGGGTCATTGGTGGGTTAATCGGCGGTCATGTCTCAGACAGAATAGGTCGAAAAAAAATAATGATTTATTCTGAACTGGGTCTATTGCTTTCATATCTGTTTATAGCACTTTGTAATTCCCCTTGGTTTGACGTACCATATTTATCTGCAGCATTTTTTACCATCAATATGTTCTGGGGTGGAATGTTTCAACCAGCAGCACAGGCTATGATTATTGATATTACTAATTCCGAATCGCGTAAGGTTATATTTACAATTAGCTATTGGTTAGGGAATTTAGCAACTGCTATTGGAGGAATTATTGGCGCATTTCTTTTCAAAAATTACTTATTCGAATTATTTATTGGGATATCACTCATCTCTTTATTATCTGTATTAATAACCTTATTTTTCATTACGGAAACCTACACACCCGAACCTTCTTCTAAGACTTCAAATCAAACACAAAAATTTGCATTAAAAGCGATGTTTAAAAACTTTTCTACCGTTTTAAAAGATAAGCTGTTTATGTTTTATATTTTGGGAGCAATTTTTATTTTTTCTTTGGAACAGTCATTAACTAACTATATTGGGATTCGTCTCGAAAAAGATATACCTCATCAGTCTGCTTCATTGTTTGGAATAGATTTCATACTTGATGGCACAAAGATGCTAGGTTTTCTTCGAACGGAGAATACAATTCTTGTAGTCCTCCTATCCGGTGTCGTATTATTCGTATTTAAAAAGTGGAGTGATCGTTGGACTTTAGTTACAGGGATGTTGATTTTTTCGATCTGTTTTAGTGTTTTTGCCTTTACAAATAGCGTGTTGATTCTTTTTATTGCTATGTTTATTGGAACAATTGGTGAACTGATGTATGTTCCAATTAAACAAGCGATGATAGGGGAAATTGCACCACCAAACGCTCGTAGCACCTATATGGCTTTTAATAGTATGACGATCTATGGCGCAATAGTTGTTTCTTCGCTGCTGATCATCGTTGGGGAGTGGATTCCTCCAGTATATATGGGAGGATTGCTTCTTGTACTAGGATTAACGGGTACATTTTTGTTCTACATAATAACAAAAACACTAGACTCTAAAGTAAGTGAGGAAAATGAAAGTAAAGTACCTGTTTAGTATTAAAGGATATCCTCATCAGAAAACAAAAAAGTTTTTTGTTTTCTAGGGAAAATAATAAGCTCATCACCATAACGTGTGGTTGATTTCCGTTCCGACTGGGCGCTTTCCTGTGGGCGTCCGATGAGCCGCTTCACTCGCGATGCTCGCTGCAGGGTCTCGGGGCAACAGGATGTTGGTCACGAAGGCGTTATCACAGGACGTGATGGTTTTAGCCTTCGTTCCTCTAACGCTGATCTCCAAGGAGTCGCCCAGCCTTCACTTCAATCAACTTATACACAAAGCATTTATCTTAACAAATGTCATCCACAACTTTTGGTGAAGAGCCAAATAATGACGAAAGAATGTACTAGGAGCAATATAGTAATTTTCATAGAAAACTGTTTCAGGCTTTATGTGGAGCGAATTCCAACAGGGAAGCCAGAATAATAAATCAAATGAAAGTGAGTTGCAAATAATAATGGAGATAATGAGTAAGGTTCATGTTTGGATGGGAATTAGCAACGTAGATAACGATACTTTTAATGAATATTTTGAAATCGATTATAGTGATCCAGACATGGATATTGATGATCCAAAATATAAAATATGTGAATTTTGTAAGGATATTAATGAAAAATTCTATGACGAGGATTGGATTGGTGTCTACTGGCAAGATAAATTAACAGATGTGGATGAATTTATTGAGGAACTCTCAGTAGAGGATGAGAAGATGGTTGAAATAAAAAAAATTTGTATTCACAAAGGATTAGAAAAAGTAAACACAATGTTTTATTATTTCGATCCGGAAATAGAAATTACTGATGTTAACAAGCTTTATAACGGACTGCATTATATCGGATTATTCGATACCGACTTTTAGTGCAGTAAGTGTGTTAAAAGAGGAGGAAATTCCTTGGTAATAGATGGTGTTTCTGCTCAAGAAATGAGGCTGCTTCTGCGTTGCTGGGGAATATCCTTCTGCTCAAATGGCAAGAGATACGCGACATTTATAAAAAAGTTTGATTAAAAATCCTGTGTTGATATATGCAGGATTTTTTCTTGTTCCACAAACTTGTGAGATTTCCTCGCAAAACAGGTGGTTAAAAAGTTCATTGAGACCACTCCAAATGAATATCTTTTCCTTCGATATATACAAACTTTATGTCGAAATAACCGAAATGTAAGAATTGTAAAAATATTCATAATATCTTATCATAGAACTGTAAATGCTTTCATTGATAAGTGAGGAGGATGACAGTGTTAAGAGCATTAAAAGTAGGTCTAGTTATTGAGCGAGCGAATCGGAAAAATTTAGTCGCATTACTAGCTGTTGTTATGATCGTTTTTGGTTTTATGTTTTATATAAAAGCACAAGCTGTTGGTAATCAACTTGTCGAGAAAAAGGGTGATTTTTATTCAGCACAAGCTATACTATCAAAGTTTCAAATTAAAGATGCTTCAGAAACAGGTGACGGAAGCGACTTATATAAAAATTTAGTTAAACAAAAAAGCACTATTGCTTTACAAATAGCAGCATTAACGATGGACAAACAATCTATGTATTATGAGACTTCACTTAAACTCGCAGAATTAAGACAAGAGGCATTCGAATTAGAAGGATATGAAAATGTTGCAGAATTATTACCTTCTAAATTGCAAAATTCTATGGACTATCTTTATTTTAAGAGGATGGTTGATGAGGGAAAGGATACAATATCCGATTTATTTCAGTACATGCCGTTTTTATTATTTTTCTTTTTACACGTTGGAGCAGGCTGGTACATATTTATAAGCTTCCATACAAGTTCTATTTTGCTTGATGACTTTGAGCATTCTAGTATAATTAAGGGCTTTCCTGTCCGATTTGATCACTATATTTTATCTAAATGCATTATTACTTTTTTATCTATAGTTATAAGCATTTTGCTCATTTTTATTTGCGCGATTCCATTGTGGATATTAAATGGACTTGGTAACCCATTAGAGCCTGTAGGGATCTATATAGGAAATGCCACATTAATATCTACAATTCAATATATTGCAATGAGCGTTGGTTATATGATATTAATTTCAATTTTTGTAACGCTATTGTCGATTATTTTAAATGTGTTACTGAAAAATATGTATTTAACATTATTTGTACACTTTATTTTATTCTTTTTACCGATGATTTTTCCATCTCTTATTAGTTTATTACCCTATAATCCTTTTAATTTCATGAACTTCAATGATATTTTACTAGGCGTACCAGTAGATTTAGCGAAGCCTGTAGATATTACTATGAATTTAGGCTTAATCATCATATGTATAAGTATTATTTTAATGTTATTCGTGATTAAAACATTTTTCTCAACAGGAAAAATCAATAGGGCATAGGGGGTATTAAGCATGTGGAGTTATTTTAAATTTGAATTCAAGCAGTTTTTTACGAATAAGAAAAACGTAGCCATCTATTTTTTGCTTGCTTTTGCAACCCTTTTTTATGTATTTAAAATAGCGCCAACTTACAATCCAATTGAAAGTGTTGACTATGATGAAATTGAGGCGCGCTATTTAACACGTCAGGAATTTTTAGATCATATGGAAGGACAAGATTTACATAATGTACATCCTTCCGTTATTTACGCTATTGAAATATTTAAGGAAATTAACCCTATAGATAAAGGAAGATTAGATGCATTAGATGAGGGCAATTTTAAAAAATATGCAGATTTAACTAGCGATTGGTACTTCTTTACGAATTCGATTACATATAGAAATGAGGCATTTTCATATAACTCAAAGTATTTTATAAAAAATAACAAGTATGCAGAAGATGATGCCTTTTACGCCTATTTAGAGCAGGCTGTCCGTTATGATTCTTATTCGAAAGCAGATTATGAGTTATCATTGGAAATTTTTGAACAACGTACAGCGCTTCAAACGTTCGAACGTCTATTAAAGAGTGTACTTCCTATTATTTTAATTGTCTGTGTACTTCTTTTATCAATTGATATTGTAAAAAAAGATCAACGTCATCCATCTATTTTAAAGGGTTTTCCAATTAGTGATTGGAAAAAGCTACTTGTGAAAATGTTCGTTGCACTACTAGGTAGCGTGGTATTATTTGTACCGCTTATAGTTGGCATCTTTATCATAGGATTACAATCCGGTTTTGGGAATTTCAATTTACCATCTCCTGTGTATGCAGCTCATCTCGATTGGCGTGTGGACGGTAAATTTGAAATGATGACATTAGGTACGTTTTTAGGACAATCCTTCATTTTACTTTTTACCTGGTTTATCGTCATGATCAACGTTGTGCTATTATGCAGTATTATTTTCCGCAGTGAGATGGTCAATTTCGCTGTTGGCTTGTTCCTTATTTTCGGCGAGAATTTTTATTCCAGCCGTTACGTCGGCTATTTTTGGGACGTTCAAAACTATCCGACTTCTTACATTCAAGTCGGACAAATTATTTCAAAAAGGCGAAATTTTTATTATATGAACAATCAGTTAGATTTTACTTTAGGATTACAGCTGTTACTTGGACTAGCAGGGGTTGTCATTTTTTTAATGATACTGATTGCATTGAATAGGCGATTTAAGCTAATTAAATAGGAGGCGTAAAGATGCTTGAAGTTCAAAATATAACCGTGCAATTTGGGGAAAATAAAGTGTTAAATGATATTTCAATGACATTTGAGCAAGGAGAAATGATCGGGCTTGTTGCACCAAATGGAACGGGAAAATCCACATTAATGAATGTGTTAATGAATTATGTGAAACCTACGAAAGGAAAAGTAGTATTTAAAGAAGGTCTAAGTTACTCGAATAAATCAAATGAAGTAAAAATTCATCAATTCGTGTCGATGATGCCAGACCAAAGTGACTTGTATAATCACTTAAGTGGGCGCGAGCATTTAAAAATGTTCGCAACCATGTGGCAATCCGATTTAAAACTGATTGATGAAACAATCGAAGCATTAAACATGGGGCATTATGTGAATAAAAAAACCGGCACGTATTCCCTTGGTATGCGACAACGTCTATGCTTTGCAATGCAAATTGTCACAAATACGGAAATTATGATGATGGACGAAGTAATGAACGGACTTGATCCAAATAATGTAGAAATCATTTCGAAAATATTAGTAAAGAAAAAGGCGGAAGGTAAGATTATTATTATTGCCTCCCATTTACTTGATAATTTAGAGAAATATGCAGACCGAATTTTCTTATTTAATAAAGGAAAGCTAGTTAATACCAATCAAGTAATAGAAGGTTTTAGTCAGGCGCATATTAAAACTATTCGAGTAAAAAACATGGAAGATCATACTAAAAAACAACTTCGCGAGCTATTTCCAAATCTAGAACTTCAAACACTTACAAATGGAATGTCACTCATTCATTTACCAAGTTCTGAAGCAAGTTTATTAAGTTCGTTTACATCTTTTTTAGTTGAGAGAAATGTGGTGGATTTTGCATTTGGGAAAGTTACATTAAATGATTTGTATTCAATGTATTATCATGAAGATAGCATTGGAGACAGCCAGAACAACCACTTTAATTATGAGGACTAGAAATCAGCTTAATATAGGGATTTTTAAAAAAGAAAGTCCTAACTTTTATGCACTTGTATTTGTTCTCTGTTAGTGAAGCTGGTGCTAAAGCAAATGCATCTGTTTAAGTTTGGCTGAAACGGCAAAAGCAAACGGAATCGGTATGGAAATATTGAAAACATTTCCATATACCCTATAATTATTTGCATAAACAAATTTCTAGCAAGGGCTTGTTTATAATAATTATTCGAGGTAACTAAATGAAAAGAAAATACAATAACATGTTTCCATTCTTGTTTTCACCCTTGATAGTGGCGTTAGTTACTACATTCATTATTCAATTCATTGAAGAGAAGCCGGAATCGGAATTAATTGGGTTCACAATGTTTGAAAATCTCATGATATCTGCATTGATTTTTTTAGGTCTCTATTTATTTACAATAATCGTTGTAGCACCTATTGATCTTTATTTAATGAATAGGTTAAAAAACAAAATACTATACTTTATCCTATTCAATAGCATCGGTTTAGTGTTGATAGCGTGTCTTAACGTGTGGATATTGAAAAGTGATGATTTAAAATATTTGTTTTTAATTTTCCCGTTATTTGCAATACTTTCATTATCAGTTGAAGTCTATTTCAAAAAATGATTTTGTGCTTAGAATTTATCATAAATCACAGCGTCAATTTACTTTGTGGTGATGTTTGCAGTTTCATTCTTTTCATCTCGTGAAGCAATGGTTAATCATACTAGTATTTTATTAAACAAAAAGAAGGATTTTTAGCATTTGAGTAGAATATTTTATAGTATCCCAGGAAATGTTTGGAGGTAGCAATGATGTTACTTTATAATTGATCGATCATCTCCTTAAAAAATTATTAAATAATTTAGGAGTTGATATATGATGATTTATAAAAAATCTATGGATGGAATTTCTTCTGATATGTTGAATGGCTTTTTTGTTGATTGGCCAAATCCACCAAATCCACAAACGCATTTAAAGTTGTTAAAAAACAGTAGTAAAGTGATTATTGCTATAGATGATCACACGAATCAAGTAGTTGGGTTTATAACAGCAATTAGCGATGGCGTTCTATCTGCCTACATTCCGTTCCTTGAAGTGTTGCCAGCGTATAAAAAGAAAGGTATTGGCAAGGAATTAGTAAAACAAATATTAAAAGAACTTGATGATATATATATGATTGATTTGTGTTGTGATGATGACTTAATTCCTTATTACGAGAATTTTGGCATGATAAAATCAAACGGAATGCTCGTAAGAAATTACGAAATGCAGTCGGGAATATCAAATAAAAAGCGATGAGTAACAGCTCATTTAGCAACGAAAAAATAACGATAAAAGACACCAAGGATTCTGCTTTGGTGTCTTTGTCATTTTAGGATTTACATATAATTATCCTTAATCCTGCCTCCATAGTTAAACGACAATTAGTAATCAAAGGCAGTCGTGTTGATTAGGAAAAAATAAGTTTATTATTGAGAGATAAAAGGATTTTTTTGTTGCTATTTTGCTAATATATGACCATCTTAACTGATTGTAGCGTAGGGCTACTCGACTCCCGCGGGAAAGCGAGACAGACGAGACCCTGCACGAAGCGGAGCGGAGGAAGCGGCTCGACGCTCGCCCGCAGGAAAGCGAGTAGCCCGTAGCGAAAATCAGAGCCTTTTAAATATATAAAGGAACATCGGATCATTTGTAAGCTTAAACTAGTTACAATGATTGAATTCCTTTACAGAAATAAATTATTATTTGATAATAATTGCTTAACATAGATTTAACACGCACCTATTTAAAATAATGAAAATGAGGTGATGACGATATGAGAATTCTTGTTGTTGAAGATGAGATAGATTTACAGGAAGCTATCGCTGAGGGACTTAGAATGGAAGGGTATGCAGTTGATACATGTAGTAATGGAGAAGATGCTTATGAACTGGCGTACGTTGAAAACTATGACTTAATAATCCTTGACTTAAATCTTCCGAAAATGGACGGATTAAAGGTTTTAGAAAAGATACGAGAAGAAAATAACGAATTAAAAGTCTTAATCCTTAGTGCAAGAAGTAGCGTAAACGACAAAGTTAAAGGCTTAGATATTGGTGCGAATGATTATTTAACTAAACCATTTGAATTTGCAGAATTGGAAGCAAGAATAAGAAATTTATTAAGGCGAAAATTTGTGCAGGAAAATAGCCTTTTATCTTGCGGTCACATAAATATTGATTTATCTAAACGCACCGCATTTGTGGGTGAAAAAGAACTGATACTCACAAAAAAAGAATTCGCATTGCTTGAATACTTTCTGCTAAATCAAGAAAAAGTAGTCAGTCAAGAAGAGTTGATTGAACACGTTTGGGATGGAAGTGCTGATAGCTTTAGTGGTGCTATTCGCGTTCATATCGCCACATTACGAAAAAAAATGAAAGTTCTTTTAGATTATGATCCAATACGTACAAAGATTGGTGAGGGGTATTTTATAACTAAAAATGATGGTGATGCTTGATGTTCAAAAAAATGCCAATTCGGCTGCGACTTACTGTAATGATGATCATTTTATTAACGATTTGTTGTATAGGACTTACATTAATTTTGAATTTTTCTGCCGGTATAATGGCAACAAGAATTGATGCAGCCGCTTTATTACCTGCACAAGTGGTTGGTGAAGGTAGCAATAGTATGGACAGTCTCCAAACGCCACCAGATGTCATGATGCCTACACCATCAGAAGAATCACAACAAGCAAGAACGGACTTTAAGATGAATAGTATTGTTTATCTGCTTATAGTTATAGTCGGTGGTGGCGTATTGACATACTATGTATCGGGTAAAGTGTTAAAACCACTTGATACACTAAATAGTCAAATTAAAAATAGGACTGTACATAATTTATCGGAAACGATGGACATTCCCTCAACCAATGATGAAATAGCTGAGCTAACGCAGTCCTTTAATGAAATGACGGATACGCTAAACGATGCTTTTATGATGCAAAGTCGCTTTTCTGCAAATGCGGCTCATGAACTTCGAACGCCACTTGCGGTTTTAAAAACAAAGGTGGATGTATTTAAAAAGAAACATATACATTCTACAGAAGAATATGATGCGCTGATTTCAGTTTTTGAAAAGCAAATACAGCGATTATCTGAGCTTGTTAGTAGCCTTTTAGATATGACAAATATGAACGATGAACTTGCGAATGAAACGATTTGCTTGAAGGATGTTTTAGAAGATATTGTTTCTGAGCTTTCTCATATTGCTGATGAAAAAGATGTTACATTATATTTGGATTGCGATGAAAGCGTTGTTTATGGTAATACCGACTTACTGTATCAAGCGCTTTATAATATTATTGAAAATGGTATTAAATACAATATTGTCGGTGGTATGGTAATCATTACTGATAAAACGGATAAAAAGCAGGTAATCGTTGAAATTAAAGATACGGGAATCGGGATCCCTGATGATGAAAAAAAGAATATATTTGAGCCGTTTTATAGAGTGGATAAATCACGCTCTCGTGAAATGGGCGGTTCAGGCTTAGGACTTTCTATTGTGCAAAGTATTATACACAAGCACAACGGAAGCATCGTAGTTACGGATCATGAAAACGGCGGTACTTGTTTCGAAATTACGCTTGGCAAAATAAAATAAGAAAATGAAAAGGCTTTGAATGGCAGTTGAAACTGTTTATTTAAAGCCTTTTTTTGTGAATTTATAAAAACTATTCCTCTTAACATGGATTTAACATGAATTATTATAAACTGGTGATATCAAGTAGAAAGGTTGCAAGCTATGCTGATGAAGTCTGTGGTACGAACGATGGCAGACTTTCTCTTGTGAAGAAAATAGATGACTAAGTCAGATAGGGGGATAGAAAAATTACAGGTGAACCAACTCTAAGGTTACAATGAACATTTTAAGAGTGATGTCAAAAAATAGAACGGTTAACATTGTTACAAATCTTGGGTAGTAACTAAAAACATTCTAGGAGGAATTTATGATGAAGAAAAAATTAACAATTACAACATTGGTGCTAGGATTATCGATTGTTGCAGGATCTGCATATGCTGCGAGAAATAACGACATGTGGGAAACTACTAAATCCAGTGAACCTGTCAACTTAGAAGAAATGGCGAAAGAAAAAGGGATTACAGTAGACGAATTGATTGCTCAACTTGAAAAAGAAGGCAAACTAACAAAAGCTGCTAATGTAACTGAATCTACGAAAGCTAAAGGCACGATTGAGTCAGATACGGCCAGCAATACTAGTGAAGTCACAAATTCTAGTGAACCCGTTAACTTGGAAGAAATGGCGAAAGAAAAAGGGATTACAGTAGATGAATTGATTGCTCAGCTTGAAAAAGAAGGCAAACTGACAAAAGCTGAAAAAGTAACAGATTCCATGCCAGCCGAAAAAAATAAGTAACATATAGAGAGTACCTGGAGCTGTCTCAAAAGTAAACTTCTGCTAAGGAAGAAACTTTTGAACAGCTCTGTTCACTTTGTTCAGCAATAAATGAAGGAAGGCCTAGTGAACAAACGGCAAGTAATTTGCAAAGTAGTTCTTCGGGATTTCTTTACTAAAATTGGTAATTTCGATACTATATAAACATGGAGATGTACGAAAGAAGCATGGACTTTAATGGGAGATATTCTTTAATGGCTATCAAATTGTATGGAGTAATTGATTCCCCTTCTTTAAAAGAGGGGTAATTTTCCATTTTAATTTACACCATTTTAGGATTGCTGGGTTCATGTACTATAAACTCGCCGAGCGAATGCCTATTAGGTATTCTTTTTTTGTTTGGTAGTCTACATCTCCAATAGGACCTTGTTCAGCGTATCCATAAGGAGATGCTTTTATGAAACGATTAATGAACAAGATTGCAATTGTTACTGGCGCTAGTCGAGTAAATGGTATTGGTACTGCAATATGTCGGGAACTGGCCAAAGA
>Ga0213828_1000843_pt1 | contig 27746 bp, 22 predicted proteins | sample MC6MC0897MG_FD_180664 | JGI IMG/M metagenome (GOLD analysis project Ga0213828, IMG submission 180664) | Enriched soil aggregate microbial communities from Iowa State University, Ames, United States - MC6-MC0897-MG | ecosystem: Environmental > Terrestrial > Soil > Unclassified | place: USA: Iowa... | reverse complement strand
CCTGCGCGAGCAGGGCTTCGATATCTGCCTGCAAGCCGGCGCCACCACTTGGGTCGTGGCCGGAGAGACAGAGGACAACGGGGCGGGAGCTGTAGATATTCATGGTGCGCGAGCTTACCACCAAAGCTGATTTTCGGGTTCAGTGCCTTTGTGCCTGGCCGATAACCTGGCAAGAGAATCCGACCGTACTGTCACAACCTGACCAACCCAACAGCTCTATCTCGATGCTTTGCTCTGGAACGCCCGTTCTAGAGCCTTTGTAGGAAAAGTTTCGATGGTGCTCAATGGCCATCAACGGCTATGCTAGTCTGGATCCAAACCAATAACAGGTAATACCGGTTTTACGTCTACTCAAAGGGAATGGGGGGCTTCCTGACACAACCGGACGAGCCACGCTGGGGCTTCAATGCGCTATTTGCTGATGTTGCTGTTCTGCTTGCCCTTTATGGCGAGCGCCGTCGAATTCGACGAGTTCACCCAGAGCCTCCCTCTGGGCCGGTCGCTGCAAGTGTTCGAAGACCCGAGTGGTCAGGCGAGCATTGCCGATGTTCGCGCGCAGGCTGCCGCCGGCAATTTCAAAGCCCACGATAAAGACACGCTCAATGCCGGTTATTCGCGCTCAGCGTTCTGGCTGAAGATCGACCTGCATTACCGCCCTAGCAATCCCGCTGCCCAGCGCACCTGGCTGCTGGAGCTGGCTTATCCACCGCTCGACCATCTCGACCTGTACATGCCCGATGCCGCTGGCGACTACCGTCTCGTCCGGCAAACCGGTGATGCCTTGCCGTTCGCCAGCCGCGAGATCCGCCAGAACAATTATTTGTTCGGCCTTTCATTCAAACCGGACCAACAGCAAACCGTGTACTTGCGACTGGCGAGCGAAGGCTCGATCCAGGCACCGGTGACGTTGTGGTCGAGCACCGCGTATCTCGAAGACCAACCGGTGCGCCTGTATGTGCTGGGCATCATTTACGGCGTGCTGCTGGGGATGGTGGTTTACAACCTGTTCATCTACCTCAGCGTGCGCGACACCAGCTATCTCTACTACATCTTCTATATCGCCTCGTTCGGCCTTTATCAGTTGTCGGTGAATGGCGCTGCCGTCGAGTATTTCTGGCCGGATAATCCTTGGTGGGCCAACGCAGCCACGCCATTTTTCATCGGCTGTGCGGGGCTGTTCGGCAGTCAGTTCGCCCGCTGTTTCCTGCAGACCAAAAACCATAGCCGCTGGCTTGATCGCTTGCTGATTGCACTGATCGCGTTCGGCGCGCTGGTGGTTGGTTTGTCGCTGATGACCAGTTACGCGCTGTCGCTGCGCTTGGCGACGATACTGGCGCTGACCTTCACTGTGGTGATTTTCGCCGCCGGGATTCTGGCCTGGTGGCGCGGCTTGCGCGTGGCGCGTTATTTCATCATCGCCTGGTCGGCGTTTCTGCTCGGCGGCATCGTTAACACGCTGATGGTGCTCGGCTTGCTGCCGAACGTGTTCCTGACGATGTATGCCAGCCAGATCGGCTCGGCGATCGAGGTGGCGCTGCTGTCGCTGGCACTGGCGGACCGTATCAACGCGATGCGCGAGCAACAGGCGCAGACGCTGTACGACGCCGGTCAGAAGCTCGAAGTGCTCAACCAGCAACTGGCCCACAGCAACAAGCTCAAAGACGAGTTTTTGGCGACCTTGACCCACGAACTGCGCACGCCGATGAACGGTGTGATCGGTTCGCTGGAACTGATGCAGACCGTCGAAATGGATCCGGAACTGGAGCAATATCAGCAAACCGCTGCCGGGTCCGCGCGGGACATGATGCGCATGGTCAACGGCATCCTCACCCTTACCGAATTGCAGGCCGGCAAGCTCAAGGCTGCGCCGGGCAGTTTCAGCCTGCGCGCGGTGGTCGAAGCGTTGCGTGTGCAATTCGACGGGAATGCGTCGAGCAAGTCGTTGGACTTCAAGGTCGATGTCCTGCCGACCCTGCCGGATCGCTTGCACGGTGACAGCGCGAAACTCGCGCAATGCCTGGAATGCCTGCTGGATAACGCGATCAAGTTCACCCGTGTCGGTGGGCTGGCATTGCGGGTGACTGGCAAACCGTCGACGGGCAATCGTCTGGCGTTGTCGTTTGCGGTGATTGACACCGGCATCGGTTTTACCGACCTGGGCGAGGCGACGATGTATCAGCGCTTCTTCCAGCTCGACGGTTCGATGACCCGCGAATATGGCGGACTGGGCGTCGGCCTGGCGATCTGTCGACAGTTGGTTGAGCTGCTCGGCGGCAAGCTTACCCATCGCTCGGAACCTGGGAGCGGCAGCCGCTTCCAGCTGGACGTCGAGTTCGAATTGCCGGTGGTTGAATCTGCGCCAATAGCCGCGCCTTCGCACGATTGTGTTCGCGCACCGCAGGATTGCACGGTGTTGCTGGTGGACGATAACAGCGTCAACCAATTGGTGATGCGCGGCATGTTGCTCAAGCTCGGTTTCCGCGTGCGCACCGCTGACAATGGCGCCGCGGCACTGGACTGCCTGCAGCGCGAAACCTTCGATGCGGTGCTGATCGATTGTCAGATGCCCGCCCCTGAAGGCGCGTCCTTGTGCTGCCGGATTCACGCCATGCCGGGCTGCGCCAATCTGCCGGTGTTCATGCTCGCATTGACCGCCGACCGAGAGCTTTGCGCCACGGGAGCACCGGTCGATTACCTGAACAAACCGGTGAAATTCGAGGAACTGCAATCCGCACTTGAGCGTCGGGTGCTGTGCTGTTGATAGGGTAAAAGCGCCGCCAATTCGGCGCGTATGACACTTTGATCAGTCTGGGGGCGGTGCTTAACTGACCGCTCCGGTTGATTCAAGGAGCCCGTCATGAACCTGCATCAGTTCGCCGAAACCCACGAAGTCACCAACCAGCCACCGTCGCTGGACGGCACCAACCTGTACCGCATCGACCTGCCGTTACAGGAGTGGTCGCGCAGGTTCGGCGCCGGGTGGGCGGAGTCGCGGATCGATGCCTACGGCGCGCTCGCCGGTGGTCCGTTGATGGAAGCCGGGTTCCTCGCCAACCAGAACAAACCAACGTTCGCCAGCCATGACCGCTATGGCCATCGCATTGATCTGGTGGAATTTCACCCGGCTTATCACGAGCTGATGCGCACGGCGATCGAGCATGGTTTGACCTCATTGCCATGGGCGCACCCACAGGATGGCGCCCATGTCGCCCGCGCCTCGATGACTTATTTGCACAGCCAAGCCGAGGCCGGCAGCGGTTGCCCGTTGACCATGACCTTTGCCAGCGTGCCGGCCCTGCGATTGCAGCCGAACATCGCTGAGCAATGGCTGCCGAAAGTCCTCGCCAGCGAATACGATCCGCGCAACGTCGGCATGGCGCACAAGGCCGGCGTGACCATCGGCATGGCCATGACCGAGAAACAGGGCGGCACCGACGTGCGCGCCAACACCACCAAGGCTTACCCGGTCGGCGCCAGTGGTCCGGGGCAGGCCTATGAACTGGTCGGGCACAAGTGGTTCTGCTCGGCGCCGATGTGCGATGCGTTTCTCACGCTGGCGCAGACCGACAAGGGTTTGAGCTGCTTCCTGCTGCCACGCCATCGTCCGGACGACACGCGCAATCAGTTCTATATCCAGCGCCTGAAAAACAAACTCGGCAACCAGTCCAACGCTTCCAGTGAAGTGGAGTTTCGTGGCGCGCTGGCGTGGATGGTCGGGGAAGAAGGGCGCGGTGTGCCGACCATTATCGAAATGGTGGCGATGACTCGCTTCGATTGCATGGTCGGTTCCAGTTCGCTGATGCGTCAGGCGCTGACCCAGGCCAGCCACCACTGCGCGCATCGCAAGGTCGGCGGCAAACTGCTCAGCGAACAGCCATTGATGCAAAACGTGCTGGCCGATCTGGCTCTGGAAAGCGAAGCCGCGCTGGCCCTGAGTTTGCGCATGGGCAAGGCGCTGGATCATCTGGATGATCGCCATGAAGCGCAATTTGCGCGCTTGGTGACAGCGGTGGGCAAGTACTGGATCTGCAAACGCGCGCCGGGGATGATCAATGAAGCGGCGGAATGTATGGGCGGCGCAGGGTATGTCGAGGACAGCATTCTGCCGCGTCTGTACCGCGAGGCACCGGTGAACTCGACGTGGGAAGGCTCGGGGAATGTGCAGTGCCTGGACGTACTGCGGGCGTTATCGAAAGAGCCGGGTGTGCTGGATGTGTTGTTCAGCGAGTTGGGCGACGGGCATGGCGACAAGCGACTGGCTGCGCATATTCAGCAGTTGCAGGCGCAGTTCACGGACACCAGCGACATTCAGTATCGGGCGCGGCAACTGACTGAAGACATCGCGCTCGGATTGCAGGCCAAGCTTCTATTGGAGGCCGGTAACTCGGCGGTCAGTGATGCATTTATTGCCAGCCGCCTGAGCGGTGGTGGCCGCGCCTACGGCGCCTTGCCGCGTGGGCTGGACGTCGAAGCCATCGTCGCCCGCGCAACGCCACAGATTCTCTGACCCACCACAAATCCCTTGTAGGAGTGAGCCTGCTCGCGATAGCGGTGTATCAGTCAATGTAAATGTCGACAGGTGGACCGCTATCGCGAGCAGGCTCACTCCTACAGGGATCGGGTATGCCTGACATATTGTGCGGTTGCCAACATGCCACTGTTCCCGTGACGCCACGATGCAGGCAAGATGAAGCTCTGCAAGTCAGAACACAGGAAGCTGATCGTGACCGAAGCGTTTATTGTCGTTCAAACCGCCGAACAAGCCGTGGATCGTCTGGCCGAGCTGCATGAGCGGGCCACCACTGCGCTGAACTCGGCGCTCAAGCGTTACCTCAAGGATCGCGTCGAACCCGACGCTGCGCAGCGTGCTCTGTTTCGTTATCCCGAACTGCGTCTGACCTATCACTGCCAGGGCGAAGTCCCGCAGACCACCCGCGCTTACGCCAAGGTGCAACTGCCAGGCACTTACAGCGTCACCGTTACCCACCCGGCGGCGTTTCGCAAATACCTGCTCGAGCAGCTTGTGCCGTTGATGCACGACTTCACCGTGACCGTGGAAGTCGGCGTCAGTCAGCAGAACATTCCGTATCCGTATGTGGTCGAGCAGGGCGATGAACTGGCCGGTTCCGGCGTCACCGCTGCCGTGCTGGCGCGGGTGTTCCCGAGTACCGATCTGTCCGCCGCCACCGATGGCATCGCCGACGGCCTGTACGATTGGGAAAACACCGATCCGCTGCCGCTGGCGCTGTTCGACGCCGCGCGTGTGGACTTCTCGCTGCGGCGTCTGGTGCACTACACCGGCAGCGACTGGCGCCATGTGCAGCCGTGGATTCTGCTGACCAACTATCACCGCTACGTCGACCAGTTCATCGTTCATGGTCTGGAGCAACTGCGCAGTGACCCGCGTTTCGTGCGCATGGTGTTGCCGGGTAACGTGATCATCGAGAAAGGCATGGATCACGGCGAGGCGTCGGCGATTGCTGCCGGTGTGGTCTGGCACCGTTACCAGATGCCGGCCTATCACCTGATCGCCAGCGATGGCCACGGCGTCACGCTAGTCAACATCGGCGTCGGCCCGTCCAATGCCAAGAACATCACCGACCACTTGGCGGTGCTACGTCCGCATTGCTGGCTGATGATCGGTCACTGCGGTGGTCTGCGTCAGTCGCAGACCATCGGCGACTACGTGCTGGCCCACGCTTACATGCGTCGCGATGGCATTCTCGACCGTGTGGTGCCACCGAACATTCCGATCCCGGCGCTGGCCGAAGTGCAAATGGCGTTGCAACAGGCAGCGGCGAATGTCACCGGCGAGAAGGGCGATGACCTGAAAAAACGCCTGCGTACCGGCACCGTGTTGACCTACGACGACCGTAACTGGGAGTTGCGTTGGGCGCAGGAACGGCCGTTGATCAACCTGTCCCGCGCCGTGGCGGTGGACATGGAAAGCGGCACGATTGCCGCCCAGGGTTATCGCCTGCGGGTGCCTTACGGCACGTTGCTCTGTGTTTCGGATAAACCGCTGCACAGCGAAATCAAGCTGCCGGGTTCGGCCAACGCCTTCTATGAACGCGCGGTCAGTCAGCATTTGAAGATCGGCATCGAAGCTGTGGACTTGCTGCGCACTGAACTCAATTCGCTGCACTCGCGCAAACTGCGCAGCTTCGACGAACCGCCGTTCCGCTGATTTGTTGATGGTCATTTAACGGTCAGGCTACTAGCATTGGCAGCCCTGACCGTTAGATGTTCTTTTCGCCATGTCCCGTCCCCCGCGTCCACCTTCCCGCCGTCCTGGCGCGAAGCCTCAGTCTTCTTCCCCGCGCCGTGTTGCCAAGGCACCACCGGCCGAGCCGAAACTGATCCTGTTCAACAAACCGTTCGATGTGCTGACGCAATTCAGCGACGGTGAGGGGCGGGCGACACTCAAGGATTACATTGATGTGCCCGGTATCTACCCGGCCGGACGCCTTGATCGCGACAGCGAAGGCTTGTTGCTGCTGACCAACGACGGGCAGTTGCAGGCGCGCATCGCCGACCCGAAACACAAACTGGCGAAGACCTATTGGGTGCAGGTCGAAGGCCTGCCGACGGCCGAGCAGTTGCAGCGCCTGCGTGATGGCGTCGAGTTGAATGACGGAATGACTTTGCCCGCCGAAGCGCGGCAATTGGATGAGCCGGAATTGTGGCCGCGAAACCCGCCGGTGCGCTTTCGCGCGACCATTCCGACTTCATGGCTGGAATTGGTGATTCGCGAAGGGCGTAATCGTCAGGTACGGCGCATGACCGCGGCGGTCGGGTTGCCGACGTTGCGCCTGGTGCGGGTGAGAATTGGTGACTGGACGATCGAAGGGCTTGATCAGGGCCAGTGGAAGGAAGTGCCGGCGCGCTTATAAAGCGCCGGATTCGATCAGGCCGATCACCACACTCTTGATGATGAACGCGGCCACGCCCAGGCCCAGCACGAAGAACAGAATGAACGAGCCAAAGCGCCCGGCCTTGGACTTCTTCGCCAGATCCCAGACGATGAAACCCATGAAAATGATCAGGATGCTGACCAGGCCGGTCATCATCCACTCTTCTAATAATGCTGGATCCATTGGGTTTCTCCGGCGCGCATGGGGCTAAAAGGGCGCGGCGAGTATACGCCAAGGTGTGTGGGGTGGCATTGATCTGGGTCTGATCCGGAACTGTTGCCCTCACCCTAACCCTCTCCCAGAGGGAGAGGGGACTGACCGAGGTGTCTGGCGTCATACATCGACCTGAAAAATCGAGTCGATTATGGATTCACAGCAGAACGCTCAGGTCGGCGTACTTTTTCAGCATCTCACGGTCGGCCCCCTCTCCCTCTGGGAGAGGGCTGGGGTGAGGGTGCCCTTGATCAGCTACGCAAATGAGTCAGCGGCAGTTCGGTGCTGTTGAGCACCTGATTCAGAACAAAACTCGAGCGAACACTGGTCACCCCTTCAATCCGCGTCAAATGCCCCAGCAACAATTTCTGATAGTGATCCATATCCGGCACCACCACTTTCAACTGGTAATCGGCATCCACGCCCGTCACCAGACTGCACTCCAACACCTGCGGCAACGTCCGAATCGCCGCTTCGAAATTCTCGAAACGCTCCGGTGTATGCCGGTCCATGCCGATCAGCACATAAGCCGTCAGGCTCAACCCAAGCATTTTGCGATCGAGCAATGCCACCTGGCGCGAAATATACCCGTCGTCTTCCAGTTGCTTGACCCGGCGTGAGCAAGGGGAGGGTGACAGACCGATGCGCTCGGCCAATTCCTGGTTGGAGATGCGGGCGTCGCGCTGCAATTCCGCCAAAATACTCAGGTCGTAACGGTCGAGTTTGCTCATCAATCTGTCCTTAGTTGTAACTATTGCGGCGGATTATCTATCCAGGGTTAAAAATTGCGCAAGTGGTGTTTATTTCAGCAATCTTCGCAATCCTCTGTCGCCGCCTCAGGCCTATTCTTATCACCAGAATCACTGCTCGGTAACACAGTCCACGCGGCCCGCCCTATCCGGCCTGCCGCGGCCGCCACCCCCACCGGGGTTGTGCCGGCCCCCGAGCTGCACACTGTCCAGAAGACGGCGTGAGGTGAGCCGACGTCAAAAGCGTCGAGCCAGGACGAAGTTCTCTAGAAGGGAGGCCGACGGGTCTCCCTTTTTTCTTGCCTGCGATTTCATGTCGGGCGCTCAATAAATAAGTTGCGCGACTGATAACCTGTTGCAGAACCGGGCGTGTGTATTCCCGGTCTTAGTGACAAGTCCTCTTACATTTGCAGGCCCCGCAGTGAGAAAAAGCATGAATTCGCGCATCTGGCGTCTGGCCGGTGTTGGTTTGCTGTGTGTGAGTGTCAGTGTGCAAGCGCTTGCCGATGAGCCACAGAATCGCGGCCCGGATGGCGGAGGCCACGGCCAGGATCATCAGGGCAACAATCAGGGCCGTGGCGGCAACAATCAGCCGCGTCCGCAGAACAATCCATCGCAGAATCAGCCGCAACAAAATCAACCGCGTCCGCAGAACAACGAGATCATTCGTGGCGACAACAGCCGCCAGTTCGAGCACAACGGCAACAACAATGGCCAGTGGCAGAACCGCGACCAGAATCGCCCGGCCTACAATCCCAATCCGGTGCGCCAGCCACCACCGCCGCCGCAACTACCGGCCAACAGCCTGCCGATCCAGCCACGGCCCGACGCCGTGCGCCAGACCCAGGAACCGCGTCAGGGTTACTACCGCGACGAGCGCCCGCAGAACGGCTACAACAACCAGCATTGGCAGACCAACAATCGGCCCAACGACAATCGCTGGCCGGGCCGTCCGGACGGTCACGGCAACGGTTGGGGTCCAGGCCCGCAATATCGGCCGGGGCACGTGATCGACCGCTTCCCGGATCGCGATTACCGCGTGCCGTATCGCGGGCAGGATTACTTCTTTTCCGGCGGTTACTGGTATCGCCCGCAAGGCCCGCGCTATATCGTCGTGCAACCGCCGCGCGGGATCCGCATCCAGTATCTGCCGGATTACGCCCGTGAAGTGTGGATCGGTGGTTCGCTGCTGTTCCTCGCCGCTGGTTCCTACTACGCGTATCAGGAAGCGACGCAGGATTACATCGTGGTCGAACCGCCGGTGCAGCAGCAACCGCAATCCCAAGGTTATGACGTCGAGGCGTATCCGGCCAACGGCCAGTCGCCGGAGCAGGTGCAGCAAGACGGTTATCAGTGCTATCAGTACGCCGTGCAGCAAAGCGGTTTCGATCCGCGCACCGCGACGTATCAACCGGCGCCCGAAGTGGTTCAGGCGTATCGCCAGGCTCAGGGCAATTGCCTGAGCAGTCGCGGTTATCAGGTCCAGTAAGAGCAGCGGCGAGCTGCAAGTTTCCAGCTACAAGCTTGAAGCTTGCGGCTCGCGGCTTGTCGCTGCTTTTATCGGATCGGCGTGCACCAGCACTTCGGCTCGCGGGTAGGCCTTGTGAATGGCATCAGCGGCTTGATCACTGATGCCGTGCGCCACTGACAAGGTCAATTCCCCCGGCAATTCCAGGTGCAACTGCACAAACCAGTGGTTGCCTGAGATTCGCGTGCGCAAGTCATGTGCGCCCAACACCCCCGGCACACTGCAGGCCAGTTCGAGCATGTGCTGGCTGACGTCGGTTGGCAGTTCCTCATCCATCAACACCGAAAAACTTTCCCGGGCGATCTGGATTGCACTCCACAGGATATAGGCCGCAATGCCGAGTCCGAACCAGGCATCCAGTTGATGCCAGCCGAACCCGGCCAACATCAGCGCCACCAGAATACTGCCGTTGAGTAACAGATCGGATCGGTAATGCAGTGAGTCGGCACGCACGGCGTTGGAGCCGGTCTGCTTGATCACTCGATGCTGCAGCACCAGCAAGGCCACCGTCAGCAGCAATGAGAAAATGATCACGCCAATGCTGATCCACGGCGCGCCAAGCGGTTCCGGGTGCTGGATGCGTTCGTAGGCCTGAAACGCAATCAACACCGCACTGCCGCCAATGAACAACGCCTGCGCCATGCCCGCCAGCGATTCCGCTTTGCCGTGGCCATAACGGTGATCGTCATCGGCCGGGCGCAGCGCGTAATGCACCGCCAGCAGATTGAGCAGCGAAGTGACGCCATCCAGCGCCGAGTCGGTGAGGCCGGCGAGCATGCTCACCGAACCGCTCAGCCACCAGGCGATGGCTTTGGCGATGATCAGTGTGCACGCGACCGCCACCGAGGCGCGGGTCGCCAGCCGTAGCAGGCGGGCGTGTTCGGGGCTGGAGGTCATTTAACTTCCTTTTCAGGCGGCGGGTTGCAGGCCGAACATCGCCAATTGTTGAGTGCTGCCCTTGTGTTGAATCAGGCGCGGATCGTCGAGAGGAAAGTCTCGGCCCAACTCGCTTTCGAGAATAGCCTGCAACTTGTGATTATCGACCTGACCGTCCGGGCCGATGGCTTGCTTGAGTTTGGCCGGGTCGATCTGCGCGGTGTGGCCCGGTTCAAAGTAGATCGCACCGGTGGCAAAGTCGACGGCAAACGCGATCAGGCCGGGAATGACGTAGAACAGCAAGCCCACGGCGTCGAGCACGGCAATCGCCGGGTCGATCTTGCCGTCGATCTGACCGCGCCGGTCCGGGTAGAAAATCGAACCGCACGCGGTGATTTGCGTGAGCAGGGTGGCGACCAGTACACCGCCGATCAGGCGAAAAGGTAAGCGCATGGGAAAATCTCCTGAGTCATCTGATAACGAAGCGTAGTCGTCTGGAATTAAGACCCTGACGAACGCCCAGCAGTTCGCCGTTATACTCGGCCCTCTGTTTGGGAGCCAGCATGATTTCTTTGCCAATCGATGACGTTTTACCCGCCCTGCGTGAAGCCTTGGCGACGCGCCACGAAGTCGTGCTCGAAGCACCGCCCGGCGCCGGTAAAACCACCCGCGTGCCCTTGGCTTTGCTCAATGAAGCGTGGCTGGCCGGGCAGACCATTCTGATGCTTGAACCGCGCCGTCTGGCCGCGCGCGCAGCGGCGGAACGTCTGGCCAGCGAGCTGGGCGAGAAGGTCGGTGAAACCGTTGGTTACCGCATTCGTCTCGACAGCAAGGTCGGCCCCAACACACGCATCGAAGTGGTCACCGAAGGCATTCTCACTCGTCGCTTGCAGGATGACCCGGCGCTGGAAGGCGTGGGCTTGCTGATCTTCGACGAATTCCACGAACGCAGCCTCGATGCCGATCTGGCGCTGGCGCTCAGTTTGAACGGTCGCGAGCTGTTCCGAGCTGAACAGCCGCTGAAGATTTTGTTGATGTCGGCCACGCTGGAAGGCGAGCGTCTGGCCGGGTTGCTCGATGATGCGCCGATCCTGCGCAGCGAAGGCCGCATGTATCCGGTGACGATGCGCTGGGGCCGGCCGTTTCAGCCCGGCGAATATATCGACCAACGTGTCACGCAAACCGTGCTCGAAGCGCTGCACGATGAAACCGGCAGCCTGTTGGTGTTTCTGCCGGGGCAGGCGGAAATCCGTCGTGTGCATCAACAATTGGCCGACGCCATTGGTGAGCGCGGCGATGTGTTGCTGTGTCCGTTGCACGGTGAACTCGACCTCAACGCACAACGTGCGGCGATTGATCCGGCCCCGGCCGGTCAGCGCAAAGTGGTGCTGGCGACCAACATCGCCGAGACCAGTCTGACCATCAATGGCGTGCGCGTAGTCATTGATGCCGGGCTGGCGCGGGTGCCGCGTTTCGATCCGGGCAGCGGCATGACGCGCCTCGATACTCAGCGGATTTCCAAGGCCAGCGCCACCCAGCGTGCGGGCCGGGCAGGGCGACTCGAGCCGGGCGTTTGCTATCGCTTGTGGTCGCAGGATCAGCACGAACAGCTGGCGGCTTATGGCAGTGCGGAAATTCTTTCGGCGGATCTCGCCAGCCTCGCGCTGCAACTGGGGCGTTGGGGCGTGACGCCGGGGGAACTGGTCTGGCTGGATCTTCCACCGGCGGCGGCTTATGCACAGGCGCAGGATCTGTTACAGCGACTTGGCGCGCTGGAAGGCGAATCTCTGACCACGCACGGTCAGGCCATGGCTGAATTGCCGGCGCATCCGCGCATCGGTCATTTGTTGCTGCGGGGTCAGGCGTTGGGTCTGGCGAACATGGCGTGCGATGTCGCCGCGTTGCTCGGCGAGCGGGATATCTTGCGTGGCGCCGGGGCGGATCTGCACAGTCGGCTGGTGCTGCTTTCTGGCGAAGAGCGTGCCGCCCGTGGTGCGCAGGGCGGGGTGCAGCGCGCTAAGCAATTGGCGCGGCAATATCGCGGTTATCTGCGCGGCAAGGCCAGCGAGCCTGTAAGCAATCCTGATCATCCGCGCTGGCTCGGTGCCTTGCTGGCGCTGGCTTATCCGGATCGCGTCGCGCAACAGCGGCGTGCTGGCGGTGCCGAATATCGGCTGGCCAACGGTCGTGCGGCGCTGTTCGCCGAAGCTGACAGCCTGATGAAAGAGCCGTGGATCGTCATTGCTGATCTTGGCAGCCGTCAGGGCCAGCGCGAAGAACGCATTTATCTGGCAGCGGATTTCGATCCGGCGCTGTTCGATTCGGTGCTGGCCGAACAGGTGCGCAACGTCGATCAACTGGATTGGGATGAGCGCGAAGGCGTCCTGCGCGCCGAGCGTCAGCGCAAGGTCGGCGAGCTGATTCTCAGCCGCGAGCCACTGACCGGTCTCGACGAAAATGCGCGCAGTCAGGCGCTGGTCAATCTGGTGCGGCGCAAAGGTCTGGAGCTGCTGCCATGGACGCCGGAACTGCGTCAGTGGCAGGCGCGGGTGGCGCTGTTGCGGCAGTTGGAATTGAGCAGTCAGGATGACAGTCAGTGGCCGGATGTCAGTGACGCGACGTTGCTGAACACCCTCGAAGACTGGCTGATGCCTTATCTGGGCAAGGTCTCGCGGCTCAGCCATTTTGCCAACCTGGATCTGTCGAGCATCGTCCGTAATCTGCTGCCCTGGCCGTTGCCGCAAAAGCTCGATGAGCTGGCGCCGCATCATTTGAGCGTGCCGTCGGGGTCGTCGATTCGTCTGGATTACAGCGAGTTCCCACCTATTCTCGCGGTGCGTTTGCAGGAATTGTTCGGGCTGGCGGATACGCCGCGGATTGCCGGCGGGCGGCAGGTGGTCAAATTGCATCTGCTATCGCCTGCGCGGCGGCCGGTGCAGGTGACGCAGGATCTGGCCAACTTCTGGCGCAGCACCTATGCCGAGGTGAAGAAGGATTTGAAGGGGCGCTATCCGAAGCACTATTGGCCGGATGATCCGTTGGTGGCCGAGGCGACTGCGCGGATCAAGCCGCGCAAGTAGAGCTACCGGCGCGACTTGATCGGTGGGGGCGCTCAGTGGTTCAGGTTTCCCCGTAGAGGCCCTGCGCAGCAGTGCGTCGATGCTTGATGCCATGACAAAACCACATCAATCCGATCCACAGGGGAATCGCGTACACCGCGATGCGAATGACGGGGTCGAGCAGCATGACGCCGAGGATGAAGGCCAGGAATGCAAGGCACACATAGTTACCGTAGGGGTACCAGAGTGCTTTGAATAATGGCTTGCGCCCGGCCCTGTTCAGATGTTGGCGAAACTTGAAGTGGGAAAGGCTGATCATCACCCAATTGATCACCAGCGTCGCAACCACCAGTGACAGCAGCAGCTCCAACGCATATTGCGGGATTACGTAGTTCATCAGCACGGCAAACAGGGTCACAGCGGCAGACGCAAGAATCGAGCGTACGGGGACGCCGCGCCGGTCGATCCTGGTCAGGCTTTGCGGAGCATCACCTTGCTCGGCCAGGCACAGTAATAGGCGGCTGTTGCAATAAGTACCGCTGTTATAGACCGACAGCGCAGCGGTCAGCACTACAAAATTGAGAATGTGCGCCGCGGTGGCGCTGTCGAGCATCGACGACACCATAACGAAAGGACTGGCGCTGTAGGTGTCTCCAGCTGCATTGAGTGAGATGACCAGACTGTCCCACGGCATCAGCGACAGCAGCACGACAAGTACGCCGACGTAGAAAATCAGAATGCGATAAATCACCTGGTTGATCGCTTTGGGAATCACGGTCTGCGGTTTATCGGCTTCGGCCGCGGTGAAACCGAGCATTTCCAGACCACCGAAGGACAGCATGATGACCGCCATGGACATCGCCAGTCCGCCGAGTCCATGTGGGAAAAATCCGCCGTGTTCCCACAGGTTGCTGACCTTCGCTTGCGGGCCACCTTGGCCGCTGACCAGCAGATAGCTGCCCATGGCGATCATGCCGATCACTGCCAGGACCTTGATGATGGCGAACCAGAATTCGGCCTCACCGAATATTTTCACGTTGATCAGGTTGAGGGCATTGATCAGTACAAAAAAGACTGCGGCCGACACCCAGGTCGGAATATCGGGCCACCAGTAATGCACATATTTGCCGACGGCAGTCAGTTCGGACATGCCCACCAGGGTGTACAACATCCAGCAATTCCATCCCGACAGAAATCCGGCGAATCCGCCCCAATACTTATGGGCGAAGTGGCTGAACGAGCCTGCGACGGGTTCTTCAACGATCATTTCGCCCAACTGCCGCATGATCAGGAAAGCGACGAAACCGCAAATCGCGTAACCGAGGATCATTGACGGACCAGCAGATTTGAGTGCGCCCGCCGAACCCAGAAACAGCCCGGTTCCCACAGCGCCACCCAGCGCGATCAATTGGATATGTCGATTTTTCAGGCCGCGTTTCAGTACGCCTGAGCGCGCTTCGGGTCCGCTCATTGGAATGGGCTCGCCTGAATTTTGCTGAGAAAACTTGCCGGAAGGCTTTCGCGGTTGATTGCGCCGCGGTGATGAAGCCGCTGCGCGCGCTGAAGGACTGCTTTTTGCGTGATCATTCGTGCATCTCGTCCTTGAAATTATTTCTCATGAATATCAATCGGTTGGCTTTTTTCCGCGGCCTTGAACCAGCGTGGTTGCGGGAAAGAGCGCATTAAATCTATCGGAAGAAACATATTTCTATCTGTTGAATTTGTAAATAGGGGGTGATATCTAATGCACCGCGGAAGGACATGCGACGATTACAGGGACGTAAGGAGTGAGAAGGTGAAGGGCAGCAATTCAACAGCACCATTTGATTTCGTCACCAGCGGACACGCTGATCCGAAGCACTTTTTTTCGCAGGCCGCGGATGACATTCGTGCGCGGTTGCTCGATGACGGCGCGGTGCTCATTCGCTCCGCCAGGCAGTGCAGGGATCCCGGAGTGTTTGAGGCAGCCATTGCTGCACTTGGCTTTGAAACCCGTGATTACGTGGGTGGAAGCTCACCGCGCTCGACTATTCAGGGCAAGGTGATGGAAGCGACCCGCACACCGCCAGACTGGTCCGTCATCCTTCACCAGGAAATGGCCTACGTAAAAAGCCCTCCCGAGATCATCGCATTCGTATGCGTTGAGCCTGCTGGAAAGGGCGGCGAGTCTGTCATCGGTGACATGCGCAAACTCGAACGTCTGGTGGATCCGGCAATGTTGCAACGACTGACGGAGCGCGGCCTGAAATTACGTAGAACGTTACCCAGTGAAGACCGGGTCGGTCTCAAGCCCGGCGTGAAAAAGAGTTGGCAGGAAACTTTCTCGACCCACCGTCAGGTTGAAGCCGAGATGCATTGCCGCGCCCGGGGATGGGACTTCGAGTGGAATGGCGCGGACCTGATCCTCTGGCAGGACTGTATTTCCCCGATGCGTGCACATCCCCTGACCAGCGCAAATATCTGGAGCAATCAAGCGCATTTCTGGGGGGCGGCAGCGATGATCGAGTGGGCGCTTATCGACGGTCGGGAGCAGGACGCCCGTGAATTGATGACGGCGCAACGCGAAAACCCGCTACTGCTGGAGGCCATGTGCTTCGGTGACGGTGAACCGCTCCCGGAAGATCTGACCCTGGCGCTTTTCCACGCCGTGCGCGGGCTGGAACAGGATATCGATTTGGGCGAGGGCGACATCCTTCTGCTCGATAATTTGCAGTATGCGCACGGACGACGTGCATTCTCGGGTAACCGAACCATTAACGTGATCATCGGCAATTGGGCCGGTGACCAGTCATACGCCGTTCAAGGATGAAAAAATGACAATTCAGGAAAGGAATTTCGCCTCCGATAGCACGTTTGTACTGACTCCCGGAGTCGACGTATGCCTCAAGGACCTGATCGCGTTTGCCCAACCGGGGAAAACCGTGGTCGCTTCGCAAGCCACGCGACAGCGCGTCCAGGCCTCGAGAGAGGCGCTGGAAAATCTGGTTGCGCAAGGGGCGGTCATTTACGGCGTCAACACCGGCATGGGCGGGTTCGTGGATCACCTTGTGCCGCTCGAGAAAGCCCATGAGCTGCAATCCAACCTTATTCAAGGTGTATCGACGAACGTTGGTGAGCGCTTCCCCGACAGCGTCGCCCGCGCCACGATGTTCGCACGAATTGTTTCTTTGTCCCGTGGTAACTCGGCGATCTCGCTGGAGAACTTTGATCGATACATTGCCATTTACAACGCCGGGCTGATTCCTGAGATTCCCAGCAAAGGTTCCCTGGGCACCAGCGGTGATCTGGGACCGTTGGCGGCTGTTGCGCGGATGTTGACCGGTGACGGCTACGCTTACCTCCATGGCGTGCGCGTTCCGGCGGCGCAGGCGCTTGAACAGTTGCAGCTGAAACCGTTGCACTTGAGCTACAAGGAAGGACTGGCGCTGATCAATGGCACGTCCTGCATGGTCGCTGTCGCGGCGATGAACGTGCTCGAGGCGCGTCAGCTTCTTGAGCAATACATCTCGATCTCGGCGTTCTCTTTCGAGTCACTGCAGGCCCGAGTACGTCCATTTCACCCTGACGTCCACAAGTTGAAACCGCATCTGGGCCAGCAGAAAATCGCCGAGACCATCTGGGACGATCTGCAAGGTTCGGAACTGGCGATCGATGACATTGAGCTCTCATCGCAGCTGAGTGCATTGCGCACCGACGCAGTTCGCCAGGAAGCCATGCCCATCGAGGATGCCTACTCGATTCGCTGCACACCGCAGATTCTGGGGCCGGTACTGGAAACCATCGAATTTGTCGAGCGGATAGTGGCCAATGAACTGAACTCGTCCAATGATAATCCGCTGGTCACGCCGGAGAATGGCGAGGTGTTCCACAATGGCCATTTCCATGGGCAGTACATCGCTTCGGCCATGGATTATCTGACGATTTCGATGATCACGATGTGTAACCTTGCCGACCGTCGAATAGATCGTTTCCTGACGAAAGCCAACAGCAACGGTCTGCCGTCTTTCCTCTGTGCAGAAAATGGCGGTCTGCGTTTTGGCCTCATGGGCGGCCAATTCATGTCGGCTTCCCTGACTGCAGAAAACCGTTCGCTGGCCACACCGGTTTCGATCCAGACGCTGACCACCACGGCTGACTTTCAGGACGTGGTTTCCTTCGGCCTTATTGCCGCGCGTCGTGTGGCTGAAGTGCTGCAGAACACGCGCTATGTCATCGCCTTCGAACTGATCTGTGCAGCTCAGGCAGCAGACATTCGCGGTAGCGCCAAGCTGAGTCCGCGCGGACGTGCGTGGCATGCACAGGTGCGCGAGCTGATCCCTTATCTCGATCGTGATATCGCTCTGACCGGGTATCTGGAAAGTCTCGTAGCGCAGGTTCTCGGGGGGCATGGCCGATGAGTTCGCCGAGTGATAACCCTGTCTCGGCCGGGCAGGCTACGGTGCCCGCCGAGATGCCTGATGCTCGCTTGCATGCCAACGAAAATCCGCTGGGTGCATCGGCACTGGCGCTGCATCTGTGCACATCGATGCCTGCGCTTCTGAGCGAGTACCCGGAGGTGACGTACAAGTCGCTTCGCACGGCTATTGGCGAGCGATGGAATGTTGATCCTGCGCGAGTGATGCCAGGGGCGGGGTCTGACGAACTGATCGATATTGCACTGCGCAGTCTGTTGAAACCTGGCAGCCGCCTCGTGGCTCAGCAGCACAGTTTCAAAATGTACAAAATCAGGGCCGAGCTCCTGGGCGCTGACTACAGTGAGATGGTTCCGGTTGCGGGCGAAGGTTACGAAACTGCGCTGAGTACGGCTCTGCAACAAAAACCGGACGTCGTGGTGCTGGTGAACCCATCCAATCCGCTGGGGGACTATCTGCCGCCGGCTGAGCTGCTGAGGCTGGTTGCCACCATCCCGGAAAGTACGACGGTCATCATCGACGAAGCGTACGCAGAGTTCGCCCCGGACCGGGAAAACTCGCCAGGTGTGCAGGTCGTCAATATTCGCAACAACGCAATATGCCTGCGAACGTTTTCCAAGGCCTATGGGCTCGCGGGTTTACGGCTGGGCTGGGCCTATGCCAGTGCTGATCTGATTGCAGTGCTGCAAGCGCGTCGTGCGCCCTACAACGTCAGCGCGTTTTCCGCCCGCGCTGGAGAGTACGCGCTGTGGGACACCGAGCATCTGGAAAAAACGGCGGCACATTGCGTCGCGTGGGGGCAAAAGATCGTCCGTCTGTTCAATGCCTGTGGCATTGCGGCTAGAAGCCAGTACGTCAACTTTGTATTTGTCGAGTTCGAAAACACGCAGGAGTGCCAGGCGTTGCATGCCTGCCTGGCAAGTGAAGGTTTCCTGACTGCGCCGTTGACCGATTATGGCCTTGATCACTGCCTCAGGATCTCGATTGGCAGCGACATGCAAATGACTGGATTGTGTGATGTGCTTCGAAAACAGCTGCACACCGACAGTTCTCGACAGAATTGGGGCGGCTCGGAAATCCCAAGCGCTTCGCATCAGTTTGCAACACCCATGAAAGAGACCTGACTCGAGGTAAGAATGAGCGAAACACTGCCTTTGTTTCACGAAAACCCGTATCTGAAGCAGCTGGATTGTCGAGTCGATCTGCTTGAGCGCGACGACATGGGCCTGCCTTTTGCGCTCCTTGGCCAGACGGTCTTTTACCCGCAAGGAGGCGGTCAGCTCGGGGATCGAGGAGTGTTGAGCATTCCGGTCACGGAGGCAGGCTTCGCTTTGCCGGAACTCGAAATCGTCGCGACGAAGAAGCGCGACGATCAGATCCGGCATTACCTGAATATCAACGATGAAGCGTTTGCCTTGTTGAGCGCCCATGCAGTTGGCCAGAAGGCGACTGCATCCCTTGATTGGTCATTGCGATATCATCAGATGCGGATTCATTCAGCCATGCATTTGATCCACTGCATGCTTGAAGAAACGCTGGGGCGCTCGATTCCACACCCTGTACGTTCGCCGTTGAGTGACGCCGGGGGGGAAAATCAATACGAGTTTATCGAAGAGTTCGATGAAAACAGTTTGAGGCAGGCAACCGCTGCCCTGAACGCGTTTTGCTCTGCAAGTCATGAGATTCGTACGGAAGCGGATACGAGCAAGGGACATGGATTTCGTTGGTGGCAATGCGAAAACTGGTCAATTCCCTGTGGGGGAGTTCATGTGCGTAATACGCAGGAAATAGGCTTGGTAACTTCCAGTATGAAAATCAAGAAAAACACGACCCGGGTGAATATCACGCTGTCGGCAGAGGCTCAAGCGCTTGGAGAATAAACGAGCGTTTGGTGCGTTTTTGATGCAGCTGCGGATCGATGCCGGGCATCTGAAGATTTCGACGTTTCTCGAAGATGTCAATATTCCTTTCTCGGCTAATTACTACCGCGACGTAGAGGCAGGAAGAAAATACCTGAGCATCGATGCCGCCGTAGAGCTGCATGATCACTTGGGTATCGATGTCGACAGTAAAGCCAGCTTTGATTATTACTGGCACTACTTCAGAGATCTGTTGCCGGGCGATGTGCATGAAATGTTATTTGGCAAAGGTGTCGAGGTCACCGATCTTTCTTCGCGAATCGAACTCAGAGAGCATGATTCGAAGATATTGCGTCGGGCATTGAGCCTGAGCCGCTACGAGCGGGAGTTCATTATTACCGAAGAGGTGATCAAGGCATTCGAAGAGAACTTCGAACTGCTGCCATTGATGACCTACCTCTATATGGTGGACAGCGCTGGGGTTGCGGAAATGCAGCTGGTTTGCCAGCAACTTGGTCTTGCTTATGATCAACGGACCGAAGCTTTTCTGAATCTTGTCTCCAAGGAGCGCGACGCCCCCCAAGAGCCGTTTGTCCGTCATGCGCCCACGCTGAGGATGCCAAGGTCTGTTGACGCATTGAAGTTGAAGGATATGTTCCTGCGCCATGAGGTGGAACGATCACTGCTCAAACCTGAAAAAAGTGAATACTTTGATGTTTCAGGTTCTTTCAAATACAGCTCGATGGTGACCCTGAAAGACGCGGAAATAGAGCAGATTCAGGATCGTCTCGTCGATCTGTTTTCCTTGATTGAAGTGCATAACAAATCAGGTACTCAACTTGAGGATTCAGGCGCTCAGCCTTACTTCTTCGGCCTGATTGTTTCGGGCCGTCCCGAATACGACGGGCGTGCTGCCCGAACCGCGAAAGAAGATAAAGAGTAATTATGGAGAGGACGGTATTCACCGTCCTCCCTGTGGGATGAACTGCGTCAGTCGACTGCTCAAAGGAGTGCGCGGGATGGCGCCGCAATGCGACCGATAAAAACAAATCGGACAGTGATCAGTTAAAACAGGGACGAGAGTAATGAATACGCAGGTAATTGAAAAACTGTGTCAGTTGTTTGGCGAGCGCGTACGGCTTGAACACAGCATCCGGCAACAATTCTGCCAGGCGCCTCCCGGCGTCCAGTTAAGCCCGCCCGATGCCGTCGTCACGGTTCGAAACGAGCAGGAAATCGTTGAGGTTGTGTCGCTCTGCCACGAATACGGCGTGGCAGTCATTGCCGCGGGAGCGCGCTCATCCCTCGAGGGGCAAATCAACGCGCCGCAGGGTGGCGTCTGTATCGACTGTTCCGAGATGAACGCAATTGTCGGCATCAATACGACCGATATGACCGCCACGGTTCAGCCGGGTGTCACCCGCGAACAATTGAACAGTCACTTGCGCGATACGGGGCTGTTTTTTTCAGTCGATCCTGGTGCCAATGCTTCGATGGGCGGAATGGCTGCGACACGCGCCTCAGGGACCAACTCCGTGCGCTATGGGACGATGGCTGCCAATGTCAAAGCGGCACGCTGGGTAATGGCTGACGGAACGGTGGCGCAAATCGGCTCAAGAGCGCCCAAATCCGCCATGGGCCTGGATCTGCTGGCGATTGCCGTGGGTTCGGAAGGAACCCTTGGACTGTTCAGCGAGCTGGACGTCAGATTGCATCCGGTGCCGGAAGCGATTGTCGCTGGCGTCTGCTCGTTTGCCTCCGTCGATGATGCGGTGCAAACGGTGGCCAGTGCACTCGGCCAAGGCCTCTCGGTCGCACGCATCGAACTGTTGGATGTCACTGCCGTTCGCGCCTGCAACGCTTACTCTCCTTCGTTGAATTTGCCGGAAAATCCCCATCTGTTTCTTGAGTTCCACGGTGACACCTCAACCGTCGCCAGTAGCGTTGAAGGCTTTATCGACTGCGCGCATGAGTTTGGCGGCCAACTGAAAATTTCCCATCGGCTCGAAGAACGCACGGCCCTGTGGAAGGCCCGGCATGACGCCTGGTGGGCATTTCATGCGTATTACAAAGGGCGCAAGGGGCTGGCCACGGATGTCTGTGTCCCGCTGTCATCCCTGAGTGCCTGCATCAGCGCTACCGTGGCAGACATCGCCGCTTCCGGGCTGGATGCGCCGTTGATCGGCCACGTCGGCGACGGCAACTTTCACCTGTTGATCATGCTTCAGGAAGGTGAAGACGAAAGCGTGTCGATTCAAGCCTTCCTCAGTCGTTTGTCGAGTCGGGCATTGTCGTTCGGCGGAACCGTGAGCGGTGAGCATGGCGTCGGCGAGGGCAAAGTGAAATGGATGTCGGCCCAGCACGGCGCGGCGCTTGACTGCATGCGGGCGATCAAAGCGGCACTGGACCCAGCGAACATCCTCAACCCCGGCAAGATGTATCACCCACGCACTGTCGATGCTCAATAAGCATCTTTTTTTCATTTTTACGGACGGATATGAAAGATGCGCCATATTTTGATCGTTGGAATCAACAAGGTTTCCATCAAGTACGTTTGCGATGCGATCCGCAGCGTGGGTTTCGAGCCGATTCTGTCCGTGGACCCATCGGGTTTTCACGGCACGGCCAAATCTATATTCGAGGGCGTCACCTGCATTCCAGGATTCAGTGATGCAGACGCCTTGTCTTCCTACTTGAAGACTCATGCAGAATTGGCAGGTCGGATTCACAGCATTACAACCTTCTTTGATGAACTGTTTCCCGTGGTATCGGCGATTGCCGAAGAGTTTGGTTTCAATGCGCCGCCAGCCGTATTTGCCAAATTGTCGTCCAAGGAATTCGTCGGGCGTTTGGTACCTGAACATGTTCCGGCCGAGTCCTGCGTTTCGCTGGCCGATGCAACCCTCGACATTCCTTGGTTGACGCCGGGTGTGGGCAACGACGTGGTGCTGAAACCCTCGGTTGGTTCAGGTGCGGTGGCCACGATGCTGCTGACTATCGCGGCGGATGCCGATCCGGCCGAAGTGATCAGGTCAGCGATTCTGCAGAGTGGAATCGATCATCCTGAAAACATCACCTGGATTGTTCAGGCGCATTGCGTGGGCGATCTCGTCAGCATGGAAGGGTTTGCACAGAACGGGCAGGTGACGTTCCTGGGCGTGTCCAAACGTGATCGTGTCGGTTTCACTGAAGTTGCCAACCGGTTTCCAGCCAATGGGGTAATCGATTCCTCCGTTCGTTCGAAAATGGAGACGGCCGTGCGCGACCTGATCAAGCGCTCGGAATTCGATAACGGTTTCTTTCATTGCGAATTTATCGCCACCCCAGCCACGGCTTATCTGATCGACGCCAACATGGGACGTCTGGGCGGCGCAAGTATCGTCGAGCAAATTGCCTTGGCCTACGACCTGGCGCCGGCGACCGTGCTGCAACAGGTTGCGTTGCTGCCGTTGGGGTTGCTGGAAGGCACGCTTCACTACTCACCTGTCGAACAGTGTCGACAGACCTTGAGTTACTGGTATTGCCTGGACCATGAGGCCGTCGTGCAAGACTGGGAGATACCGCCGCTGGCGTCCATTCACACGCCAATCGCCAATGTCGGCAGCCTGATCGTACCGATCGGTACGTCCGACTACGCGTGGATTGGCATGCTGACCGGCTACGCCGACGTGGTCGTGGACGAGATCGCTCAAGTGCGCGTTCTGACTGATCGCGGCCCTAGAAGCCCGGTATTCCAATGATCTATTTCGTGCGGTTTCTTTCGTCTGCAGCCTGGAGCTGTTTCTACCCGTTTATGGCCATCTGGCTAAACTCGACCGTGGGCTTGAGCACCAGTGCTGCCGGCGTCGTCGTCGGCTTCGCCATTGTTTCAAACCGCATTGGCGCATTGGCCTTTCAAGGGATGCTGGACAAGGTTGACCGACGGCGGGAAATTGCCCTTGCGTTGTTCTGTGTGGCGGTCGCCGCGTGCTGCATGTTGCTGACGGCAGCGCTGGGGATCACCCACACACTGCTGTGGATCGCACTGGTGGTAGTGTTCGGAGTCGCGAATTCGATTGCTACGATTTCCCAGATTTCCTACATCGTTCAGTACTTTGGTGAGGCCGAGCATGAACGTGTTCTGTCCTACGAAAATGTCGCTGCCAACGCTGGCGCTGGCGTTGCGCCCTTTGTTGCGTCGTTGATTCTGGCCGGTGCGGGTTACTGGTTTGTCGCCTTGCCATTACTGTTAGGCGTGATGGCAACCGCGTCCACCACGCTGATTCCTCATGTGGCCCGGTCAGCGGGATTGCAGCCAGCGGGTAATGCCTCCTTGGCCGGACTGCCCGAGGCTTCGCCCAAGGTTGTTGCCTTCATGGCCATCAACTTTTTGACGATGATGGGTTATGCGCAGTTTTATTACGTGTTTCCTACCTACGCGACCGAACGCTTTTCCAGTGAGCTGGTGGGCATCCTGTTTCTGGTCGCCAGCGGCATCATCATTTTCAGCCAGGTTTACGTAACTGCGCTTTTTCAGCGGGTGTCGCGTTTGTCGCGGGTGATTGTCTCAAACCTGTTGATCGGCGCGGGTTGCCTGCTGTTGACCATTTCCTCGCAAGCTCAGGCGGTTCTGTTTCTGGTCGTGGTGTTCATCGTGATTGGCGAGATGATTTGTGGCCCGTTGTATCAGGCCCAAGCCGTGAAGATATGGCGCGGGCGCAGCTCTGTCGCGATGGCGGTGCAGACCTGTGTGTGGGGGGCCGCCGAAGCCACCGCTGCGGTGCTCGGACTTCTGGCCGTCGCGCAAGAACTCAGCTTTCTGTCCTTCCTGCTGGGATTTGCCGCCTGCGTCATCGCAGCCGTCGGCGCGTGGGTGTCGATGGCCATGAAGCGTCCGCTTATCGGCATTGAAATCGAGCAGAGGTCTGCCCAGACATCCTGAGGGTGGGAGATGCATTCAGTCGCCGGTTTTTGCTGTCGGTTGTTTTGCACGCAATCAAGAGAAAACCCACTCAAACGTGCTCCCGTAGGAGCTGCCGAAGGCTGCTCCTACACGGGATTATCTCGATTATGGGGCGGCGGGGAGCAGGAAGCGGGCGATCACCGGTAAATGATCAGAGATGCGCAAGGTATCGTCCTGCCGCACCATCGCCTCGACCCGTTTGATCTTCGGGCTGTAGAACAGATAGTCGACCGTGCGATCCGGACCATTCAGGCCGGGGTCGTTGGGGTAGTGGGTGAGCCACTGCGCGCGGTCGATGCCGCTGGCCTCGTTGTTGGTCGGAATCATCGGGTACTTGTCCCACAGCAGATGCAGTTCGCTGTCGGCTGAGTAGGGCATGCGTTGTTCGGCAGGCAAGCGACGATATTGACCCAGCGGCAGCAGATTGAAGTCGCCACCGATCAACCACGGCAGGCCCTGACTTTCGTACTTGTCGAGCACTTTGGCCACGGCGCTCACTTGCGCCTGCAAAGTGTCGTCGGGTTGCCTGGCACGCTCCAGATGGGTATTGAATACGGTCAGTTGCCCGCCATCGCTCAGGGGCAGTTTGGTCGCGAGCAGCGCATCTTTTGGCTGGAACTGGCGGCTGATGAAGTTGGCTGAGGCGACCGGCAATTGCAGGCGCTCGGCGTGTTCGATGCGGTAGCGGCTCAGGGTCGCCAGTTGTCGCCCGACACTGCCGAAAACATGAGCGTCGGGGACGAACTCGGCCTTCCAGTCAAACGCGCTGGCGCTGCACGGATACAGGTCGGCAACGCGTTCCTGCAGTAACTTCAGTTGATCCTGGTAGTCGCTGGTCTTGGCGCCGTCATCGAGTTCCTGCAACAGCACCACATCGGGCTGCTCGTCGCGGATCACCCGCGTCACTTCATCGAGGCTGAAGGCCATGTCTTCCAGGGTCGGCGCTTCATCGTTGCCCTGGGCCAGATCATTCCAGAACACGTAACGCTTGCCGGCCAGGTACTGCACGTTCCAGGTCATGACTTTCAGCGCCTGCCCCGGCACCAGCGTCGGTGGCGTCCCCGTGCAACTGACCGGCAGGGTTTCGCGGGCATCGGGGCGCCAGGTCAGGCTGAACATCAGCGCGCCGATCAGGACGAGGGCGAGCACGGCAAGTAACAGGGTGTAGCGCAGTAGACGGGTCATGGCTCGGCTTATAGCGTTACAGAAAGTGGCCCCGAGCATACCTGACGGCCGTCTCGAAGCCCAAGCGCAGTGCTGTCAGACCACTCTGTCACGTTTGTCAGGCAATTCGCTGATCAGCATGAACAGGCGGAACAACACCACGCTGGTGAACAGTTGCAGGAAGCTGTGAGCACTGTCGATCAGTATCGCGATCACCGGGTTTTGCGGCTCGGGGTACACCGCCAGTGTCGCGCCTTTGAGCAACCACAGCGGTGTCATCACACAGAGAATGCACAGCAGGATCCGCCAGAAATGCCCACGGGTCAGGCGCAAGCTTTCCTTCATCGCCTGCAAGGGGCCCATGCCGCGCAGCACCAGCAGGTATTCGCCGAATGCGAGCATCACCATCAACATCAGGCCCGGCAGGAAATACAGCGACAGGCCCAGCAGAATCAGCAAGGTGTTCAGCGCCGTGAGCAGGGCGAAGCGTGGCCACAGAGTGGCAGCCATCGCCAGCAGATCACGGTTGCGCGGCGCCTCGCCACGGCTGCGCGCATCAAGGAACAGGATCAGCGCCGCGGTGTACAGCGGATACACCAGCAGACCGACGACGATACTGATCGCCGAGATGTTTTCCGGTCCGCTGGCGTGATCGACAACTTGTTGCAGGAACGCTTCGAAAATCACCAACGGCAGGCACAACCGCACGATGCTGCCCAAATGGCGTTTGAAAAAATACAGAGAGTCACGCAGTACTTCGAGGGCATTCATCAGTCGGTATCGCAGGTCGAAAACAGTGGCTCACTTTAACCGATGATGGCTGGCGCGACACAAACGTAAACATTCGGTAAAGGTCATTGAAACGTTTTGTCACCGTCTCCATTACAGGAGAGCACCTCGGCCAACGTGGACGAGGGCAATGTTATCCCCGGCAATCTACGAGGTCGCCATGAACAGCGAAGAGCAAACCCTGATCGATGGACTGTTTTCCCGGCTGCAGCAGGCCGAAACGGAGGCAGCCCCGCGCGATGCCCAGGCAGAGGCGCGGATCAAGGAACACCTGACCCGCCAGCCAGCGGCAGGTTATTTCATGACCCAGGCGATTCTGGTGCAAGAGGCGGCGCTCAAGAGCCTCGATGAGCAGAACAAACAACTGACCCGGCAAGTCCAGCAGTTGCAGGCCGAACTGCAATCGGCCAAGACCCAGAGTGCCGCACCCGCGCCGAGCGGCGGCGGTGGTTTCCTGTCGAGCATTTTTGGTGGCAGCCCGCGTCCGGCGCCGACCCAGAGCGCCGCCCCGGCGTCGACCGGAGGCTGGCGTGAACCGGCCCCGCAGCAGAGTTTCGGCGCACCCGCGCCACAACAGAACTTCGGTGCACCACCATCTAATTACGCTCAGCAAGCGGCTCCGGCGGCGGGCAGCAGCTTCCTCGGTGGCGCCTTGAAAACTGCCGCCGGTGTGGCCGGTGGTGTGATGCTGGCGCAGGGCATCAGCAGTCTGTTCCATCACAACCAGCAGCCGGAAGAAATCGTTGAAGTGATCAAGGAAGAACCGGCGCAGGTTGCCGACCAGAGCAGCAGCGGCTGGGGCGATGATCAGCGTGTGGCGGACAATGGCTTCTCTGGCAACGACCAGGGCGGCTTCACCGACACCGACTACGGCAACGACAACTCCTCGTTCTTTGATGACGACGATTCCTTCGTCTGACTCACCATTCGTCCGGAGCCCCTGAGGGCTCCGGGCCGATTATTCGCGGAACCTTCCTTCGGACTGGCATACTGAGCGCCTTTTTCGGGCCTGGGCCTGATCCCGCTTCGTGCGCTTGCGCGCCCACAGGAACTCCGGTGAAAAAAATCGCAGTGTTCGCCGACGTGCAGAACCTCTACTACACCGTGCGTCAGGCCTATGGTTGTCACTTCAACTACGCCGCGCTGTGGGCAGACATCAGCAAGGACGGGCAGATCGTCGAGGCCTACGCCTACGCGATCGACCGTGGCGACAGCAAACAGCAGCAGTTCCAGCAGATCCT
>Ga0213828_1000841_pt1 | contig 27800 bp, 24 predicted proteins | sample MC6MC0897MG_FD_180664 | JGI IMG/M metagenome (GOLD analysis project Ga0213828, IMG submission 180664) | Enriched soil aggregate microbial communities from Iowa State University, Ames, United States - MC6-MC0897-MG | ecosystem: Environmental > Terrestrial > Soil > Unclassified | place: USA: Iowa... | reverse complement strand
CTCGACGAGTACATCCATTACTACAACCACGAGCGAATCAGCATGACGCTCAACGGCCTCAGCCCGGTGCAATTTCGAAACCAGATAATGAGTCAGTAATTTTGTCCAACTTTCGGGGGTCAGTTCAGGTCCGGCTCCTGGTTTGGCGACTCCTTCGTCGTCGTACCCTCCACTCCAGCGACGCTCCGTGGGCCCGCGCCGAACGGACATCCATGTCCTGACGGCGCTCTCGCGGCATCCATGCCGCTCGGCCCACTGCGCATCGCCTGCGTTCGGCCTGCACCCAAGTCGCGTTTTGTGGCGTTTGGACCATCGCGCATGAAGAGCAAGATCAAAACCAGAGCAAGGGGAGAATCACCGCTCTGCTTTTGATTCTGCCGAAGGCGTAGGAGCGTGGCTTGTCCCGCGATCTGCCGGGAACCGGCAGCAAATCCGATACTTGCGGTGTATCAGGTACAGCCGAGTCGCCAGATTTTGCTACCGCTGCGCGGTAGATCGCGGGCAAGCGCGCTCCTACGGCCTCCGGCCAGAATCAAAAGAAGAGCAGCAAGCTGCTCCTGCTCTCGCTTTTGCTTTTCTGACGCGATAGTCCAAACACCACAAAACGCGACTTGGGTGCAGGCTGAACGCAGGCGATGCGCAGTGGGCCGAGCGGCATGGATGCCGCGAGAGCGCTGTCAGGACATGGATGTCCGTTCAGCGCGGGCCCACGGAGCGTCGCCGGAGTGAAGAAACCTCGACGAAGTCGAGGCCAAACCGGGAGCAAAAGCGCTTTGGTTACTTTCGCGCTTTTCGAAAGTGACCCGCTGTAAGAGCGGAACCGTAATCCGCGTCGCCTACAGAAACGGATATACCCACCAAATACCGCACCACCAAAAACCCAAAACCAAAAACCAAAAACCCCGCCAAAGCGGGGCTCTCGACAAACCAAATACAGACTCACTTGGCCTGATAAATAATCCCGGGACTGCACTGAACCATCTGGTAATGATCCGGCAGACCATTCAACGCCTCCGAAGCCCCCAGGAACAAATACCCGCCCGGTTTCAACGTCGAATGAATCCGCAGCAGAATGTCCTTCTTCACCTCAGCCGAAAAATAGATCAGCACGTTGCGACAGAACACGATATCGAACTTGCCCAACGCCGCATAACTGTCCAGCAGGTTGAACGAACGAAACTCCACACGACTCTTGATAGGCGCCTTCACCGTCCAGCGCCCCGGCGTTTTCTGGTCGAAATAACGCTGCAGACGATCCGGCGACAAACCACGCCCGATCGCCAGACTGTCGTATTCACCCGTCTTGCAGTTATTCAACATGCTGCCCGACAGGTCCGTCGCCACGATCTGCGCGCCGGCCTTCAACTGGCCCGGGTTGCTGCGCTCGAACTCGTCGATCGACATCGACAGCGAATACGGCTCCTGCCCCGACGAACACGCCGCCGACCAGATACGAGGACGCAAGCCGGGGCTTGCCTTCAACTGCTCCGGCAAGACCTTGTTCTTGAGCACCTCGAACGGGTAGGTGTCGCGAAACCACAGGGTTTCGTTGGTGGTCATCGCGTCCACCACCTGCTCGCGCAACCCGCTGCGTGGCTGGCTCTGGATGCGCTGAATCAGCTCCCCAAGGGACTTGATGCTCTGCTGCTCCATCAGCTTGTTCAGGCGACTGGAGACCAGATACTGTTTGTTTTCACCCAGCAAAATGCCACAGGCTTTTTCCAGGAAGACCCGGAACTGTTCAAAATCCAAATTACCTGTAGACATGCCGCCTCTCAAATCATGTGAACAGCTGAGCGAGTGTTTGCTCAGCTGATATCTGCCGCCTTGATACGATCTACCACTCTAGCTGCTAGATCGTCCGGCCGAAACTTGGCCAGAAAATCATCGGCACCTACTTTCTTCACCATCGCCTGGTTGAACACCCCGGACAGCGACGTGTGCAAGATGATGTGCAGCTTCTGCATGCGCGGATCGTTACGGATCTCTGCTGTCAGGGTGTAGCCGTCCATCTCCGGCATTTCAATGTCGGAGATCATCATCAAGAACTCTTCTTCCGGTTTTTTGCCCTCGTCCACCAGTTTGCGCAGGAATTCGAGTGCCTGACGACCGTCATTCAACGCCGTGACCTCGACGCCCACCGTTTGCAGGCAACGCGTCACCTGCTTGCGTGCCACCGATGAGTCATCGACCGTCAGTACCCGCAGCGACAATGCCTTGTGCGCAACCTCTTCAGTGACCACACCTACGGAAATGTTTTCCGACACCGGCGCCACTTCGGCGAGGATTTTCTCCACGTCGATGATTTCCACCAACTGGTTGTCGATCCGCGTCACCGCCGTCAGGTAGTGATCGCGACCGGTTCCCTTGGGTGGCGGATGAATGTCTTCCCAGTTCATGTTCACGATGCGCTCGACCGAATGCACCAGGAAACCCTGAATCTTGGTGTTGTATTCCGTGATGATCACGAACGCGTTGTCGATGCTACCCAGCTTCGCTGACCCGGTGGCCATCGCCAGATCGAGGATCGGTATCGTACCGCCACGAATATTTGCCACTCCGCGCACAATCGGACTGGATTTGGGCATGTGGGTAAGTTTTGGGCACTGAAGCACCTCTTTTACCTTGAACACGTTGATCCCATACAACTGCTTGCCGTCCAGACGGAACAGCAGCAGTTCAAGGCGGTTCTGCCCTACCAGTTGAGTGCGCTGGTTCACTGAATCCAAAACACCAGCCATGCCCCACTCCTTCCCAAAGCGACCAATTGCGCGCTGCCAGATGGCAAACGGCACGGGCCTTGCTATTTACCCGTCATGAACACACAAACGACAGTATCTCGACGCCCGACATCCGCAACCCGCCATTTCTTGTGCGTGTTGGCTGCAGTGTGCCTGATGGGCACCGCCGGCCTGAGTCGAGCGGACAACGTGACCCTGCCTGAACAACTTATCGGCGTCACCCAGGGCTTTCTTGAATTCACAGTGGAAGACTATCTGGCGACGAGTCAAACCCAGGGACGCTATGAAATCGAGGTCAAACAACTCGATCCCCGTTTGCGCATGCCGCATTGCGACAAGGATTTGACAGCGTCGCTGGAAAGCCCGGCCCAGCCGATTGGCCGGGTCACCGTGAAACTGCGTTGCGAAGGCAGTGCTCCATGGACGGTGTTCGTGCCCGCCCAGGTACATTTGTTTCGCAATGTGGTGACTGCCATTCGCCCCATGAAGCGCGACGCGATCGTTTCCGAGGCTGATGTGGCGATGCGCGAGCGCGACGTAGGCTCGCTGGGGCAAGGTTTCCTCGATTCGCTGGACCAAGCGGTCGGGCAAAAAGTTGTCCGACCAACGGTCATCGATCAGGTGCTGACGCCTGTGCACCTGGAGCAGCCGCAGATGGTTCACAAGGGCGATCAGGTCGTGATCAGTGCACGCAGCGGTTCGATGAGCGTGCGCATGCCGGGTGAAGCCCTGTCCGACGGCGGTTTCAATGAGCAAATACGGGTGAAGAACCTGAACTCCAAACGCGTGATCAAGGCCAACATCGTGGCCCCCGGTCAGGTGGAGGTTTCTATGTGACGGGCATTGACCTCTGGCGCTACGCCTGCGCTTTTTCTACACTCGGAACCGATATGCCCTATGCGAAGTCAATTCAAGACTGTTTTCGCACGGGCCCTAAAGTTATTCCGGGTTTGGCCGAAACCAAGGCAAGCGTCCTAGAACCCAGAGGTTTTCAATCATGGTCATCGACTTCAGTCGTTTGAATAACTCCACTACCGTTGGAGGTACTCCACGTACCGCCAGCACCAAAGAAGCCAGCAAAACCGAAGCCCCGGCGACGGTCAGCACTTCCGGAAGCGTCAGCGGTAGCGGCGAGACAGTCAGTTTGAGCAGTGAAGCTCAGCAGTTGCAGAAGATCACTGATTCGTTGCGTGATCAGCCCGTCGTCAACAGTAGCCGCGTGGCTGAGTTGAAACAGGCTATCGCCGACGGCAGCTACAAGGTCGACAGCAACCGTGTTGCGAACAAACTGCTTAATTTCGAAGCCCAGCGCTAGCCCCCGGTACGCGCAGGGGCTTCTGGACGCTTAAATCCCAGGGCATGCGATGCAAGACACTACATTGCTTCAACTGATCACGGACGATATTGCGCCGACCCGGCATCTGCTGGACATCCTGAGGGCCGAGTCACTGGCGCTTCACGGCCGCAATATGGTCGAAATGGAACACATCCTGGCGCAGAAACAAGCGTTGGTGATCGTGCTCGAACAGCACGGACGCAGACGCAGCCAATTGATGACCAGCCTTGGCCTGCCCGCCAATCGTGCGGGACTCGAAGAAGTGGCCAGGCATTCATCGGTCGGTGAAGCGTTGTTGAAGGCGGGTGATGAACTGAGCGCGCTGATGACTGAATGTCAGGCCGCCAACGAGCAGAATGGCAGTCTGATCCAGCTCCAGCAGCTGACCACGGCTCAGCAGCTCAGAATCCTCAACGGTGGCGATACTCCAGCGCTGTACGACAGCCGGGGATCGACGTCCGGGAAGATCAGACCACGTCCGCTTAGCCAGGCGTAAGTTCTTGTATCAAGGCGTGCGACATGATGGCAAAATGCCGCTGGCCGCACGCTGTCGTTTTTTGCCTGGAGATGGATAAACCGTGAATGCCTCAAGCGCGGAAGATGTTCCGCAGCCCCCGAAGGTACTGACCACGCCTTTGGAAATTGCCGCCAACCTGCGGCTGCTGATGGAAAGCCATGATCCCCTGATCATCACCTTTCACGAGCGCAGCCAACGCTTCCAGAGCTATGTCATCGACGTCGACCGTGACAGCAACGAGATCTCGCTCGATGAGATGATCCCGCGTGACGGCGAACGCTTCCTGGCCAACGGTGAAGCGTTCCGTGTCGAAGGTTTCCATGACGGTGTGCGCATCGCCTGGGAAGTCAAAGCGCAGATGACCATCATCGAGGACCCGCACTCTTATCGTGGGCCGCTGCCTGAAGAAGTGGTGTATCACCAGCGCCGCAATGCCTTCCGCGCTGCCCTGAAACTGGCGTCTCTGGTCGATATCGAAATCGGTGGCGACAAGCTGAAGTTTCCGCTCAGGGGCAAGCTGCTGGACATCTCCGCGACCGGTTGCAAACTGCGCTTCGAAGGCGATGTTTCGGAACGGATGCAGCTGGGTCAGGTGTACGAGCGCTTCATCGCCTCCCTGCCCTTCGGCAGCATGACCACCCCGGTCGAGCTGCGGTATCTGCACTTCGAAGAAAGGATCAACACCACCTTTGCCGGCGTGCGCTTCCACAACATCAGTGGACTGGTGCAGCGCCAGGTCGAGCGTTTCGTCTACCAGCTGCAACGCGAAGCCCGTCGCTTCGATAAAGACGACGACTTCTGATCAGGCCGCTCACAGGGTTTGCATGCAATGCCAAATCCTGTGGGCCTGCCCTCTGTTCATCTGAAAGCCATCAACCCCACCTGCACGGGATAAACCTGTGGGAAATTCTGCGTATGGGGTGCATTTCCAGTATTTGAAGTGACGCTGATGGTTTGGTTTGTCCTAACGGCGCTCTCGCGGCATCCTTGCCGCTCGACCCACTCCACGCCGCCTGCGTTCAGCCTGCACCCAAGTCGCGTTTTGTGGTGTTTGAACTTCCTCGGTATGAAAGTCAAAAGCCAGAGCGCGCTTTGCGCTGTTTGGGTGCTGATTGTTCCCTCGCTCCGCGTGGTAACACATTCAATGACGCTCTGCGTCATCCGGGATAAGGCGCAGGCTGTCAGGCTTTGCGACCCTCAAGAAGCGGACTGACACCACTGGTTTCAGAACCATAGAATCTCCCACAGGGTTGTTGACGACGTCCCGCCTGACTAAAACGCATCCACCACCGGCCCGAAACTGCGCCGCAACGACTGTGGCGATTGCCCGTAGACCCGCAAGAACGCGCGACGCATCCTCTCCCGGTCGCCAAACCCGGTTTCGCTGGCCACCGCTTCCAGCGAGTGACGCCCCTGCTCCATCATCAGACGCGCCGCTTCAAGGCGCAGGTTTTCCACCGCCTTGGCGGGCGAGATACCGGTTTCGGCTCGAAACGAACGACTGAACTGACGCGCACTCAGGCACGCGGCATCGGCCAGCTCTTCAACCGACAGTTCGCGACGCAGGTTCTTGCGGGCGTATTCCAGGGACATCTGGATCCGGTCGGAGCTCGGGCTCATTTCCAGCATTGCCGAATGCTGCGATTGGCCTCCCGCCCGACGATGGTAGAGCACCAGATGCAGGGACACCTTGCGCGCGAGCTCCGCGCCATGGTCCTTTTCCACCATGCCAATGGTCAAATCCAGCGCCGCCGACATCCCGGCCGACGTCCAGATCTTGCCGTCAACGATGTAGATCCGGTCTTCCTCGACCTTGATCGCCGGAAAGTTCTGGCGCATTTCACGCGCCCTCGCCCAGTGCACCGTCGCTCGACGACCGTCGAGCAGGCCGGCCTCCGCCAGCGCGAATGCCCCCACGCACAAGGCCCCCACACGGCGGGAATGGGCGTACGCCTCGATCAGGAAGGCATTGATGGCAGGCGATGCCGATGAGCGATCCATGGCGCCGCTGATCAGCAAGGTGTCGAACCGCGCGTGATCCAGTGGCTGGGTGGACACCGAGGTAAATAGCGAGCTGGCGGCCACAAGGCCGCCGTGCTCTGACAGCAGATGGATGTCATAGAGCTTTTTTTCGGCGGCAATGTTGGCGAATTCGAACGCCGACAGCGCCGCCAGGCTCATGACTTGAAAGTCCGGCCTGACAATGAGCGCAACGGTTTGCATGAGGCTGGGTCCGTCACAAAGATGTCGATTCTAGACCCCGGCGCCTTGCACGCAAGCATTGCCTGCAAGGCCTCGGTACCGCGTGATGAAACACGGACGGTTGACCGCCACACCGATTGATGGGGCGGCGGCCCTCCCGAACGAATCAGCCCGCCAGGAAAGACTCGTTGAACGCCGTCACAAAGCCCATTTCGTTCGGCCCCACGGCAGCGCGCAGGGGAACGGCGCGTTCGACGAGGATTTCATCGGCGTCGGTCGCCAGTACCGCCATGGTTTCTTCGATGAACTCAGCCAGCGGCATGGCGCGCGGTTCGTCGTTGCTGCCCAGCAGGTCGGTCTGAACCCAAGGCGGCGCGATTTCCAGAACCCGTACCGACGTGTTGCGCAGCATGAAGCGCTGGGACATCGAATAGGAGTGCATGGCGGCTTTGGTCGCGCTGTAGACGGCTGTCAGAGCGAGCGGTACGAAGGCCAGGACCGACGACACGTTCATGACAACAGCCTGCGGTCTGGTTTTCAGGTGCTCGATCAAACCGGAAGTGACACGAATCGGCCCAGACACGTTGGTGGTCAGCGTGTCGATCAGCAGTTTTTCGTCAATTGCGCTGCTCGCGTCGTCGATCTGCATGATGCCGGCGTTATTGATCAGCACGTTCAAGTCCGGAAAACGACGGGTGATGTCAGCGGTAACCCGGGCGATGTCTGCCGCATCCCCCACGTCCAGCGTCACGGCTTCCATACCCGGGTTGGCGGCGGTCACTTGTTCGAGGAGTGCTTTGCGACGCCCCGCGATGATGACTTTGTTACCACGAGCGTGCAGCGCTTCGGCCAGGGCACGACCGATGCCGGACGTACCGCCGGTGATGAAGATGGTGTTGTTGGTCAGGTTCATGTCGGTTCTCCGAGGGAAAGTGGTGATGAACGACGCGTGGCTGTTCGAGCCGTGTCGTGCATTTCGAGAACCGATGTTAGAGAGATGAACCGCCCCGCATCTGCCGTAAAACCACCCTTTTCGGCCATTCGGTGCGAGGCCGGAAAAGACGTCTGGAATGGTGGGTTTTATGGCCGGTTAACGGTCGGAGATCCCCTTACGCTTGCGCCTGATAAAGTCCCCGACAGTAGACCCACCATGTTCAAGCACCGAGGCACCGCAGTGATCACCGGCGTATCGTCCGGCCGCAGCCAAGCCTACGCCCGCCGGATGGCGGCCCAGGGTTATGACCTGATCCTGATCGCTCCTGACCTGGAGCGGCTGCAGACACTGGCCCGACGCATCACCGATGCATCAGGACAGTCCGTGGAGGTGATAGCGGGCGATCTGAGCATTGCGCAAGACCGGCAGCACATCGCGCAGGTATTGAGCCACGACGCCAGCATCACGCTGCTGGTGAACTACGCCACGCCCCTGTCCTGCTCAAGTGGCCTCTGTGGAGCGCTGAAGCCGGGGTTCGTGGCACGCCGCCGAGGGGCCGTGGTCGAGGTGACCGGCAAGGCGGAATGCCCGACGGAGGACGCGGCATGGACCGAAGAGCTTCTAGAAATGCACAACACAGGCTCACGGCATTGAGACGGGCCGCTACAGCGGCCGGTCAACGCCGACATCCCGTGACGCATCGTGTGCCGCGTCGGGTCGTGCGGCCTGGGGTTCGGCGCTGACGGCTTCATCGACAACCGCCACCGGGCGCACAACGCCCTCGCCTGATGGCACGACGCGCTCCGGCGCCTCACCTTCAACCTCAGGCTCGTGTTCCGGCGGCGCAGCAGGCTCCGTGGCGGTTTGCATCTGGTCCTGAACCACTTGCTCGTCAACACGCGGATCGAGCGCGACCACCAAGGGCGAGCTGGACATGCTGTCGGGCATCGCAATGTGGTGCAGCGGCGCGTCTTCCACCTGGTGCAGATTGGTGACGGCCTTCGGACGAATACGCAGCACCAGCACCAATGCCGTCACACAGACGAAGGCATACAGCATGTTGCTGCCAAACTGCTTCATCAACACGCCCGACACCAACGGCCCGATACTCGCCCCAACGCCATAGGTCATGAGCAGCATGGCGGTCAGCGATACCCGGCGCTCGCCTTCGACGTGGTCGTTGGAAAAAGCCACGGCCAGCGGGTACAACGAAAACTGCAGCAACGACGCCACGAAACCGACGGCAAACAGGACCTCCATCGGCACATTAGGAAAGATCGCCAGCGGCAATGCGGCCAGCACCAGCATCCCCGCGACGCCGCGAATCAGCCAGGCACGGTCATAACGATCCGAGAGCTTGCCCAATGGGCCCTGCACCAGCAGGCCGGCGCCGATGCAGCACGCCATGAACAGACCGACGTGCTCCGTGGACAATCCCTGCTGAGCGGCGTACAGCGGCGCCAGGCCGTAGAACGAACCGATGATCAACCCGGCACTCAGTACGGTCGTCAGCGATTGCGGGACGCGGCGCATGAAGAACAAGGGTTCAAGCGGCGCAGGACGCATCGGTGCCGGGTGAATGCTGCGGGTCATCGCCACGGGCACCAGGCACAAGGTGAAACACATCGCGACCAGCATCAGCAGCTCCGGCCCCAACTGCGGATGGACCACCAGGATCAGCTGACCGAGCACCAGGCCCATGTAAGAGGCGATCATGTAGCCGCTGAACACCAGACCCCGCTGTTTGGGCGATGCCTGCTCGTTGAGCCAGCTTTCTATGACCATGTACTGACACATCATTCCCAGACCGACGATCATCCGCAGGAAGATCCAGGCCGGCAGGTAGTTGATCAGGCCATGCCCCAGCACCGCCGCGCCGACGATGCCCGCGCAGGTGGCGTAGGCCCGGATGTGCCCGACCCGGCCAATCAGCCGGTGGCCGATCTTGCCGCCCAGCGCCAGGCCCACATAGTTGGCGGCCATCAGCGCACCGACCCACAGGCCATCGACCTGATCGGCCGCGAGACGCAAGGCAAGGTAGGTACTCAGGAGGCCCGAGCCGATCAACATCATCAGCGAGGCAAAATACAGCGCTCGAAAGGATTTCCAGATTTGGCGCATCGGCTTTCCAAAAAGGAAACCCTCCTCCACGGAGGGTTTCCGAACCACGGTTTCTAAGCTTGGGAAGCCAACACTCGTCGCTCCCAAGGCGATATTTCGTTGAAGAAACTGGTCAATTCCAGCGTCTTCGACGCGACGTACCCTTCGATGAATTCGGCACCAAACAGTTCCTTGGCCAAAGGGCTGCGTTTCAGACGTTCCAGCGCGGCATGCAAGGTACATGGCAGCGAAAGATTGTCCGGCACGACGAATTCCCCCTGAATCGCATCCGACGGCTCCAGCCGTTGCTCCATTCCGTAAAGCCCGGCTGCAAGACTAGCTGCAATGGCGAGATACGGGTTGGCATCCGCGCCCGGCAAACGGTTTTCTACACGACGCGCCACCGGGGCGCTGGCCGGAATGCGCAAACCTGCCGCACGGTTGTCATGAGACCAGCATGCGTTATTCGGTGAGGCGAAAGGATGACACAAACGCTGATACGAATTGACGTTGGGCGCGAACAAAGCGGTGAAATCCGCCATCGCCGCCTGCTGACCGCCGATGAAGTGATGAAAGGCCGACGTCGGTTCGCCTTGAGCGTCGCTGAAAATGTTCTGGCCGGTCACGCTGTCGACCACGCTCTGATGAATGTGCATCGAGCTGCCCGGCGTATGCGCCAACGGTTTGGCCATGCACACCACGGTCAGCCCGTGCTTGAGCGCCACTTCTTTGAGCATGTGCTTGAACAGGAACGTCTGGTCGGCCAGCAACAGCGGGTCGCCGTGGAGCAGATTGATCTCGAACTGACTCACGCCCATCTCGTGCATGAACGTATCGCGCGGCAGGTCCAGCGCCGCCATGCACTTATAGACTTCGCTGAAGAACGGACGCAGGCCGTTATTGGAACTGACGCTGAACGCCGACTGGCCGTCCTCACGGCGACCGTCCAGACCGACCGGAGGCTTGAACGGCTGATTAGGGTCGCTGTTCGGCGCAAAGACGAAGAACTCGAGCTCGGTAGCCACTACTGGCGACCACCCATGACGCGCGTAACGGGCAATGACCGACTTGAGCTGTCCCCGAGTCGACAGGTTCGAGGGCTCGCCATCCAGCTCGTCGGCATCACAGATCGCCAGCGCACGGGGCTCGTCGCTCCAGGGCAATCGATGAATCTGCCGAGGGTCCGCGATCAACGCCAGGTCGCCGTCGTCGCTGCCGTAGAATTTCGCCGCCGGATACCCGCCCATGATGCATTGCAGGAGCACGCCGCGCGCCAGCTGCAAGCGACGGCCTTCAAGGAAACCCTCGGCCGTCATCACTTTCCCGCGTGGCACGCCGTTCAGATCCGGCGTGACACATTCAATTTCATCAATGCCCATCAATCGCTGCGCGAGTGAATTATGGCCATCGCTACTCATGACTCAGTCCTTTAATGGTTGTCCAGGCCGCACCGCGGCAAGGCGTACAAAATAAGCATCGGGCGTTCGGAATATCAAGCGAGCCATCCAAGTTGTGTGCAATTGCCATTCTGTTTTCGTACGTGAGCGTGCATCCAAGAGACCTAAAAACGCCTTGGCCACGACCGGTAACGGCATCGATACAAATTGGCCGGTTTTTTGCTATTCAACCCTCATAAAGCATTCAGACGCCATTTTAGTGGCAGTCGACGAATGTCCGCCGTGTGCCGGGCCCCTGGCGTCTGTGCCGTCAGCGTAACCTCCACCCCTTTCATGAGCCGTGTCGTCCATGTCGAACCCGATTCCCGTCACGAGTCCGCTGCTTCCACCTCTGGAGGAGTTCCTGCCTTATCTGGAGGAAATCTGGCGCAGCAAGCGGCTGACCAACGGTGGGCCGTTCCATGAGCAACTGGAAGCCGCGCTTGCTGAGTATCTGGGTGTCGAGCATGTCTGTCTGTTCTCCAACGGCACGCTGGCACTGGTCACCGCGCTGCAGGCCTTGCGCATCACCGGAGAAGTGATCACCACGCCCTATTCGTTCGTCGCCACCGCGCACTCGTTGTTGTGGAACAACGTCAAGCCCGTATTCGTCGACATTGATCCGGTGACCAATAACCTGGACCCCAAGCGCGTCGAAGAAGCGATCACCCCGGCGACGACGGCGATTCTGCCGGTGCACTGCTACGGCATTCCCTGCGACGTCGATGCCATTCAGCGCATCGCCGACACCTATGGCCTTAAAGTCATCTACGACGCGGCCCATGCGTTTGGCGTTCGCCAGAACGGCGTCAGCGTCCTGAACCATGGCGACCTGTCGATTCTCAGTTTCCACGCCACCAAGGTGTTCAACACCTTCGAGGGCGGCGCGATCATTTGCCCTGACAAAAAGATCAAGCAACGCATCAATTACCTGAAAAACTTCGGCTTCGCGGATGAAGTGACGATCATGGCGCCGGGCATCAACGGCAAAATGAACGAGGTGCAGGCCGCGTTCGGGATGCTGCAGTTGCGCCACATCGAATCGGCACTGCAGATTCGCAAACGCATTTTTGATCGCTACCGATCAGCATTGACGGGCATTGACGGCATCACCCTTTTGCATCAGCCGCAAGGGGTGGACTGGAACTACGCTTATTGCCCGATCCTGATTGATGACGCTCGTTTCGGGGTCAGCCGCGACGAGATGTATGACCGCTATCGGGCGCGCGAGATTCTGGTCCGGCGTTATTTCTACCCGCTGATTACCGAGTTCCCGATGTACCGCAACCTTGCAAGCTCGGACGCCACAAAGCTGCCCCATGCTCATCGAATTGCCAGCCAGGTCTTGTGCCTGCCGATCTTTCCGGACCTGTCCCTCGAGCAGCAGGACACGATCATCGACATCCTCCTCAGCGCACGCGAGGGCTAACCGATGGTCGACACACTGGCCACGGCCAATGCCCGGGCAACGCGGCAGACGCAGCCTGAAGACCTTGCGTTATTGCGGGAGGGACGGGTTGCCTTGATGCAGCCTTATTTCCTGCCGTACCTGGGGTACTTTCAGTTGATCGCTGCCAGTGACTGCTTTGTGGTGTACGACAACGTGCAGTTCATCAAGAACGGCTGGATCGAGCGCAACCGTTACCTGCTCGAAGGCGAGGCGAAGTGGTTTGGCGTTCCCCTTGCCAAGGGGAGTCACAGCCAGATGATCATGGAGCGGCAGGTGTCGGCGCATTTCGACATGGCCTCCCTGATCAACAAACTGGCATTCGCCTACCGCAAAGCGCCCCATGTGGAGCGCACACTGACCTGGCTGGAAGCGCTGCTCAAGCTGCCCGCCCAGAATATTGCGGAGCTGAACGAGCTTGCGCTGCGTTCATGCTGCAGTCTGCTCAAGCTCAATACGCCGATCATCCGCGCCAGCGAATGGGCGCCCTCGTCACACTCCCGAGGGCAGGATCGCGTGATCGAAGTGATCAAGTCAGTGGGCGGCACGTCGTACCTCAACCCGGCCGCCGGTGGCAGCCTGTACGAGGCGGACGATTTTGCGCAGGCCGGCTATGCCCTGGAACTGCTCAAACCCTCGCTGCCGGTTTACGCCCAGCACAACAAACCCTTCGTCCCCGCGCTTTCGATTCTCGATGCCCTGATGTTCAACGAAGTGGAAACCGTCAGCGCCTGGGTCAGACAAGGAGAGATCCTTCGTGCATGAAGCCATGGGCGGTTATTTTGAAATGGAGCTGCGACGCGGCCACCAGCCGTTTCCTGATGCGCTTGCGTTCAACTCGGCGCGGTCGGGCTTTCAGGCGCTTTTGCGGTCGCGCGATGTTCGCCGGGTTTTCATGCCGCATTTTCTCTGTTCGGTCATGCCGCAGGCCGCACGCTCGGCAGGGGTCGAGGTCGTAGAATATGGCTTGAACGACCAGCTTGAGCTGGTGATCCTGCCTCAGCTCGGCGAAAACGATGCATTGCTCTACGTCGACTATTTCGGACTCAAAACCCACTACCTTCGCAACGTCCTGGCAGAACATTGCTACGCACACTTGATCGTCGACAATTCACAGGCGCTGTTCGCTGCTCCGCTCGACGGCGTGCCGACGCTCTATTCGCCGCGCAAATTTGTAGGGGTGCCGGACGGAGGATGGCTGGTCAATGGCCCTGCCGGTATTGAGCAACCTGAACCGGGGGCCTTTGTCGGTCGTTTCGACGCCCTGCTGGGCCGTCTGGGCGACGCACCGGAAGCTCATTACGCAGACTTCCAGAAAACCGAGCAAGCGCTGGGTCTTGAGGGCATCAGCGGCATGTCGCGTGTCACTGCACGCCTGCTCGACAGCATCGACTATGACTCGGTAAAAACCAGGCGGCAGAGCAACTTCAATCGACTTCACGACGCACTTTCATCGATTAACCGTTTCACTCCGGCCTTCGACGAACACGCAGGTGCGCTGTGCTACCCCGTGCTGCTGGAAAACGCTGCCGGCGCCAGCGCCGTGCGCGAGGCATTGCTCAAGCAGAGAGTGTTCGTGCCCTGCTATTGGCGTGAAGTGCTTGAAAACCCAGAGACCCCTCCGCTTGAGCGCGATATGACCGAGCGGCTGCTGGCGCTGCCTATCGATCAACGTTACGGCCCCCTACAGATGGACCGCTTGGCCTCCATCATTCATCAGACATTGAGGACAGCATGAGTATCCGAGGTACACGCATCACCCTGCGCGCACTGGAACTGGATGATCTGGAGCGGTTGCATACCTGGTCCAATGATGAGGCGTTATGGTCGATGCTCGGTGGCTGGCACTTCCCGACCTCACGCGAGTCGCAACGCGATTGGCTGATTCGTCTGAAGGACGATCGTCTGAACCAGCGTTTCGGTATCGAGACAGAAGCGCATGGCCTGATCGGCACCGCCAATCTGGTGGACATCGACTGGAAAAACCGCACCGCGGAACACGGGATGCTGATCGGCTTTGAGCATCTTCGCGGTCATGGCTATGGCAGCGAAGTCGTGACCACGGTCATGCGGTACGCCTTTGAAGAACTGGGCTTGAGCAGGCTGTCCACGACGATCATCGAATATAACCAAGCCTCACTGGCGACCTACACGCGCAAGACGCCATGGATCATCGAAGGCACGCAGCGACAATGGTATTTCCGCAAGGGTAAACGTTGGGACCGTTATCTGCTGGGCGTTACCGCCGAGGATTACCGTTCCTGGCTGGCCGCTAAAGGTGAACCGGCATGATGCAAGCGGCCTGGGAAACACTGCGTGAGCAGGGTTACGTCTGCCTGCCAGAGCTGATCGACAATGAACAGCTGACCCGGTTGCGTGATGATCTGGCAACGGCGATCGAGCGCTGCCGCCGCGTCCAGCTGGAAAACAACATCATTCAGCGCACCGAGCAGACAGCCCACCACATCCTCGAGCCTGACAATGGCTTCATCGCGTTGCTCGACCGCTTCGGTGCATGGGGGGTGATCGATCTGCTGCACAGCATGCTTGGCGGCATGGCGATCCTCAATTCATTCGGCGGCCTGAACAACCTCAACAGCACCAACGCTTACGTGCGTAACGTCCATCGTGACGTACGTTCCTGGTCCGCCGAATCCATGCAGATGGCTCAGGTACTGGTGCTGCTCGACGACTTCACCCCCGACAACGGCGCCACGCTTTTTCTGGCCGGTTCGCACCGCACGCCAGACAAACCGACCGATGCCGATTTCGATAGCGGCGCCAGCAAAGCCCTTGGCAAGGCCGGTTCACTGTACCTCTTCGACTCGCGAATCTGGCATGCGGCCGGAGTGAACCGCACCTCAGGGCCTCGCCGCTGCCTGACCCTGACGTTTACCCGAAGTTACCTCAAGCCGCAGTTTGATTATTGCCGCGCGCTGGGGGCGTCGTTCTGTGAGGCACAGAGCATGGAAATTCAGCAACTGCTGGGCTGGTATGCCCGCACGCCGTCCAACCTTCATGAGTGGTATCAGCCGGAAGACCAGCGCTTTTACCGAAAGAATCAGGGATAAATCATGGCCACACGCGACTACAACCAGGAATTTCAGGACAACGCCCATCGCAGTTATTTTTATGACTTCGACGGGCGTCTGCGCCGCTACATGCTGGACACCTTCACGCCGTGGATCAGTCAGGGGCCAGCGCTTGAACTGGGCTGTTTCGAGGGCGAGTTCACGCAGATTTTCAGCGAGCACTTCAATGACCTGACCGTCATCGAGGCCGCCAGCGATCTGATCGACGTCACTCGCCAGCGCGTAGGCGAACAGGTCAGATTCGTATGCAGCACGTTCGAGACCGCTGAGCTTGAGCCGCGATTCGAAAACATTTTCCTGATTCATACCCTCGAACACCTGGACGACCGTAAAGCGGTGCTGCAACGCATTACCAAATGGCTGAAGCCCGGGGGCCGGCTGTTCATTGCAGTCCCGAATGCCAACGCGCCTTCGCGACAGATCGCCGTGAAAATGGGCCTGATCGAGCACAACAGCGCGGTGACAGAAGGCGAGCGCCTGCACGGCCATCGCATCACCTACTCGCTCGACACTTTGGACCATGAAGTGCGCTCTGCTGGCTGGACCGTGAGGCACCGCGGCGGCGTGTTCTTCAAACCACTGGCCAACTTTCAATTGGACAAAGCGATGGAAACAGGCCTGCTGGACGACCGCTTCATGGACGGCTGCTATGCCTTGGGCATGCAATACCCCGATCTGTGCGCGAGCATTTTCGTTGTCTGCGAACATAGCGCTGCGGCGGAGTAACCTGGCATGATCACCCGTAATCTGCACGGCAAACTTCCTGCGCCTTACTACATCTACGCTCCGGACTACCGTGAGACGTCGTCAGGCATCTGCGTGATGCACTACTTGTGTCACGCATTGAACATTGCCGGCCACGAGGCTTATGTCGCGCTGTGCGACGTGATCAATCCGGCGCTTCGCACGCCGTCACTGACCGATGAAATCATCAAACGCCACAAGGATCTGGGGCGCACGCCGATCGTTGTCTACCCCGAAGTCGTGTCGGGCAACCCTTTGTCCGGGCCGGTGGTGGTGCGCTACATCCTTAACCGGGCGGGGTTTCTCACCGGAAACTCGCTGCAGGCCGGTCAGAACGACCTGTTCTTCCACTACGCTTACGACTTCCGTGACGAAAGCCTGAACACCAACATGCTGACGCTACCGGTCATCGATTCGGAGCTGTTCTCTCCACCCGCGGAGCCTGTCGAGCGTCGTAAATCCTATCTTTATCTGCACCGCCATCCATTGCGGGATGTGGACTTCGCGACCTTGCCTTCGGACATTGAAATCCTGTCCCTGAACAAGCCCAAGACCCTCGCTCAACTGGCCGAAATCTTCAAATCAGCAGCGGCGTTGTACTCCTACGAAATCTCCGCGACCTGCACGGAAGCTATGTTGTGTGGATGTCCTGTGATTTACCTTAAGGGCGGCCACATCGACACCCTGCCCTTCACCGAGCATTTCGGTGATGCAGGCGCAGCCATGTACGACGAGCCAGGCGGCCTGGAACGCGCTCGCGCGTCGCTGCCACAAGCGCGCACGCGCTGGCTGGAGATCGAGACCACCTTCTGGGAGCAGTTCGAAGAGTTCATTCGGCTGACTCAGCAAGCCGTCACGGACCACAAGGCCAATCTGCACACCCGACCTCTGCGCGAATGGCTCCATGCACGTACGCTGTCCCCGGTACAGCAGCACCTGATCGCCGAGCGTCGGGCACAGTTGAGCGGCAGCAACAGTCTGACAGCCGTGGTCGTGGACGCCACTGGCGACGCCGCAGCGTTGCGCCTCACCCTCGACAGTTTCAGCCAATGGCAACCTCAGACGACCACTCTAAAAACGGTGGTATTCAGTCATTTGCCTCGTCCTCAGGGGCTGGAGCCAGACATCGACTGGCAGCCTTTGAACAATGACGTCGCGCAGCAGCTGAATGCCGTGCTGGAAAGTCACGACAGCCAATGGTTTACGGTACTGCACGCAGGCGATGAATGGCAGGCCACAGGCACCCTGCGCATGGAGCTGGAGTTGTCCGACGCCCGTGAGTGCCAGATGGTGTATTTCGACGAAATCCATCATGACGGCGCTGTCCGGGGCATCGCTTTGCGCCCGGATTTCAACCTGGACCTGCTACTGAGCTTCCCCGTGAGCATGGCCAGACACTGGTTCTTCAAGCGAGATCTGGCGTTGCAGGCCGGAGGGTTCGATACACAGTACTGCGACGCCCTGGAGTTCGATCTGATCTTGCGCATGATTGAGCACAACGGCATCGGCGCTATTGGCCACATCGACGAACCCCTGCTGGCGTGCAGTGCACCGACGCTCGAACAGAACAGCCATGAGGTGCAAACCCTCAGACGCCACCTGCTTGCCCGTGATTATCATCATGCAGATATCATCGAGGCGCCTTCCCGTCACTATCACGTGCAATACGGTCACCTCGGGCAGCCGATGGTCTCGATCATCGTACCGACCAAAGACCAGTTGCCCATGCTGCAACGCTGCATTGAAACGGTCCTGGAAAAAACCGAATACCCGCACTATGAAATCCTGATCATCGATAACAACAGCGAAACCCCGGAAGCCATTGAATGGCTGGCCAACATGGACGCGGTCGGAGGGCAAAAAGTACGCGTGCTTCGCTACCCGTTCCCCTTCAATTTCTCGGCCATGAACAACCGGGCCGCGTCCGAAGCACGCGGGGATTATCTGGTATTGATGAACAACGACATTGCGGTGCTGCGCGGTGACTGGCTGGACAAACTGCTCAATCATGCTCAGCGGCCAGAAGTCGGAATCGTCGGCACTAAGCTGCTTTACCCCAATGCCACTCTGCAGCATGCCGGCGTGGTCCTGGGCCTGCGTGGACCTGCCAACCATCCGTTTTCCGGAGAATCTGCGACTTCGCCGGGCTATATGCAGCGACGCTGGCTGGATCAGGACCTGAGTGCGGTGACCGCAGCCTGTCTGATCATCCGCAAATCGGTTTACGACGACGTCGGCGGCATGGACGAGGAAGCGTTCAAGGTCTCCTACAACGATGTCGACCTGTGTCTCAAGGTGGGGGCTCTCGGTTACCTCACGGTATGGACGCCCCATGCGCTATTGCTGCACGAGGGTTCGGTAAGTCAGACCGCGGAACTGAGTGTCGAGCGCAAAAGAAAAGAAGAACGCTTTGCCAGCGAACAGGACGCGATGTATGCCAAGTGGTTACCGAAACTGGCACGTGATCCGGCGTATAACCCCAACCTGTCGCTGGGCGGTAACGGCTTCGACCTGGAGTCGATCACTGCACTTACCTGGCAGCCGATGGCCTGGCGCCCGCTTCCGAGGGTGATGGCACATCCGGCGGATGTGTTGGAGTCCGGACACTGTAGGGTGCTCAATCCGCTCAAGATGCTCATGGACAGCGCTGTCGTAGACGGTTTCGCAGTTCCCAATGCACTGCCGGTGGTGGATTTGCAGCGTTACAACCCGGACGTCCTCGTCCTGCAGCGTCATCTGGACGAACAGCGGCTGACAGCGATGCGCCGGGCCAAGGCCTTCTCCTCGTCGTTCAAGGTCTTTGACCTGGACAGCGACCTGTTCAACCTGCCGGCGGCTCATCCCGACCGCGAGCGCCTGCCCGATGATCTGGTCACGGCCCTGGAATCGGGCTTGAGCTATGTTGATCGATTCGTCGTCTCAACGCCTCACATGGCGGATCTTTTCTCCGGCTTCCATGCAGACCTGCGGGTGATGGAAAACCGCTTGCTGCCGGAGCAGTGGGCGAATCTGCGTCCCCGCCGCAACCGAGGGTTCAAGCCACGCGTCGGTATCCTCACCGACACGGACATGCATTTACTCGACGATGTCATCCGGCAATTGGCCAATGAGGTCGAATGGGTATTCGTAGGCGCATGCCAGGGTGATCTGCGCAACTGCGCGTTCGAGATTCATGGCAGTCCGTCGATCGCGCGCAAAGCCGCCGCCTTGGCGAGCCTGGACCTCGATCTGGCGTTGGTGCCGCTTGAAGACACATCGTTCAATGAGGCACGGGGCAACCTTCCCTTACTGGAGCATGGTGCTTGCGGCTATCCCGTGGTGTGCAGTGATGTGCGTGCCTTTCGGGGTCAACTGCCGGTGACCCGAACCCTGAATACCATGGACGCATGGGTGGATGCGATTCGTGCACATCTCCAAGATCTGCCTGCCGCTGCGCGCATGGGGGATCAACTGCGCGCCAAGGTGCTCAATGACTGGATGTTCGACGAGAAAGGCATTCAGCTGTGGCGCGAGGTATGGCTGCCTTAGCCTGTAGGGTGAGGCCATATTGACCATCGAGCTTCGACAGAACCATGCACTGCGGTCCTTCAGACCGCATTGCGCGTTCGGTAGGCGCCCGGGCTCTCCCCTGTCCACTTCTTGAACGCCCGGTGAAACGCACTGGGCTCCTGAAAACCCACCAGCGCCGCGATCTCGACCACACTCATGTCGGTTTCCCGCAGTTTCTGCTGAGCGATCCCGCGTCGCACGTCATCCTTGATGCCTTGAAAGGCGCACCCTTCGCGTTCAAGCCGACGCCTGAACGTGGTGGGGCTGAGTTTCAGTTCATCGGCCATTTCCAGAAGCGTTGGCCAATGGCCGTAATGACTGTTTCGCAGACGCTGGTACACCTGCGCTGCCAACCCACGCTGATTGCGGAAACGGATGACCAGCCATTGCGGCGCGGTGCGCAGGAAAGACTTGAGCGACGGCAGCGACTGCACCACGGGCAGCCGTAAGTAGTGGCTGGAAAACTCGACCTCGGTGCGCGGCTCGCCAAAGCTCAGGTTGAACCCCCACAGCAAGGAGTCGTCACTCAGCCGCTCACGGCTATGACGAAACTGCGCACGGTCGATGGTGATCCGTCGCCCGCCTAACCAGCACAACAAGCTGATCATCAACAGCAGAAAGGTCTCTTCACCGAAGCGCCGTTTGACCGGATCGGTGGCGTGATTGTCCACCGCAATGATCGCGCGCTGTCCGCGCACGTTCAGGCTGCCGCGAAAGTCGCGCAGGAACAGCCCGAAGTTCGCCAGGCACTGACGCAGGGCTTTTTCCAGGTTGGGCTCCTGAATCAAACCCCGACAAATGAGCGCGAAGCTGCCGGGCGGCATGCCATGGGAATCCAGGTCGAAGAATTCGTCGCCGAGCTCCTTGATCTGAACCAGCCACAGCGTCGCAAAGGCACTGGCCGGAACCCGCGACTCAGGATCACTGAGCAGCGCCATGTCGATCCCGGCCGCTTCCAGCACCGATTGCAGGCGCAGCGGCTGGTCGCGCAACGCGTGCACCACCAACTGGACGAAGTAGATCGACACCGAATCCTTTTCCCGCATGAGCCGCCTTTCCTTTTCTCGTTGTGCGCTCGAAACATGCCACGGCGCTGATGGTAAAGAACGCCAGTCGATCTGGACAGTTTTGGCATAGGCCCGCTTCAAACGCCGATCTAGACTTGCCCGCAAACAGCACCTGGCCTAAATACCGTTTGTCGGTGCCACTCACAATAAATCCAGCAGGTTTCAGGAGTCGATATGAGCAATACCGAAGTTTTCGTCGTCAGCGCACTGCGCACCGCCATCGGTGGATTCGGCGGTTCTCTCAAAGACGTCTCGCCTATTGAGCTGGGCACCCAGGTCAGCCGCGCCGCCCTGGCGAAATCTGGCCTGGCCGCCGAGCACATCGGGCATGTGGTCATGGGCCACGTGATTCCGACCGAAGTGCGCGATGCCTATCTGTCTCGGGTCATTGCCCTGGAAGCCGGCCTGACCAAGGAAACCCCGGCAATGAACGTCAACCGTCTGTGCGGCTCCGGCCTGCAGGCCATTGTCTCGGCCGCACAATCGCTGATGCTCGGCGATGCCCAGGCCGTACTGGCCGGTGGCGCGGAGTCCATGAGCCGTGGCGCCTACATCATGCCCCAGGCTCGTTGGGGCGCGCGCATGGGCAACGTGCAGGCGTATGACTACATGCTCGGGGCGCTGCATGACCCGTTCGCCAACATTCACATGGGCATCACGGCAGAGAACATCGCAGAGCACTACGGCATCACGCGCGCCGATCAGGATGCGCTGGCGCTGACCAGTCAGCAACGCGCCGCCCGCGCCATCGCCGAAGGCCGATTCGAAGGCCAGATCGTCCCGATTGAAATCGCCACCCGCAAAGGCACCGTGACCTTCGCACAGGACGAACACGTGCGCGGCGACGTCACCGCCGAGCAACTGGAAAAAATGAAAACCGCGTTCAAAAAGGACGGCACGGTCACTGCGGGTAATGCCTCGGGCCTGAACGACGGCGCGGCGGCGCTGGTCATGGCCAACGGCGACCTGGTGCGTGAGCACGGCCTCAAGCCAATGGCGCGTCTGGTCGCTTACGCCCATGCCGGCGTCGAGCCTTCGATGATGGGTTTGGGTCCGATCCCGGCGAGCCGCAAGGTGCTGGAACGCGCCGGCCTGACGGTCGCCGACCTGGACGTGATCGAATCCAACGAAGCCTTTGCCGCGCAAGCCTGCGCCGTGGCCCGCGAGCTGGGCTTCGACCCGGAAAAGGTTAACCCGAACGGCTCGGGCATCTCCCTTGGTCATCCGGTGGGCGCTACCGGCGCGATCATCGCCACCAAAGCCATCCACGAGCTGCACCGTATCGGCGGCCGTTATGCGTTGGTGACCATGTGCATCGGCGGCGGTCAGGGTATCGCCGTCATCTTCGAACGCGTGTGAGGGAGAGATTTCCATGACCATGCATCACATTGCCGTGATCGGCGCTGGCACCATGGGCAACGGCATCGCCCAGGTGTGCGCGATTGCCGGCTTCGACGTCACGCTGCTGGACATCAACGACGCCGCGCTGGAGCGTGGCCTTGCGACCGTACGCAAAAACCTGGAGCGCCAGGTGAACAAGCACACGCTGACGGCCGAACTGGCAGCAGACGCCTTGGGCCGCATCCGTTGCACCACTGACTATGCGCTGCTCAGCGATGCACAGGTGGTGATCGAAGCCGCCACCGAGAACCTCGACCTCAAGCTGCGCCTGCTCAAGCAGATTGCCGATAACGTCGGTACAGACTGCGTGATCGCGTCCAATACCTCATCGCTGTCAATCACCGAACTGGCGGCCAGCGTCTCCAGCCCGGAGCGTTTCATCGGTCTGCACTTCTTCAATCCCGTGCCGATGATGGGCTTGATTGAAGTGATTCGCGGCCTGCAAACCGCTGACGAAACGCACGTGGTCGCGATCAAGCTGGCCGAGCGACTGAACAAGACCGCCATCACCGCCGGCAACCGTCCTGGCTTCGTGGTCAACCGGATTCTCGTCCCGATGATCAACGAAGCGATCCTGGTATTGCAGGAAGGGCTGGCGACGGCGCAAGACATCGACGACGGCATGCGACTGGGTTGCAACCAGCCCATCGGGCCGTTGGCGCTGGCGGACCTGATCGGCCTGGACACGTTGCTCGCGATTATCGAAGCCTTCCATGATGGCTTCAACGACAGCAAATACCGCCCTGCTCCCCTGCTCAAAGAGATGGTTGCCGCGGGTTATCTGGGACGCAAAACCGGCCGTGGGTTCTTTGTTTATAACTGAGTAATGCTGTTCCCTGTAGGAGCGTGGCTTGTCCCGCGAACTGCCGGGAACCGGCAGCAAAACCAGACAGCTTCGCCGTACCCGATACACCGCCCCCATCAGTTTACGGCGGGCTCCGTCGAGTGCGTCCGCAGGTGTGGCCAAACGACTGCAAATGCCCGAGATAAAAAACAAAAACCGCAGCCCTTCAACAGGCTGCGGTTTTTTGTTTCATCCGCCGATCAGTGAGAGAACAGCGAATTACCCACCTTGCCAGCCATCTTCTCTGGCTTGATCAAGAACCGTGCGAGCGCTGGCAACAACCACAACGCACCGAACATGTTCCACAGCAGCATGAACGTCAGCATCAGGCCCATGTCGGCCTGGAACTTGATCGCCGAGAAGATCCACGTGCAGACGCCGATGGCCAGGCACAGACCGGTGAACAGTACCGCTTTGCCGGTCGATTTCAACGTTTCGTAATAGGCTTCCTGCAATGGCAGCCCGGCACGCAGGAAGCTTTCCAGACGGCTATAGATGTAGATGCCGTAATCGACGCCGATGCCCACGCCCAAGGCCACCACAGGCAACGTTGCGACTTTCACGCCAATCCCCATGAACGCCATCAGCGCGTTGCCGAGTACGGACGTCAGCACCAAAGGCAACACAATGCACAGCGTGGCCGCCCATGAGCGGAAGGTGATCATGCACATCACCGCGACGCAGATGTAGACCAGTATCAGAATGGTCAACTCAGCCTGTTTGATGACTTCGTTGGTCGCCGCCTCGATCCCGGCGTTCCCCGCAGCCAGCAAGAATTCCAGGCCTTCCTTGTTGTTGACCTTGGCGAAATCCTGAACGGCATGCACCGCGCGGTCGAGGGTTTCGGCCTTGTGATCGTTGAGGAAGATCAGCAACGGTGCCAAGGAGCAGGTGTTGTTATAAAGGCCATCGGCACGAGAGATAGAGCTGTTGAGCACATCCTTGTTGCGCGACAGCGACTCCCATTTCAGGTTGCCCTCGTTCATGCCCTTGATCACCTGCTTGGACACCGTGACCAGGGAGATCGCCGACTGCACACCGGGCGTGTTCTCCATCTTCCAGGACAACTCGTTGATGGCCGACAACGTCTGATAGGCCGAGCAACCTTCAGGCGGGGTCTTGACCATGACCACCAGCACGTCGGAGCTGGTCGAGTAGTTGCTGATGATGAAATTGTTGTCCTGGTTATAGCGGGAGTCCGGCCGCAGCTCCGGCGCCCCTTGGTCGAGGTCACCGATTTTCAGGTTATGGCCGTACCAGAGGCCTCCGGCCAGCGCGATCAACGCCAGCGCCACGGACACGCGCGCCACCTTCGGCGCAGCGAAGTTCGACAGCAGGCGCCAGAACGGGTGCTCGCGGACCGCATCTTCTTTACTGCGTACTACCGCCCTTTTACTGATACCCGCGTAAGAAATCGCTACAGGCAGCAGGATCAGGTTGGTGAACACAATCACCGCAACGCCGATGGAAGCGCCAATCGCCAGCTCGCGAATCACACCAATGTCGATGATCAGCAGCGTGATGAAACCGACCGCGTCCGCCAGAATTGCAATCATCCCAGGCAGAAAGAGCTGACGGAACGTCCGGCGTGCAGCCATCAATGCGTTCTCTGCATCGCTGGACTGCAAGGCGATACCGTTGATCTTTTGCACGCCATGGGATATCCCGATCGCGAAGATCAGAAACGGAACGAGCATCGAGTAAGGGTCAAGACCAAAACCCACCACGTGCATCAAGCCCAACTGCCAGATCACCGCGATCAGCGTTGTGCTCAATACCGCCACGGTGCTGCGCGTACAGCGGGTGAACCACATCAGCAGCACGAGGGTGATCAGGAAGGCGACACCGAAGAACATCACGACCATGATCAGGCCATCGATCAGGTCGCCCACCTTCTTGGCGAAACCTACGATGTGGATATCGACGTTAGGGTTCTGTGCCTCGTATTTTTCGCGGATCTTCTCTTCCAGTTGGTGGGAGAACTGACGGTAATCCAGCGGCAGCAATTTCCCTTGGTCAGCGGGGTCCGGGTAGAACTCCTGCAACGGCACGTCGATGATGCTGGACTTGAAGTTGTTGGCGACCAGGCGCCCGACCTGACCGGATTTCAGAACGTTATTGCGCAGCTTGTCGAGGCTGCCCTGCGACCCGTCGTAGCTCTGCGGAATGACTTCGCCACCGGCGAACCCTTCCTCCGTCACCTCTGTCCAGCGCACGCTGGGACTCCACAGTGACTTCAAGCCAGAGCGGTCAACGCCAGAGATGTAAAAGACTTCATCGTTGATCTGACGCAGTGTCTCCATGTATTCCTTGGAGAAGATGTCGCCCTGTTTGGCTTCGACCGAAATCCGCACGGTGTTGCCCAGATTCGCCAGATCGTTGCGGTGCTCCATCATGTTCTGGATGAACGGGTGGCTCAGCGGGATCATTTTCTCGAAACTGGTGGAGGGGCGTACCAACGTCGCCTGCCAGAACAGAACGATGCTGACGAGCAGGCAAATGCCGATCACGGTCGGACGGTTGTTGAAGATCAACCGCTCCAGGAGCGTCGGTTTATCGTGATGGTGTTGAAGGTTTGTCATGCGAAAGCGTCCTCGCCTGGTCAGTTCTTATTGTTGAGCGCACTCAGCCTTTACTGCTGAGTGACATCTGCGCCCGTTGGCGAGGTGACGTGTACGCCGCCCTGTCCTACCAGAATCAAATTGCCCTTGTCGCCCTCAGCGACACCCGCGAGGGAGAGCCGGTCCGAACGATTGGAGACCGTAAAGCTTTCTCCATCATCGGTGCTGCGCATGACACTGCCGCCGTTGCCTACAAGCACAATGGAGTTGTCAGGGAGCAGAGTGGCATTCGCGATGCTGAATTCCAGCGGCCCGCGTTCTCCCTGCAAGGGAACCGCCTCCCAAGTGCTACCGAAATCCGTGGAGCGGAACAGATTGCCGCGCAACCCGTAAGCCAGCAGCGTGTTGGGCTGCGCTGTACCGATCGCGCCGAACAGCGAGCCTTGATAAGGGCCTTCCAGCTTCTCCCACGTCTGACCGTCATCGGCCGAACGGAACATGCTGCCCATTTCACCCACGATGAACAGGCCGGCATCTTTCACGTAAGCAATGCCGTTGAGGTGGTACTGATCTTCGTTGTCCAGGCGATCACCAATGTCTTCCCAATGCTGACCGCCGTCGGTGGTTTCCAGCATTGCCCCGTACGCACCCACGGCGATGCCGGTGGACAGGTCCTTTAACCATACATCCAGCAGCGGCGCTTCACTCTTGAGGTCCTCGAACTGTTTGTTCCAGCTCGCACCACCATCGGCGCTGGCCAGTATTTGCGCATCGTGCCCCACCGCCCAGCCATGCTGGTCATCGACGAAGTACACCGCAGTCAGCAGTTGGCGGGTTGGCACCTTGGCCTGAGTCCAGGTTTTACCTTGATCGTCGGAATAGAGAATGTGCCCACGATCTCCCACGACGACCATGCGGTTGCCAGCATGGGTCACGTCCAGCAACAGGCTGTGGGACGCTTTGGCAGATTCGAGCGCGAAGACAGCCGCGTCGCCGGCATTGCCCGGGGCATCGGGAGGTGTGCTGTCAGCCGCCAGTGCGGTGCCGTACAAGGTGATGGACATGAGCAGCGACATCGCAACGTGCAGAGGCTTGCTCGTGTAAAACGTCCGGGAACCGTCATTGCCTTGAATGACTGCGGACCGAGTGCGCCGAATGACTGGCTCACGCATGGAGCTTCCCCTTCCTTTATTTTTATTAGGTTCTCCTGGGGGCCAGTGCAGGAGCAGCGAGCGCTCTAGCCTGCGTCAGACGTGGCCTTACCGAAGCGAACCCATCCTATCCAGCTTTAGAAACGTATGACAATCGACATGACGTTATCTTTTGTTAAGCAGCGCCTTGGTGATTAGAGCCTTATCACTCCGGTTGATTGGCAACTCTAGACGCTGGAATAGGCTGAGGGTCGACATACAAGCAATGAGCCATCTTTAGGAGGCACAGCTTTCATGCAGGGAAGACAAGCTGACGCTGGCGTAAGCCCTGCAAAGCATCGCGGGAGCTTTTCCGCGCGCAAAAACAAAACCCCATCTGCTTTCGCAAATGGGGTTTCGGAATTTAATCTTGACGATGACCTACTCTCACATGGGGAAACCCCACACTACCATCGGCGATGCATCGTTTCACTGCTGAGTTCGGGATGGGATCAGGTGGTTCCAACGCTCTATGGTCGTCAAGAAATTCGGGTACTGACTCGTGACCGTACGGCCTCGCTTCAGCAAATCGGGTATGTGATCAGGTTTTGCCTGTCTTGCAAACTTTCGGTGCGTGTCGTCTTCACAGTCACCGCAATCTGTGCTCATCGAGTCGCAGATTGCTTGGGTGTTATATGG